>Ga0209756_1004055_pt1 | contig 11558 bp, 10 predicted proteins | sample ETNvirenome_6_85_FD_184071 | JGI IMG/M metagenome (GOLD analysis project Ga0209756, IMG submission 184071) | Marine viral communities from the Pacific Ocean - ETNP_6_85 (SPAdes) (version 3) | ecosystem: Environmental > Aquatic > Marine > Oceanic | place: Pacific Ocean | collected 2013-06-19
CCTGGGTTATAAAGTTGTTCTGATTTTAATTCGATTCTAATTTTGCCTACATTTAAAAACCATTGAGGAGGATTAGAAGTATATTTAGTTAAACTTCCAAGAACGGGCATTTCTTCTTCACCAAATCCTACACCAAATCTTTTTGTTCTGCATAATCCTGATTGACATACAGAATTAATAGGTGCATCCTTACATCTATATTTATCATAACCCTTTCTGTTAACAGATTTTATTAACTGTTGAACTTCATTATTACTGAGTGGTGGGTCCATGAATTTCATATTTGCTTTTACAATTTCATCTTCCCACGTATCTGGTTTAGATTGTTTATAAAACACTGCAATATTAAATAATGCATTGTTTCTAGAACCTTCACCAAAACCTATCACTGCTAATTTATTTAAACAGGGCGGTCCCAAGGGGAAGGATTCGTCTTTCTTTTTCTCTGCAACTCGAATTCCTTCAACATCTCCTCGGGTGCAACTATACTTATCATACGCAGTATAAAACTGCTCAAGTGTAAGAGCATCACCGTTATCATGAATCGCATATCTTAGTCCTTTCGTATTATTGTAGTAGGGTAAATTTAAGAAATTACCAGTGTCCCCACGTTCCACTAGAATTTCTGTTTGTTTTGGAAATATTTCTGAACCTTCGTAACCTAATACGATAGCCATTTCCTTTAATTTTGATTGCATCAATGATGCAGGAATATTTTCTTTTGTAAATAAAAATACGTGTGCGCCGCCTGATTTACTACGGCAAACTATTAAGGGTAAGTTATGAATCCTAATACTTTTAATGAGGCTAGTGTGATCAAAGTTATATTCGTCAATATCAATACAGCCCCACCTACAATCATTAGTATCTGTGATAGGGATAATGCCGAGGGCTGGACCTTTTCCTTCAATATGATTGGTCCAAAGTTCGTCGGTGACGGGTTTACGAACAATGAAGGCTTTACCTTGTTGTTTACCATTCTCTCCTCTGTCACCGGGCTGATATTGTCCATAAGCTATAGTTAATCCGCTAAAAATTTGTTTGAACTTGTCCATATATTACATTCTCATTTCTTTGTAAAGGGGCCATCGCTGGCCCCTTAAAATAAATTTAGTACGGAGTACTATCTTTACTTTTCTCTTCCACATCTGCTTTTGTTTGCACGTTTCCTTTTGAGACACTCTTATTAAAATCCTTTGCACTTAAGTACAAAGTCTTATCGTCCTGTCCCATTATTCTGTCTTGTGTAACAGACCATCCATACCAAGAACCTTTGTCGTTCTTTTGTAGTACAGAAGCTAAGTTATACACAACCCCATGCATAGGAGGGATAGCAAAACCACCTTTTCCATCAGGTATTTGTATGGTTTTCATCATAGAATTCCATTTTTTACTGACGTTAAGCTGCGTCGACTTCATAGTAATCAACGCTGGTGTCATTCCTCCAGCTTTTGTTTCAACCAAAACATAGTAAGAAGCTGTTTCTTCTAAATAATTACCGTTTGGTAATCTTATTTTAGAACCATCTCTCTTACCTGTTTGAATTACCGGACTGTTCGGTAAATGAGAAGCCACAGGAGCACCTGGGCCATCCCCTCTATCCGACCATTCTGGATAATCCTTTTTGTAATAACAAGGAATAACCTTGATACCTTTTTTACCATCGAATAATTCGCTGGTAACAGTATTATAGATCATGCCTGGTTTAGCACCGTCTATAAACTTCGCATCACCATCAGTTACCTGAGGTGATAGTTGTCCTAAGATTCTGACAAACGGTAACGCCATATCTTCTTGCGTCATGTTTTCAAAACCTTGTTGCAGGTCGTCACCAAACAAGGCGACGGATCCTGATGTTTTAGCTGTCATATCATTAGCCATTATACATTCTCCATTAGTTATTTCCGGCTTATTTTAGTTTTATCTTTAATCCATAGACTAAAGCAATCAGAAGGCATGTCGAGGCCGGCCTCAACACGCTCCCGATATAGAGCTGTCAATGTATTCCAAGACACATCAGATTTCTGCTGTGGCTCATATCCATTCTCAGCTGCAAGGTCCAACAATTGTTTCGCCTTGTCGTCTTCCCCCTTACCAAAAGTCACAGAGACATTGTTTTTAATAATATCTCCTAACCCGTTAGTACGAAGCCATTGTAGAGCTGCTTCCCTTTTAGAATCATCCTTAGGTACTGTTGCTCTGAATTCTTTTTTAACAGATACTTTAGAACCATCAGCTAATTTTATTTCTGATAATCCTTGTTCAGCTAGTAATTCTGGAATTACATTTGAACTAATATAATCTGCCTCATTCTTTTTATTTTTTAATTGCTCTTCTAAAGATGCAATTTCATCTTCTTTCTGTTTTAACTTAACACACTCCGATGCAATAGTGTTTACTTCTACATTATCTAAAAGATCTTTTGAATCTTCTAACATCATTTTATTTACTTCACTCATATATTATCCTTTCTGATAGAGATCGAAATTAATTGGATAGTATTTAGCCTCTCGTCGATCCCATTTCAAGAGATTAAATTTACCGTTTGTATTATCACTTACTATTGCACAAGAAATTCCTATAACTGCAGGATCTCCTGTTAATAATACGTAATCTTGTTCTCTAAAGTCTCTTAAGTTTTTTTGCATTTTAAAAACAAAAGGACTAGAGCTAAATATTATTTGAGAATCTGGACCAAAGTTAGGCAAACAAATTACCAAATAACCAAAATCAGATGCACCTAATATATTTATATTAGCTGGTGGATGTTGTAAGACATACACAAAATTTTCTTTAGGGTTTGATTCTTTAAAAGATAAAAAATCTGCTAAAGATTTAGGTTTATATAATTCAAATATTTTGTTTTTCATTTACTACTTTCTTTTATTCTATTATTCTCTTGACAGACTATATAATAGTGTTTATATAATTGTCAACTAGAAAGAAGAAGAAAAATGAAAATAAAAGATTATGAGGAAATGGTAAGATATCTTACTAATTATAAGTTTAAAACTAAGCCTTATAAACATCAGATTAAAGCTTTAGAAAAATCTGTTGATGAAAAAAATTATGCGTACTTCATGGAAATGGGTACCGGTAAATCAAAAGTATTAGTTGATAATATGGCGATGCTTTATGATAAAGGCAAAATAAATGGCGCGCTAATTATAGCACCAAAGGGTGTTTATAACAATTGGTTTAATCAAGAAATTCCAATACATTTAGCTAGTCACATACAACCAAAGATGGTACTCTGGACTGCTTCAACATCAAAAGCAAAGGATAAAGAGTATCAATCATTATTCGAATCTGGCTATGACCTTCACATCCTCATTATGAATGTTGAGGCTTTAAGTACAGACAAAGGTAGATTGTTTGCAGGTAAATTTTTACGAGCACACAGGGCCCTAATGGCTATTGATGAATCTACTACAATCAAAACACCAACGGCTAAAAGAACTAAAGCTATTGTAGGTTTAGGAAAAGAAGCTTATTATAAAAGAATACTTACAGGTTCGCCTGTAACTAAATCCCCATTAGATTTATTTAGTCAATGTGCTTTTTTAAATGAAGAACTATTAGAATCAGGTTCTTATTATTCTTTTAAAAATAGATATGCAGTTATGAAAACTCATAATTTTGGTGGTCGTAGGGTACAATTAGTACATAGTTATCAAAGATTAGATGAATTAGCTGATATATTAAAAGGTTTTTCTTATAGAGTATTAAAAGAGGAATGTTTAGACCTTCCAGATAAAGTATATATAAAGAGAGAGGTAGATTTAAGTAAAGAACAAAAAGAAGCTTATGCTACTATGAAATCCGCGGCCCTCGCTTCTCTGAAGGGTAAAATGGCTACCGCGCCTCACGTTTTAACACAAATGATGCGTTTGCATCAGATCACGTGTGGGCACCTAAAAAATGATGATGGTACTACAACCGATCTTAAAAATGGTAGGACCGATGAACTCTTAGACTTATTAGATGAAGTCGAAGGCAAAGTTATTATTTGGGCTAACTATATTCATGATATTGAAGCTTTAATTAAAGTAGTAAGTAAAGAATATGGAGAAGAAAGTGTAGTTCAATATTATGGGGCAACACCGGCTAAAGAAAGAGCGAAAGCTATTAAAGAATTTCAAGACCCTAACTCTAAAGTTAAATATTTTATAGGTAATCCCCAAACTGCAGGTTATGGAATTACATTAACTGAAGCAGGTACAGTGGTTTATTTTTCTAATGGATATGACTTAGAAAAAAGACTACAGTCAGAAGACAGAGCACACAGAATAGGTCAAAAGAAGTCGGTAACATACGTAGACTTTATAGCACCAAAAACTGTTGATGAAAAGATAGTAAAAGCTTTAAGAAATAAGATAGATATTGCGAGTAAAGTAATGGGTGAAGAATTAAAATCATGGATTTAATAATTTTAAGCGATGGTTTATATCATCTGGTCCCTGTGACTAAAGCTATGCTAGCAGACGTCAAACTCTTTACTAAAGATATTGATTGTTTTCAGCTTTGCGACATTTTAAGAATTAAATTAAGTACGTATATGGAACCTCCTTTTAATCAACACGCTATGAATGATGGTAGTGGAGATTTTTTTGGATGTATTTGTAAATGATTTTTATAAGTATTGGATTAATAGTTTTAATTTATTTGTTTATAATTTTATTATTACTTAAATGGAACAATGAGAAATATTAGGTGGGATTTTCTAAGATGAGCTAATTTTTCCGCAAAATTAGAAATCCATTATATGTCTTGTAGACCTGTTTCGCGGTTCAAATATTTATACTCGATTTTGTGTATATCAAAATCCTCCATGATTTTCTTACAGATGTCGGTATGATTAAATTCTCCACAACTATAAACATCAAATTGCATTAGAGCTGGGTGAGGTTCGTCCCAAATATGCATAGCGATATGTGATGTTTCTATAACAGCTACTGCAGTGATACCTTTATTGCCTGGCATAGTACAATACTTAACGTAAGGACCCATAAATATTTTCATATTTATAGACTCCACAAACTCAGTCATCCATTCTTTTAATTGTTCTTCGTCGGTTGGAGGTTTTACAGCTTCGGCACGGATAATAAGATGCTTATGCACCAACAAACTGTTTTGCATAACACTATCCTACTACTCGTCCGTCTTTCCATTCCATATCTGGAAGTCCATCTTCATAGCTCTTCCCGTCGTAAGTTAAAACTTGTTTTCTATTAGATCCTTTTTCACTATAGCTACAGTGAACCCATCCACCTGCTGGATCGTCTGGATTATAGAACTCTAAAATTAATTGATCGAAGTCACAGTTGTTTTGAATCCAATATGCTAGTTGAATGTTTGGTACTCCAGCTATTTCAAAGTCAACCGCCTGGCCCTTCGCGTGCTGCGACGTCTTTTTGCTGCCGATCGCTTCGCAAAGCGCCTCGGACCTGTAACCCGATGTTATGGTAACTGGTTTGTCAAAGTGTGCACGAACCGGTTCCAATATTTCATAGCAGACGTCTCCTAAATTTTTAATGTCACCAGATCCTGGTTCATTTTTAATTCCTTTTCTCGTCGCCGTCATACTCTTAGTAAACTCTATGAGTTTAAAATGTTTTGATAGTTGCATTGTCCCTCCTTAAAATATAAATCCTTTTATGTCTAGTATTCTTTCTAAAAGAACTAGTGACACAGCCCCCACCGTGCCCAATAATACCCAATAGATTTTATCTATCTTGCCGCCCAATTCGTGGATGCCTTTATGCATATGAAATTGTGATCTCTTTAGGCCAGTGATGTGACCATAGATTGATATCAGATGTTCTCTAGTACTTTTAGGTTTTATTTCCATTACGCTAATTTTGTTTGGTTAGTATTTGTTTTTCGTTGTTGTTTTCTATACATCTTTTCCAACGGATCGAAGTATATCTCTTCTGCAAGCGTTAGTCCAGAAGCAGGATCGATGTTAATGTTTCCTTGTCCTACGAAACCTGATGGATTTGCGCCGCCAGTTTGTAATGGAGGAGCAATATTAAAATCAGGAAGATTATCTAATAAAGAAGCGTCAAGTGGATTTTCTATCACTGGGAAGACATCCCCAACTAAACTAGTGTTGGATAAAACGTCTCTGATTCTATCAATTACATCTCGAGCAGCATCAAACGGATTTGCCACTCCTAATTCTTGTGCTTTGATTTCAAAGATTTGTCTTACATCACTTGAAATTGTTAAGGGTCTAAACCTTCCTTCATCTAAAGCTTGATAAGCTACACGCTCCCCTCTTTTAGCCATATTATATCTAAGACTATCATTATCCATTCCTAAAATTTTAGCTGCTTCAATGTCTTGATATAGTTCTCTATTTACTCCATACAATGCTCGGTTTGCATTGATGTAAGCATCTACAATATCAGCGGGTCTAATGGGTCCCCCTTTTAAAGTAGCTGCTGTAAATAAATTTCTAGAATTTCTAATTCCTTTTTTGTAATCAGTAATTTTATAGTTAAATGATTTGTTAGGATTAACTTCTACTCTTCTCATTCCAGCAATTCCTGCTAACTCATTACCAAACTGATATTCTTCTCCTCTTTCATTAAATCTTCCCTTACTATCAACTGGATACATTGATAAACCAAGTCTCTCTAATTGTTTCCAGTTTAAAGGGAGTTGTGATTCTACCAAGTGATCCATCGCTTTGTATATTTTATCTCCTACTGAATCTTGTGGGTTCCATATTCGTCTTCCATCCGCATCGGTTCCATTTCTACCTAAGATAGGAGCCACATCCTGCAACGCTTCGGTCCAAATGGATTCACTAATAAAAGGTGCACCTAATTCTTTGGTAGATTCAATTAAACCTAAAATAAAATCATCCATAATTCCATCTTCATCTGCTCTACCTTGCTCAACTTTATTAAGGACAGTCATAATAGGTCTTGTTAAAGTATCGTAAGCATTTAAGTGGGAGAAATCTATGTAAGACATTTTACCTTCATCATCTTTAAAAGGAATTAAAACAGAATTTTTAGACCAGTCGGCAACATATCTTCTCATTGCCGCCGTCTCGTCTTTAGTTATATCATACGCGGTTTCGGCTGCTGCAACTGTTCCGATTGGTAATGCCGCAGTTGTAATAGCCATTCCCATCAGTCTTTGTCTACCCCGAGCAGCCAATGGTCTAACCCATTTGTTATTAATTTTTACTCTGTAATTAATTTCTTTTAGGGCAGTATCTACAATATTAGTACCGGTTCTCATAATTTCTGCGGGGAAAGCTACAAAGTTTCCTAAGGGAAACTTTCTTAATCCTTTAACAAAATCAGACACAAAAGCATAGTTAGGTACATTGTTTTTAACTAAGTCCGCAGATAATTCGTTGATAGTTTTATCGTTAAATAATCTTTTAACCCCATTGATGTCAGTAAATTCTTGACCTAGCCTTAAACCCGAATCTCTATAGGCGTTTTTAATTCTTGATTTTTCTCCTAAGAATGTAAAAATTTTCCAGAAGTCATCTTCAGCGGTGTAATAATCTTCAGCACCTTTTTTAATTTTTTTAAATCTTTGCATTAATTTATTTAATGCCCAGTCACTATTTTTATTGTTAAGAATTTCTCCAAACTTTGCATCTTTTAAAAGATCTAAAACTTGATTCAATCTAACATTTGAATTAACCACTCCAAGTCTTAAGAGTTCTTGATAAAATTCATTGGACTGTTTCATTCCCGGTCCCGCTGCTTGTAAAGCTCTCCACGCTGCTTTAACGTCGGCCGTGTTACCAAAAGGTAAAATACCATTAGCTCCAGCAAAAGCCGTAGCACTAATAGCATTTCTAACGTGAGTGAAGGGAGCTAAAATAGTTTTAGCCATTTGAGATGTACCTTTAGGATATAAAACTAAATTGTCATAAATCATTCCCGGAACTCCATCTAACCAACTTTTAGTTTTTTCAAAACTCTCGGCCACTGGAGCTAATGCCCATTTACCACCCACCGGATTCAGTAATAAATTTTTAGCAGCATCTGTCATTTCTTTAATTTTTGCTTTTTCAATTTCATCTACTCCTTTTAAAGGCATTTTAGCATCTATAAATCTATCTATTGGTTTAGCATCAAAACCACTTCCTCCAATTTGTTTAATGTCTCCCGCACCTCCTCCTAAATATTTATAAGCTTCACCTGAATCATCAAAAATAAACGGAAGGGCTGGTTCTGTTCCTGTCTTGGGAGGAACAATAGTTTCTTTGTTTGTCAGAGGATCAATTTCTTTAAAGCCATTTAACCATTTATCATAAGCAACTTTATTTTTATTAGATTGTCTAAGCATTTGATCAAACGCTTCTCCACTGTGCACTTGGGCAGATAAGTTAGTTATTCCTTCAACCAATGTATTGATGGGGCTCGTAGATTTTCCTAAAAGTTTTTGAATAATAGGTTTAGCAACCCCAGTTACTTCGGATAAATTAGTATCTGTTTTTGCAACAAAAGTGGGATTGGTTAATTGTTCTTTAAATGAATTAGTCAGAAACTCAGGAAAGTTTTTTAATTTGACTGTACCTGGTGCTACTCGTGATCCTAATATAAATCCTTTATCTAATGTAGCACTTTCCCACGTATCTTTTACTGCTCTTTCTAATACTTCATTGCTAAGTTTTAATCCTTTGGCTATGGATTGCTCTTTATAAAAATCAAAAGTTTCTTTTAATACAGCTTTCGTTGGAGGAAAATTATTAGCCACGGTTGTTTGGGCTCGGTTGTTTTTAAAAACTTCATAACCCCTATCAATAACATTGTTTATATTTTCTCTAATGCCTTTATTAAAATCTTCAATCATATCGGGTCTGATTCTTCTTCCCATAGCTGTAAAAAGTTCTCCAATTCTATCCCTTCCTTTACTAAAAGTATCAAATAGATCGGTAACATCTTTGGGATCGGCTTTATATTCTTTAATTAATTTGTTTCTAAAAGCCATAACTTTATCCGGATCCATCTCATTTAAAGCTACATTATAAATTTGTTTCCCTGTTTTAACATTCTCCATTATTTCTTTGCCAGTAACCGGATCAATAAAAGCTTTTCCTGTCTCTTGATTCCATTTAGGAACAGCATCATCACCAACTGGTAAAGGACTTCCAATTTTTCTATCTTTCAATAAACCAAATCCAGATCTAAAAGGAGCACCTGTCGTCTTATCTATTTTTATTTCATCTACCATCTGAAATGAATTTTCATTTAGTAATTGACCATTGTTTTTTCCAGACATCAAAACATCTTGCATTTCTTTAGCTACTTGTTTTTGTGCATCAAATTCAGAAATTTTATTGCCAGCTACTTTGCTGTATTTTCTTCCTATGTCTCCAATCAATGTATCCATTTGATCTCGCCAGTTACCTACCATTGAACTGTCCGCATCAACTGCGCCTTTTTCCAAATCTTTAATTTTTTTTTGAAAAGGATTCATTTTTCCTCGTGATCTTAAACTTTCAGAAACTTTATCAAAAAACTTATTAAGTTTGCCTTCAACAGCTTTCCCCGTACCTGTTTGGTTTCTAAGTTTACTAATACCTGCTCCTGCTCCACCAATTAATCCCGCAAAGCCTGCCCCCTCTAAACCAAATTTTAATCTGTTTAATAATTCTGCTTGGGGAGTTGCTGATTCTCGGTCTAATTCTGTTGGACCACCCATCCAATCTCCAAAAGTTCCTGCTTCTTCTACATCCCCCACTAAAGCCGCATCAGTTAGTCCTGTTGCTGCTGCTCCTTGGGCGTATCTTCTTAATTTTTCTCCTCGAGATAAATAAGTTCCGGCTTCTTTAGCTTTTAAAGTTGCATTGGCTAGTCCGCTTCCAATTCTAAAGGCTGGTGCCCCCGGCACTCCTAAGTTTACAATTAATTCTGTGATTTTTCCAGCAGCTGTTGCTCCTGCTGCTTCATCAAAAGGATTTATTTTATCAAAATATTCTTCTACTGCTTCAGCCCTATCTCTATCTACTCCTAAATCCAATAAGGTTGCGCCAAGAGTTGCAGCTCCTTCAAAGATTTTAAATATACCAGAAGGGATTGCTGCCAACATAGACGCAGCCCAGCCGGCATCTTCTCCGCCAAGCCATTCTATATCTTCGGTTGTATCTATTGCTCCAGTTGATTTTGATGTGGAGCTTTTGGCTAGTAATTCATCAAGGGTGGCCATTGATTAAGACTCCTTAAATTGGATATTTTGATGTTAGGTCCGTAAAGTTATTAGGCCCTTTTTTATCTATAATCTTTTTTGTTCCATCACTAAATGCTACGATAGTAATTCCTATTTTTAAATCTTTCATAGCTTTTGCTTCTTTCTTAGGATTAATTCCTGTTTTACTACGTATTGTTTTTCCTGGTTCATAAGCCCTTAGAGTTTCGGCAATGATTCCTATACTGTCTGTCTTACCTTCTCTACCCGCATATTTTAAAACTGTTTTGTCTAAAGCGTCTCGCCATTTATCTTTAGAAGGATCTACTTTTGTTTGTCCGGCTTTTAATCCCATTCTATAATCTTCCACTTTCATCAGTTTATCTATTTGTTCTTTAGATCTCTTACCTGCTACGTAATCCTGAATAGCAAGTCCCGCTGCTGTCTCATTAATTTTTTGATATTTACCTGGACGTTTTGCTTCTTCTCTAGCAAAGTTTTGGAATTTTTCTTTTACTGTATTACCTTGTGCGCCTGAAAATCCTAATAACATTTCAGAAATATCTTGTCCTCTTGCTTTATCTCCACCTAATAATTCAGCAAATAATTCTTTGTTTTGTGCCACCATTGTTTTAGCATCTAACTCAGGTTCTTCAGTATAACTATCATCCCCTGTGTCTTTAAGTGCATTTACAATATCCGGGTCCTCACCTTCTTCGGCCACGGCTGTAGATTCTAAAGTAACTCCCTCGGCAATCTCCTTATTCTTTTCAATAATTTCTTCTTTGTTTTCACTATCAAATAAATCTCTACCATAAGTAATACCATTTTCGTCTAATAGTTTTCTATCGTTGTCTGTTAAAAATTTAAAACTGTTGGCTTTGTTGGTTGCTATCAGAACTTTTTGTTGATAAATTTCTTCATCCGATGGAGCTACTTTTAATGGCATTTCTCCAGCTTCGCCTAAAGCATCCCAATATTCCCATTGGCTTCCTTTTCCTTTATCAACTACTTTTTCTTTAGTCTCATCTTTAACTCCAACAACCTCAGTTAGATTAGCTCCCGCTCTTGTTCTTTCATTAGATAAATTTTCTCCTGTTCCTGCTGGAATTTCTTCATTCACGACTTCTTCTATAATCTCACCTGCTGGTGCAACTTTCTTAAACTGTCCTAGCTCTCCTCCTTTTATTAATTTAGGAACACCCGCCTGGGTATTAAAAGTTCTTAGTCTAGGTTTAAATCCTAATAGATCACCACCACTTTCTAATGCAACTCTACCACCATCAGCTAAACCGCTCGCGATCCCCGTTCCATAACTGGAGACAGGTCCACCTCTAAACAATGGTCGTCTTAAAATTCTACTCATTATCCGAATATTCCTAGTTTACCCA
>Ga0209756_1004058_pt1 | contig 11549 bp, 18 predicted proteins | sample ETNvirenome_6_85_FD_184071 | JGI IMG/M metagenome (GOLD analysis project Ga0209756, IMG submission 184071) | Marine viral communities from the Pacific Ocean - ETNP_6_85 (SPAdes) (version 3) | ecosystem: Environmental > Aquatic > Marine > Oceanic | place: Pacific Ocean | collected 2013-06-19
ACGAGTGCAGATTAAGTCAGTGTATAGCACTAGAACCGAGACTTCCATTGAAGTTAATACTAAGAAATATGTGAATACAGGACGGGTGGATATAATCGCCGTTTATTATGACGAAATGATCGCTTATGTGCCATATGATAATCAGAAAACATTGCAACTTGCAATCTCCACAGCCAAGAATGGACAAACAAAAGACCGTAACTGGTTCTACTCTTATAAACGATTCCCGGAGTATAGTTGATGAAACCACACTACACAGGCAGCATCGCATTCGATGATCACACTGATAAATGGGCTGATGAGTTGGTACTGGCTTTTGAATACAACGATTTTGTGAAAGATATGCAAACCAAGATGGGGCGCAGACAGAATAGTGAAGTGTTCTTTGCTGCTTTTATAGATAAAAACGGCAGAGAGCATGATATAACGAGTAAGGTACGGGAGAGTTGTGGGTGATGCCAGTAAGCAGCCAGAAGACAAAAAAAGAATCGCATTCAGCATGGGTTCGAAAGAGAAACCTCAGAAGAATGTACAAGGTTTCAAAACGAAGCTCATCAAAGCCGCCGGTGGCTATGGTGGATTTATCAAACAATACAGACGAGACCCGTTCAATTGCACCGAAGCCCAAGCGAAGAAGCTTGTGGGACGTAATTCGCGGTGCATTTGTGGGTCGGGGAGGAAAGTGAAAAAATGCTGTTTAAACAAATAACCGAAGATAAACGTGGGCGCAAATATGTAGTGGATGAGCATCTCAAGATTTGCTCTAAATGCGGTAGAGGTTGGGAGAATGTGAATAAGCGTATCTATCATATTGCTCATATAATCTATCCACTAGGTGCGATACCCGCAATCGGGAAGAAAAAGATACCATGTCCGCAGTGCAGATAATATGCGGATGCTTGACCTATTTAGTGGGATTGGTGGATTCGCACTTGCCGCTGAATGGACTTGGGGCAATGAACTCGATATTGTTGGCTTCTGTGAGATAGAGAAATATGCTCAGAAAGTATTACAAAAGAATTTTCCTGGTGTACCAATAATAGAAGATGTTAGAGATATTTACAGATTTACAGATGAGTACAGAGATATTTATGGTGATAGAGAAACTATGTGGTGTGACAGGCATGATAAAGATTTTGCTGATTGTGCCTGTATTGGATGTTCCCAATGGGATGATGAATTTGGATATGTGGATATTATTACGGGAGGATTTCCATGCGTGGACATAACAAGTGCTAAAAATGCAATCGAAAAACCAAAAGGAATCGATGGAAAAGAAAGCGGACTCTGGAATGAATTTGCCAGGATCATTAGCGTCTTACGACCAGAATGGGTCATTGTGGAAAACTCGTCAAATCTCAATCTTCGGGGACTTGATAGAATTATCACAGATTTTACCGAGATGCGGTATGATTCAATCTGGTTCACTTTATCCGCTTCCAGACTTGGGGCATCTCACAGAAGACGCAGAACATTTGTCGTTTCGAACTCCAACAGCCAGAGATTGGAAAGGAATGTCTGCAAAGAGTTGGCGAACTCGTTCCAAAGGAGACAATACACCGACTCTGCCAGATCAACTTGGTGGAGTACCGAACCCAACGTGGGTAGAGTGGCTAATGGGATTCCCAAGCGGGTGGACAGACTTAAAGGACTCGGAAACGCCATAGTGCCACAAGTGGCTTACGAGATAATGAAATGCCTCACCTAAAGTGCAGAATACATCTACTAAAAAAGATGTGTGACAAGAATGGTTGAGCAACCTGGTGGATGCTACCATGGTGAGGAAGATTTAATAACAACAAAGGAGACAACATGAATGATGAATATGTAAAAATAAAAAAGAGTGACATTGGAGAAATTATTCTTTCAATGGAGCGAGATTGGGATAATCTTAATAGAAATCAAAAAGTGGACATTATACAACTTTGTGATTTGATTGGATTACCAGATTGGAGAACAGTCAATGCAGTTATATTAGAAAATAATAGATTGACTTGGGAACAACATAGATGTGTGAAACCAAGGAGCAATAAATGAGATATTACTGGGAAGCACTTTTCAGTGTAGAATATTTCCCATATTGGGAATTCACTATGCTGTGCATACTGGTGCTGAATCTAAGTATGCTAGTCAGGTTACATAGATTAGAACATCTGATCAAAGAGTGTAACGAATGTTCATAATCAATGTAGCCGAATGGTGCGTGGAAGCAATGGTATTAGGACTCGCGTTTCTATTCTTTGCAATAGGTACGTTTATCTTTTTAATGCTTCTTAGCATAGTAAAACAGTGGATCGATAATCTAACAGGAGACAACCATGGGTAAAACCAAGCTACACGGGCAAAATTATGTCCTAAAGGATGGGAAACGTGCCAGCAGCGTGACCACTATCATTAATAATATGCTGGGATGGAACAAGAACACACTCATCGCATGGGCTAAAAGAGTCACGGCGCAAGGCGATGATGCCGATGCAGTGATGCGGGATGCGGGTGAAATCGGGACTCTGTGCCATATACTGATCCAAGGATTCTTCCAAGGATTTGATGTGGATACCAGAGACTTTACTCCAAACCAGGAGAAAGCAGCAATGAAAGCATTCTTCGGCTTTAAGCAATGGTATGATAAGGCTGAATTCAAGGCGCTAGGCACGGAAGTGGCGCTTGTGAATGAGGAAATGCGGGTCGGTGGTACTATCGATGCTATAGGCAGAATAGATGGTAAACTGGTGATTGTAGATTGGAAGACGAGTAAGTATGGACCATACCCGGAAATGATTGTTCAGTTAGGTGCTTACACTGCCATGTATGAAGCTGCACAACCCAAAGCACAAGTAGATCATGGAATGATCATGCGATTCGGTAAGGAAGATGGGAAGTTCCACAGGCACGAGATCTCACGGGAGAAACTCGATGCCGGAGCGCAAGTGTTCAGGCACTGTGTAGCGTTGCATAAACTCAAAACACAATTGTGAAATTTGATAAAGTTTCCAATGACGGCAAGCGGGCATGGTGTCCCGCTTGTGATGATTCCACCAGGAAACAAGGCTCTATACAGATCAATGGAGACTATGCATTCTGTCATAAGTGCAATGAACATTGGAACTTTGGGGAATATAAAGAAAAAACAGCCAGTGCGGAATATAAACTAAAGCATACTCGTCCACTGGAGCCTACCGAAGCAGTGGAGAAGAGTAACTATGATGAGTGTAGAACTAATTATTTAAAGAATAATGCACAAATACTTAAAAATTTAAAGTTACCATGGAATGATAAGGCCATGGATGATATGCTGGGAGTGGGCATTAGGCGAGATGATAAGAAAGAATTACAACTGGTATTCAGGATCGCTGATGATCATGTGAAGTATCACAAAGGTTCACAGTTCGGGAGTGCAAAATGCAAGGTCTATCCGTCTCCGTTTTCCATCGGACCTTGCAGCACTCTCTTGCTGTGCGAAGGAGAAAAGGATGTAGTCACTGCATACTGCCACGGAGCCAATGCAGCTACGTTTACATCGGGAGCTGGTGCATTACCTGAAGATCTAACCGTCCTGGATGAATATAATAATATAGTGATTGCCTATGATAATGACGAAAAAGGCAAGGAAGGAGCAAAGAAAACTGCTTCTGCGCTTTTCAAGAGTGGGCGCAAGGTGAGCATTGTGGAGTGGAACGGTGAGCCGGAGAAGTATGATATAACAGACTATCTCAAATATAACTCTATCGATTCACTATGGAAACTTGCAGTACCATTCGGTGATGATCCGGTGGATCTTGGCGGGATGCCATCATTCTCTCCAGCGCAGTTTATGTCCACATTTAAGGAACTGCCAATACCAATCGTGGACTCTTTACTATACGAGAAAGATATACTGGGCATTGCCGGGGCTACCAATGTAGGTAAATCAGTGTTCTCGTTACAGCTCTCCACTTGTATCGCGATGGGAGTTCCGTTTATGAATTTCAATATACCGAAACCGAAACGGGTGATGCATGTGCAGTTTGAATTGAAAGATGAAGGCTTTGCACGGCTGATCAAGGTGACGAGTCAAACGCTCCTGGAGCAGTGTCCGGTGGAAGCGCACCGGTTCGAAGAGAACTGTGTGTTTTTGTCTTCAGGGCAGCGGGACCTGTTCACAGATAAGTATGATGCTATAGAAGCGAATCTGCGACATACGGATGTGGATGTACTGGTGATTGATAACCTTAATACCAGTGTGGGAGTGGATGTATCGAAAAATGAGATGGCGATGGAAGTGTTACGGAAACTAATCAACCTGAAGCAGAAATATAATCTTAGTATTATTATGGTGTCACACCACAAAAAGATAGATGTGCCAGCGCCGATCGATATTTCACAGATGCTGGGTGGAAGTGCATATACCAATAGTCTGGACTTTATCTGTCAGCTCGCGAATACCAAAAGAGCCGAAGGAGTGAAGGTGATGAAAATCACCAAGGTCCGGGCGCATAGCAAGTTTCATAATGTACCACTAGCATTGAAACTGCATAACTATCACGATGAGTCTGAGAAACAGAAACTGTACTTTGATTACTTAAGACCACTGCCAAAGAATGAGATCTTCTGGCTCACTGATCCAAAAGAATCGAATGAAGAGAAAGTATTGAAAGCCATTGCAAGCGGTGGAGCGAACTTTAGTTGGGAGCAATTCGGTACTGCATTGGAGCAAACTATGAGACTTACCAGCAAAGCAGCAATCTATAATTGGATCGATAAAATGATCACCCAGGGCTTGATTGAGAAGCTGGAACGAGGTCATTATCGCAAATTAACTACTGAAATCGATGATTTACTGGATTAGGGTGGGACTCCTGAGAAGCAGAATAAGCAGAATAAGCAGAATAAGTCCAAATAGTTATTCTGCCTAGTATGGTAAATCAGAATAACTTTATAGAGAGGTATTCTGCTTATTCTGCTTATTCTGCTCTTATTTATTCCCAATGATTAAAGCTAATAAATGCACTTTATCACATCATAGTGATAAATCTTGTGAATTCGCCAGATTAATCAATGATGAAACTCATTGTATGCTAGTTTTGGAATGGTGGCCAGAAGATACAAGAGTTGAAAATTTGAAACGATGTATGGTGAAATCCAAATCGCGGGATCGGTTATCGTTTAGAAATTCAATGATCAAAAAAAAAAAAATTGTCGCTGAATAATATAATAATAGAATAAAATCCATCCTTGGGCTTAGTTTATTTGAGATTTTGGAGCAAGTGGAGAGCAAAAAAAAACCCGCTTTGCAGCGGGCTTTTTTGGTTTAGTGGCGTTTATTTAGTATGATCAAGAATCCATATATCACCGGTAACATGGCGCACCGGCTGCCATATGATCTCAGTCTTTGCGTTTCCGCTTTGTTTCGTTTGATAGTATGAAAAGCCGTTTGTATCTTTCCAAATCATGCGCTGTGCGCTTTTCATGCTTCTTTTTGCGCTGCCGTTTGAAGTGAAAATGCGCTGGCGTTTGTGTTTAGTCTTCATTTTTTAACTCCGTTTATCTAGTTTGATTATATGCGCTTGTAATTGATACCAATCTCGCTTACTCCATTTTGATTTATATTCTTTTTCGAACTTCTGAGCGGTTTTAAGGCTTTTAAAAGTTCCATAAGCCCACGGGTCGCAAGAATCCGAATAAATCATTACTATATACATTTCATTCCTCACTATTGATTAAGACGGCGCATTTAGCGCCGTTTCGGCCTTTTAGGCCTCGTCAGTTAATCTATGAGTACATCCATTATTTCCGGTTTGTACCAATCATCAAAGAGAATGCGCTCTAATTTTGCAAGGTTTGTGTCTGTATATTCAGCGGTCAAAAGGCATAGATAGTAGTTAAACCATTCTCCGCTCGTATCCAATTCCGCATAAATATAGCAGTTTGCATCATACACTAGTAAAAATTCTAGCTCATCATTCCACATATCATTTCCGGTAATATCTATCATTTCTTTTTTATGATGCGGCAGATTTCCGAACAGCATTCGACTAGATTTTTGAAATTGTTTAAAGGTTGTTATCATTTCATTCCTCACTGTTTGATTAAGACGGCGCAAATTTAGCGCCGTTTCGCCTATGTTTTAAGGCTCGTCAGTTAATCTGGTTTTTTATTCTTTTCTATCTGTAAGAATAAATCTTCAACTTCATTGTAATGTTGTTTACATAGAGTGTAACCGTCCCGGTTAATTCTATACCCATCATCTGTACACATTAAACAATCGTCCAAAGTGTCTATTTTTTTAATTGTTTTTTTCATTTTAAACCTCATTCTAGTTTGAATATCTAAAAAACAACTCCAGCGCATGGAGTGCTATAAAAGCCCATGCGGCAAGAATTAAAGCTAGTTTTTCTTTTTTGTTCATTTTTTATTCCTCCGTTATTTTCTTCAATAACCTCCAGAATAAATAGACTATGATTAAGCCTATAAGTTGGAAGTAATTAAAAGATATTTGCGAATAACTCCCGGCGCTTACCGATACCCACTCAAGAGGCATCATAGCAAGAAAGAGAATTGTAATTAAAATTAGAATAGTATTCTTCATTCAGTGCGCCGGAATTACTATTTTAACATTGTTAAACGTGTCATTATTCCCGCACGCGTGTCCCTGTTTCGTACACTCTCCGCACTTACCCGGACAAATGAAGATCTTGTCATTAAATTGAGACCTTATCTCATGCGCTTGGGCTTTATCCATTGCGCCGGCTCTCCATGCTTTGAGCGTGCTTTTTTGCACCGGTACAGCTATGAATTCACCTCTAAAGAATGACAATTGGCCCACCTCCGCCGCCGTTTGTGTATCTTGGTATACACTCCCGGCGCTACCGTTTAGAGTGTAGTTGGATGGGAATTTGTAGCCTGTTTCCGCTAGTTCTTTGAATAGATGTAAACTCTTAGAGTACCCGTAAACTTCCAACTGTGGCCGGGCTTTTATTGCATCTAACCAAAATTTTAACACATCGAGCGAATGAAAATCGCCGTCTACATAAAGCCGTAAAGTTACTCTATCCATATTCTTAAAATTAGGTTTGGCAAGCTGTTTGTCTAAATGCTGTAAAATTACCGCCCTTCCGAAGTGGCCGCTTTCTAGGATCGTGTTTTGAAGCTGTCTTGCGAATGCGCTCGGGTATCTCCAAGCTTTTATTGAGTAACAAAAGCCCGTACCACCTAACCAACACACACCAGCGCCGGGACAATTGACGCCGGGAAGTGTAGACCATGATAAAAATGGTAGCTTTGAGTTACCAATTGCCCATGGTTTAAACGGTGTAAAATCTGACTCTATCGGCGCATTGATCCACCTTTTTAACTTATCGGCTGCAATGTACCAACCTAGTTTATTTAGTTTGCTAGCCTGTTTTAACAGCTTATTTAGACCGTTGTTAATTGCTTTGGAAGTGTAACCGTTTACTTTCATGGAATTAATCATGGAGACCAGGAATGATCTATTGATTGTGTTCATTGGTAACCTCCCAAAGTTCAAAAGCCTTTTGAATTCCTCTTAATTCCGCTTTTTTGGCGCTGCGCTTATTACTTCTCAATATGATTTGATGAGAGTCACAAAAGCGCCAAAGGCTGCCATTCATATCTATATCTATACTAAAAGCCTTTTTAATAGCTTTTAGTGCCTCGTATTCATACTGCTCACCGTATCCATATTGATACGCAAGCGGCAATGTAACTTGGCTGTCTGTGCCGTAATTGATTATGACTTTACCGGCGAAATATGAATTGCCATTGATACTGTCAAACCACTCCAACGCGCTTACGTCAATGGTTTGTATTTGGTTTATTGTCTTCACTAGATACCTCACTATTTAGTTGACTAAATTTAACTTAATGTCGCATTTAATCAAAGTACTTTGGTAACACTTTAATAAATATCATTCCAGTGTTAAACCGAATTCAAAAGAGAACTAGACGGAACCGGCCGGCCTTGTTTAGTTTATCCCAGTTTATCCCACGGCGCAAATCTCTCGTCGGTGGCACGATGGATGGTTTATCCATTTATCGACGTGACACCGGGTACACCAAGGCAGCCGGGGCGGCGCCCCACTTACCATCTCATAAATTTTTTTTACCCATTTTTGGCAACACTTATAATGTGTAACTTTATGTCGCTTTTATGGAAGAATCTCAATGGCATACAATCACGGATGCGGATGCCGAGCGACTCCTCGATGCTTCTGATCAAGCAGACGAGTACCTAGAAAAGATGGTGGTTTTCCGATCCGGGCTGATCTCACCACCGCTCCGCTGGCTCCAGCTATCCGCACACCAGTTTTACGACTTGCTCAGTCCGCGAGAACTGCAAGTTTTCCAACTCCGCTGCCTAGACCACACCTTTCCAGAGATAGCAGAAGTCGTAGGCGTAACAGATAGTTCGTGCAAGGAATACTGGCGGCGAACTCTAATCAAGATTCGCAATGTAATCGATTCAGGTACTAGTGATGAGTAAAAAAAACGATGCAATCGACCCGGAACAAGTCAAGATGCTCGCATCATTCGGCTGTACCTACACTGAAATAGGCAAATATTTCGAGTGTGACGAATCCACCATCCGCAAGCGTTTCAAAGCGAAGGTGGAAGCTGGCAAAGAAGAGATGAAGTTCAGTTTGCGCAGAGCAATGTGGACCAGCGCCATGGAGAATAATTCCATCGCAATGCAGATCTTCATGGCCAAGAACTACTTAGGTATGTCTGATAAGACAGCGATCGACATGACAGGAAATCTTGAAACAGTGTTAAAAGAATGCGGTTTCGAGGAGAACCCGGTTGATAACAAAAATAGTGAACAAGCAGAAGCTCTGGAGGCACTTGGGATACAGCCCGACTCCACAGCAACTGGCATATCATAATTCCAAAGCCCGATTTAGAGTAGTTCTCATGGGAAGACGTTCAGGCAAGTCCTGGTCGGCTGCTCACGAGGTACTCCCTTGGCTCTTAACTCCCAACACGCGTGGTTGGATAGTGGGTCCCAATTACAACTTAGCGAATAAGATTGCCAGAGAGGTGAAGCGGGTAGTGATGACTCAACTCAAGTTGCCCATCGCATCCAAGAAGGAAGTATCTGGTGATTTGTATTACATGAAGATGGCCGGACTCAATAGTGAGTTATCTGTGAAGAGTGCGGAGAACCAGGATTCACTTATTGGAGAGGGCGTAGATTATTTAATCATTGATGAAGCAGCACTTATCCCACGAAACACTTTCGAGATGCATCTCCGACCCACACTAGCAGACAGGCAAGGATGGGCATTATTCACCAGTACACCTCGTGGTTTCAACTACTTGCACAAGCTTTACGAGTTTGGACAAAGCCCAGAATTCCCGGAATGGGAATCCTGGAGATTTCCAAGCACTTTATCCCCGTATTTCAAAGATGACATAGAAGAGTTAAAACGAACACTTACAAAGGAAACTTATGCCCAAGAAATCGAATGCCGTTTTCAGTCCTACTCTGGTAAAGTTTATCCGATGGACCGATTCACACAAGTCACCGACACAGTTAAGTACGACCCATCCAAGCCGGTATATTGTGGATTGGACTTCGGATATCGCCACTCCGCAGCAGTGGTCATCCAGCTCCACAACGAGCGCAAGGGCTTTGCCGACATACACCAGATTGACGAATTGAGTTTAAAGAATGTCAAAACAGAAGATTTCGCCAAGAAGTTAAAGGCAATGCCGTACACATTCACCGGCATATGGGGCGACCCGGCGGGGAGTGGCACTAATCTTCAGAGTGGAATTTCGGATATAGCCGTGTTTCGCCAGCATGGTTTAAAAGTCAATATCAGAAGAGATGCCATCACCAGGAACGTGGTATCCGGTGTGTCTCATGTACGAAGATGGTTTGAAGATGCAGCCGGAGACACGCATTTCTATATTAATCCCAAGTGCAAGGAAAGCATTCAGGCATACGAGAATTACCACTACCCGGAGCATCGCGAGAACAGCGCACTGCGCCACGAACCGCAGAAGGATGGCAAGTTTGATCACCATTGTGATGCATTGCGTTTTCTACTCACAAACCTATTCCCGATGCGCTCCCGCAGTGCGGGTGTCATCGATTGGCTATAAATATGATATGCTAACGATTCCAGATTTAAGTCAGGGCGCGGTACAAACCGCACTGAAAAAGAAATTAAGATATATAGAAGATTCGCGTGTCAGAGAACGTGATTATTTGATGGATTGGTATGAAGGTATCAATCTGGAGAATTATGTTTCGAACTACTTTGGAGCCGAAACTCTGAGGCAAGCAGTGATCCCGCAGAACAATCTCACCCGACGTGTATGTTCTCTTCGCTCAATGACCTACAAGAGGCCACCCAGGATGCGCTCCAGTGAGTCATATATTTCTCTGATTGACAAACATAGTTTGAATGCCCAGCGCCGTATGCTGGAGCGTTTAACATTTTTACTTGGCAATATGGCATTCCGCAGTGTGTGGAATGAAATGACAGGCAAGATCGAATACGAGATCCTGAGTCATTTTGAGCCATTATTTTTAGCTGGTAATTCCAGAGATAAGCCGGTGGGAGTATGCTATCCCATCGAGTATCAAGGCAATGCCAGAATGGCTGCACCGCTCCATGCGGTATGGACCCATGACAGCCATTATCTCTTAGATGAGCATGGGAACAAGATATCGGTGAATGAAGGCGATGTAAATCCATATGGCATTCTTCCAGTTACATTCTCTCACCGCTACCCACCGATCAGAGATTATAGTGTTGGGAATGCAATGGATGTAGCTCAGACCGATTTAGCCGTGAATGTGGCACTCCTTGAGTTGGAAATCGCCATTAGGTACGGTGCAATGGGGATCAAGTACATCAGTGGAGTGGATGATGCATCACGGATTTCTGTAGGTACGGATAAGATACTTTATTTGCCTGAAGGAGCCAATTTTGGTGTAACCAATGCCGGTGGATCATTAACAGAAATTATCGAAGCAACAAGATTTCTAGTGGAAACCACACTGAATAACAACCATATCCGTGCCAAGTATGCTAGAGATAATTCTGGGAATGCGCCATCTGCGGCTGCGCTTGCAATAGAAGAACTTGAAAATAAAGATGAAACAACGGCAATGACTGAAGACACATGGCGGCCATGGGAGCATCGCAGATACGAAGTGGATAAAGCAATCTTACAAGTAGAAGCCAATGTCAATATAGGCGATGACTATAGTGTGGATTTCCTTGAGCCGAATTATGCTGTAACTCCAGAGAGTGAGATTATGCTCTGGTCATGGAGATTTGATCGTGGCCTTGCAACACCTATGGACTATTATGAATTTTATAATAGTGACTCAGATCAAGCTTCAAAAGATGCATTTGCAAAACAGCAAGAAGAATTTCAAGGTCAGAAGCAACCACAAAACAGACTACTCAATATCTTAACTAATGACAATAGACCAAGCAGTTGAAGCCTATGAACTGCAAATTGAACAAGTCACAGAACAATTTGTTCAGGATATCCAGGAGTTAGAAGATGACGGCCTCTCAACAGAAGAGATA
>Ga0209756_1004059_pt1 | contig 11549 bp, 7 predicted proteins | sample ETNvirenome_6_85_FD_184071 | JGI IMG/M metagenome (GOLD analysis project Ga0209756, IMG submission 184071) | Marine viral communities from the Pacific Ocean - ETNP_6_85 (SPAdes) (version 3) | ecosystem: Environmental > Aquatic > Marine > Oceanic | place: Pacific Ocean | collected 2013-06-19
ACGGGCAAATCGATTGATCAGTTAAGCCGACAGGAACGTGCGTACCTTGCGACTGCGGCGGGTGTCGACGCGAACGACCTGGAAAGCGTGTTCGGTGATCAGGCGGCATCGATCGAAGAAACAAAGACACAGGCTGAGTTGGCACAGGAAGCACAGATATCTTCCGCCGAAGCCATGCAAGAGATGGCAAAGAGTATCAGGACAATTTTTAAACCCATCAAGAATTTCATGTCGTTCTTCAGCGCGTTCATGGATGGATTTCAAGAAGGGTTCCTCATGAGTAGCGAAGGCCTCAAGGATGTATACGCAGCACTTGATAAGGTTTTCGATATTGGTTTGGATCTCGGTAAGTGGGTTGCTAAGTTTATCGATGATATGGGGGGTTTTGATAAGATATTTGATCTCCAGTTTACGATAGACATGTTTCAATTGCTTAGTGATTCTATTAAGGGCTTGTTGAGTGGTACGATGTCACTTGGGGACGTGTTTAGTAACTTCTTTGATATGATTAAACCAAAGCTAATGGGTATGCTTGAGGGTGTCAAAAAGGGTCTTGCCGCGGCGTGGGAGTGGATAACTGGCCCCGGAATCGATCTGATGGTTGAGGTCTTTGGGAAGATGTGGGACTACTTAACCAGCCCAGGGATGCAGAAGATTTATCGGTCCACCATTAAGTCTCTTTTTAAGGGCGTAAAAAAAGTCTTTAAACGTGCGTGGAACTGGGTAACGAGTCCAGAGGTGAAGGCCAGCGTGATGGGTGCTTTCCAAGGCATGTGGGATTACCTAACGAGCCCAGAGATGATAAAAATGTATCAAGATGGGTTGAATGCCCTTTTTACCATGGCCAAGGACGCTCTTGTGGGTGCATGGAACTGGGTAACGAGTCCAGAGGTGAAACAGTCTGTAACGGATGCCCTTAGCAGTATGTGGGGGTATCTAACGAGCCAGGAAGTGAAGGATTCCATTACGGGCGCATTAAAAACCACTTGGGATTTTCTCAAAAAGCAGTTCGATGAGTGGATTGTGCAACCTTTCGCAAATCTGCTTCGCGGTGGGCTTGCCTCGATCGGTATTGATATGGACGACTGGCTGAAGCAATACACCGGTCTGTGGAAAATATTAAAGTCGGTGGGAACGCTCATCATGAACATGTTCGGCACATCAGAGCTCGCAGAAAGCCAGGATGCTGGTGCCAACTTTGTGGATGGGTTGGTGGACATGATATCGGGGTCGCTGGACACCGTTAAAGGCTTCGTAGGTACGTTCTTGATTCCAGCGCTTAAGGATGGGGTTAATGACGGTATTGATTGGTTGGTTAAAAACGGTCCTGGACTCTTATGGGGGGCGATCAAGCTGGCATTTAAAGGGGCGCTGGCGCTCGCGGTCGCCCCCCTCGCGTTGCTTTTTGCAGCTGTATGGGCACCACTTATGGTCGGGGGGTTCGTCTGGAAGAAGGCATTCGATGTGTTTATGAACCTCGGCTCCTTCATGATCGGGATGGTCACCCAGTTGTTCACTAAGTTTGTGGGGTGGATATCAGAAGGTTTGCCCGAAAAGATGGCAGAAGTGAGGGCCGCGATCGTTGAGAAGTTTAATGAGCTAAGAGATAAGGTAGGCGAAATCTTTGTGACTATTCGTGAGACCATAATGGGCCTGTTTCCCGATTTTACTACTTCGGTGCAGGACGCTATGGCTCCCGTTTCAGAAGCTATGTCGGCAATCAAAGAGTCTTTCTTGGGCACATTTGGGGGCATCAGTGATGCAGTGATCGGCACGATCACCACCGTAAAAGGTTTGTTTACCGATTTTGTGGGTTGGGTCGGGGGACTTCTTCCTGCTACTGTAACGGATGCTGTATCGACACTTACCGATAAAATGACACAACCGTTCGAATGGTTGGGCGAAAAGTGGGACGGTCTCAAGGGTATGTTCTCTTGGGACGGTAACGGTGCGGGTGAATCCATGACAGTGGCCGTTGATGAGGCGCTCAAGGATTTTGATGACTCTGCAGGTGCAGGTGCTGTTGAGGTCTCGACCGCACTTACGGCAAAGCTTGAAAAAGCACGGCAGGTGTTGAGTGATGAAGAAAGCGGAGGCATCGCTCTTGTGCGTGGTATGGCTGATGATCAAAACGTGATCATGGACCTTCTCTCATCGCTCGGTGAAGGTGGCATTAACCTTTCAGCGGTGATCGATAAGATCAACAAAGGTGTCTCAACTGGGACATCCAAAATCAGATTAGATTCCCAAAAGGTAACGCTGAACATTAATGTCCAGGTCAAGCTCGAGGCTGACAAACTTGCCCAGGCGCTGGCTGATAAAACAATTGTTGATCCGAAATACACCTTGGCACAAGCCGGCGGGGCGGTGTGATAGTTATGAGTACACAAACAGTTTACGAATACATGATTGAACAGAAACTTTTGGATAAGGTTTTGGAAGCTTGTGAAAACGACGAACATCGCGAAGCAGCGCTAAAAACCGCGAAGAAGCTGTGTGAGAGGATGGATCCTTTCATCGAATCACTACGAAAATCGTGTAAGACAGAAAAGGATAGAGAGGCGATCTTGAACGCCATTTTGAAGGCCAGAGGGGGTCAAAATGCCGGGACCTAGGTCTTATATTCTTGAAGACACGAACGGTGATGGCCGGTTTAATGAAGGCGATGATCTCAAGGAGGACGTGAAGGAAACACTGGCTGACTACCTTTCGCTTCTAACGATTACCCCTCCGACACAAAACGCGTATTCACTCCCATCTTACTCCTATGATGCTCCCTCATTCAACAAGGTCACCGATAGAACGCCTTCCATTGTAACCGCCGGAAACGAAACTAACCGTGCGTTTATCGATGATGTTACTGAGGTGGCGAGAGCTTATCTGGAGGGTATCGGACAGGGGGATTTTGGTGACGGTGACGATCCGTTATTGGGCCTTGTAGATAAAAACCTCAGGGCTGCGAAACACGGTGAGCTTTTGGGAAGCATAGAAGGCGATGGTTCGAGTGAGGTGGAACAGAAGGTTTCTGAGGTGCTCTTAAACAATCGTTTTAACCCAGGGGGCGGTAGTCCTTACATAAAAGACGGTGACTACTCCTCAGGTACCCCTAAAAGTAGAGCTTTTGGTCGCACCCAAAAGCTGATGGGTGAGTATGTTACAGATGACGGGAAAAACGCCCAGCCTTATAGCGTGGAAGATTTACAGAAAATTGCGATGTCACTGCTTCTCATAGGAACGGGAAGGTTGCAAGCTGATGATGATCCTAATGCTGAGGATTCGGGTACCATCCTCACCACCACCGGTGGTGAAGGAATTCAGCTTGCAACCGTGCGCGTCGGAAACGAGAAGCTGGGCGCCGGTGACCTTGAAGCGAGAAACGTCTTTGGCGGTGCAAAGCTAACAAATAAGAGCGTAGTCAATGCGGAGCTCAGGGATCCTGAGATTCCAGCCAAGGCAGGTTTTTTTGATTTTGACACGCCTGGTGCATCATACGGCCAGATGTTCAGTCACCTCGAGATGTTTTCACCCTTTGGTGCTTATTCTCCGTCGCCCATTGCGCTGTTGTTTCCACAGTTCATTACCATTGCTGCATCAACGGCTGCTGTGGGTTTGATCATAAGCCTGCTCACCGGTGATCTTGGTTTTCCACGTAGTGATAAAGTTACCGACGAGGATGTTCTACCCCTGGGCCGAAACAAATCAAGTGTGGGACCGTTGGGTGGTTTCGGTGCCATGATGAAAAAGTTGATGCAGATCCCTGCAACACAGGCACCGCTTTTACCCTCTATTTTTGTGGGGCTATTGTGGTTTCAGGTGGCCTCGATCTTCGGTGCTGCGGGTTTCGTTGTGACAGTTCAACGTGGGGTGGCTCGTGATACCGTTGCGTTCATGGACATGCTCGCTAACGATGACTTGTTTTCGGGTGGGTTCATATCGGATTTAGGTGCCATTGGTATTATCATCGATGCTTTGTTAAATTCAAAGTTCTTTCGTTTCACGGTGACAATGGCCGTGATGGGAGATAAGATCATTACGGGACACTGGACAAAAAAGAAGACTTATAACGGTGGTCTGGGTTGGGCCAACATGGACGAAGCACCAAACAACGCTTTATATCGTGTCGCTAAAAGTCGTAAATTCGTAGGCAAGAAGGGTCTTACCTGGAGCGCAGGCAACATACCCAGTGCTTACATCTTACCTTCTGCGTTTAAGATCGCGTTGAGTGCAGGTCCTCAGGTTGATGCGGATGGGGCACTAGCCGGTTTTCTATCGAACGCCTCGTTAAACGCAAAGCTTGTTGATCCAGCGACATTTGGAGATGAGAATCCCGGAAGCAGGCTACCAGGAAATCTGGTGGAGATGATAGAGAACCAACTTGAAGTGGAGTACGTACCGTTTTACTTTCATGACCTACGAACCAATGAGATCATAGCGTTTCACGCGTTCTTGCAGAACATCTCCGACAGTTACGCCGCGAACTGGAACGCGCAGACGGGTATTGGGAGGGTGGAACCGGCTTACATTTACGGTGGCACGACGCGATCAATCGGGATGCAGTTCCTTATTGCTGCTACGGGACCGGATGATTACGATGAGATGTGGTACAAGATCAATAAGTTAACAACGCTTGTCTATCCACAGTTTAGCAGGGGTAGGGTCTTGGTAAATGAGGAGCTCAAGTTTGTTCAACCGTTCTCGCAAGTTCAGACCGCATCACCGTTGGTTCGCATAAGGTTGGGAGACCTGTTTAAATCAAACTATTCTAAGCTTGGTTTAGCCAGGCTGTTTGGGCTAGGACAAGGCGATAGTGCGTTTCAACCCGATCCAACGGCGGTGGAAACGGCCGCCCTGACGGAAGCCGAGGTCGCGGAGAAGAGATCTAACGCATTCACCAGCATCTACGCTACTAGAGATCCAGAAGACCCCCTCTTTATCGGCTATACAGTTGGGGATGTGGTCACAATCAGCGCCGGTCAACGCATAAACATCTCTCCGATCATTCCAGGCACTGGGAAAACAAAAAACAACGTGATGTTGGATGTCGAGATTCAGGGAACAGTTACACTACCAGCGTTGTTAGCACCTCCCGGTGATGATGGCACTGCGGGGTCTGCTGCACAGACGGCGTCAATGGGAACGCCAGCAGCAGGAGCTGGTGCGGGTGCCGAACCACCGGAGCTTAATATCGACATAAAATACCTGGTGATGTTGGATGGTGCCGCAAATGATATGCTCAATGCTCAGTTTAACCCAACAATTCCGGGTGCTTACAAGATCACGATGTCTCACGAGGCTTTAGTGCTCGAGCCGGTCTGGGCGACATTCCTCGCGGACCTAATGGCTGGGATCATTCCAAACCCGTTTGCCCCCCCGCCCGAAGCAACGGGAGCGTTTTTAGATGCCACCAACAACGCTATCGTTCGAAGCTTCGAATCCTCAAGGGGCAGGGGTCTTGCGGGGGCAATCACAAGCATGGATTTTGATTGGAACGAAAAAACGTGGGTAACAGAAAGGGTTGGAAGCAAGGCGCCCATGTTTTGTTCCGTTACGCTCCAGTTTAATCCCATCCACGACATCACACCTGGATTGGATTCTGACGGCTTCAACCGTGCACCCATTTACAATGTGGGTAAGGTGATGAACGCAGTTGGTGGTGATCCTTATGATACGTTGACAAAAAATGAGGCTGTGGCCGCGGAGCAGCTGTTACAAAAAACTACCACTGGAACATCAGTCCAGGGCTTGGTAGACAAAGCTAGGGATGAAGCATGATCCGTAGGTACCAAAACACGAAAAAAATCAAGGGTGGTCGCATGCTTGCAACACCACAGGCCGCCCGGGCCTTAACCGCAGCCGTTCAAGCCGGGAGGTTACGTATCAGAACGCGGGTTCTTAGAGAAGGCGAACGCATTGACATCATTGCTGGTGAAGAGCTGGGTGATGCCAAGATGTGGTGGATCATTGCCGCGTGTAGCGGCATCGGTTGGGGCATGCAAGCACCGGCTGGTACTTCTCTGACCATACCGGTCAAGCTGTCAGACGTAAAAGCAATCACTGGGTAACCGATGGCAAGCGTACCTGTAAACCCGTTAGCACCGCTTGAAGATCTCGCGTACTTCTTTGGGATGCGAAGCTCTACTCTTCCTGGTTTTGCTACCGACGAGGGTGTGGATAAGTTCAAAAGGGAGAAGATCTGGAGTGATCTCAACGAACAGGTACTTTCGTTGTTGCAACGCTCAACGGGTGGCGGTGCCCTATCCAGTACGATAATTGCCAGTCTAAACGAGTTGTATGCCGGTGCTGAGCCCGCTGATCAGTTGCTTCTCAAACAGGCGATTGGGGTGTGTGCACAAGAAGCTGGTGATTTCGCAACGCCAAAAACGCCCCAGGAAATGCTGGGCCTCGAGGAACCTGGCACGGCAGAAGGAGGCAAGGAACTCCCAAACCTTGTCGCGTTCCAGATCTTTCCTACAGAGCTTGCGTTTTCTTCACGTGATGACCAGACGCTAGACATTTTCTTTAACGCGATACCCAATATCGAGTGGTCGCGTTGCGTGCCTTATTTCGATCTTCTGGTTATCTCTTCGGGTAAACCCGTAGGAACAGATGGCACACCATTAACGATGAGCCAACACCTGTTCTTGTCGCCGAACAATGCGTTAAACGAGAACGATGCTATGCTGGCAAACGCTTTGCCGGAGGGGATCGAGGCGGGTGAGAACGAGGCTGGAGAACGCGTTGCCACTGTAACTACGTCTGGGATGGAGCTGTTTACGTCACCGCAAACGCTTGTGAACGCGGATGAGGAGTATTTCGAACCACCGAGCGGTGATGAGGACGTTCGACCGGGGTTGGCGATCCTTGATAAGTTTCGACCCTTTATGTCATTGAAGAGCTTTAACGTCAGCGTGGCTCCCTCGTTTGGTATGGAGGCTTACAAGACGGCAAAGATTGCGTTGACTCTTCACGATCGTAGCCGTTTATCACAGATAGCACCGTTGGTCCGACCCGACATGTACGGTAGTACAGAACTACGGATTGAGTACGGTTGGTCACACCCGGACGCGCTAAACTCACCCGGGTCCAATCCCATTGGTGAGTTTTTAAACGGGCTGCGTTGCAAGGAAAAGTATCGCATCACCAATTCCAGTTTCACGTTTACTCAGGATGGGCAGGCTGAGGTTGACATCAACCTCGCAATGAAGGGTTCAACGGAACTGTTCACCGAATCGACGACAAACGGGGAGGGCAGCGCAGATTTAGTGGATGAGCTAAAAAAGCTCACGGAAGAATTGGCTGCGTTAACGAAAGAGGTGGATGGCGCAGGCTCTGTCTTGGAGGACGTTAGCGGACGGACTTCGTTAAAGGCAGGTTCTTCAGCCTCCTCTACAGGTAGGGTTGATCAGAAAACAAAGGACGACATTGCACAGTTTATCCAGGACACCCGGACGGTGGGGGCTGGTGCTGGACTCATGGCCACGGCCGTAAAGCTGCAGGAACTGTTCGGCACGGACACAAAGCCTGGGAAGTTGACTGAAGCCGCGCAGTCTGCAATGGACGCGTGGGGCAAGAAAATGACAATTCTGTCCGATCGTGTCGACGCGTTCGCGGCACCGTTTCCCAATGCCGCTGGGGAGTCCTCTCCAGACACTGTCACCGGCGCGACGGCGGAGGGGACAACACAATCGGATTACGTTTCGTTGGGTAAGATACTGATGACGGTCGTGGGCAAATCGTTACAGATGTCAAACCAGTTCGATGAAGTGCAGTTCATCTTTTACTCTTTCAACAGCCTTGCGGGTTACGTTCGACACCACAACATTGCACAGTTTCCGATCAAGGTTTCGACGTTCAAAGAGAAGTACCAAACAAAGTTTGAACCCACAATGAGCACTAGCTTGCAGGGTTTCTTCGGTTTTCTTAACAGCGAGTTCATCCAACTTGAGTCGTCAGATGCTTACGGGTTTGGGAGCCTCTACACCACGGAGATTGTCGACGGAGTGAAGACTCAGGTGGTCAGTAAAACACATCAAGAAAATCCCAGCGATCTGAAAAATGCAAAAACAACGATACTGGAAGGGGCGTATCCCGAAGGTGAACCTGCCCAGTTTCGCAAGCCACAGTTACAGATGGCTTTCGAGTGCGTTCCGGTTGCGGCTCCTGACACGGAGAACACAGAGCTCACTGTCACAAACGAAACGAAGACAGTGTTACGAGTATTTGTGTATGATAAGGCTGCTTCCGCTTTTGACCCGCAAGTGATGTTGCTTTCGTCACTGTCCCAACAAAACTTCGGGGTGGTCTCGGCAAACGCGGGTGTGGAGAAGAACGGCGAGGGAACTACTTACGGCAACCAGGAATTCACGGCGGCCCATGGGCCCAGGCTCGCAAAGATATACGGCGAGTTCGAAGAGGAAGGGATCATTTCAAAACTAGCGTCGGTAAAGGTCTCAGGCCCCGACGGGGTCACAACAATAGATAACGTTGTTGTTGTGAACGCAAAGGGCGGCAAGCTAAAGGAGTTCTTGCGTAAAACAGCACCATCATGCATCATCGGTTCAACCGGTAACCCGGTGAACTCCGCTAACCTCTCAAGCATGAACGATCCGGTGCTTGCATCGATACGAATTGCCTCTGCAACGAGCGCGAACAAGGGCGCAATCGCAGGTGATGCCGATGAAGGATTCCCAACGTTTATCCAACCAACCCAGCTCACTGTTGACATGTTTGGAATGCCACTGTTGGCGTATGCATCAAACGTGTTTTTTGATTTCAACACCAACACGTCTGTGGATAACTTTTACGTTTGCACCGGTGTGGATCACTCGTTCGCTCCGGGTGAGTTCAAGACATCAGCCAAGTTCACGCAGGTCGATAGCTTTGAAAAGTTCAGGTCTGCGGCAACGGACATCAAACGACAACTGGCCATGACTGCATTGGGACTTTCAACCCCCGAAGAGCTTGAGGCCGCAGTCGAAGGAGGGGGCATCACGGTCAGTATTATCTGATCACGCACAGTTTTATGATGAACAAAGAAGCGTTTTGCCGGTAGAATCTTGTATGCAGTTTTGTGTTTTGGGTTCAGCGCTCGGTACCGCTGAACACCTGTTGATCAGCGATGCACATTTTTCTTGGGTTTCCGAGGTGCCAGATGATGTGCTTCGATTGGGCGAAACGAACCCAAGCAGCGTTTCGTTGGATTACGTTGCGAAGCTGTTCAGGCAAGAGATTCCCGCGTTTGCCACGGTGCCGCATGCCAAGTTCTTCAGGAGCGTTGGGTTAGGACCTGAGGAGGTTCACTGGCAGAAAGTGCTTGATCCTGCTTCTTACCACGCAGTGATTGAAGATATGGTGAGGGGTTCCAGGGGTGTGACTGATGCACTACAAAAATCAGGCTATGGTTCTACGTTATCAAATAGATTAAAGCTTCTTGCGGGCCTTCAGAGGGCACGTATTGACAGGAATGAGCTGGTTGACAGGATTCGTTGTGAACAGGACACTACACAAGTTTCGAACCTCCGCACTTTTATGCCTGGGAATGACGGGTACGCTAACGTTGTTAGGTATGATGGGACGTCGACCTCAACCGGTCGTATGAACGTTTCATCAGGTCCAAGAATCCTTACGCTTCGAAAGAAACACAGAAACCTGATCCGATCATCATGGTGTGATGAGGGTGAGGTGATTTCGATTGATTACGCAAGCCTCGAACCCAGGATATCTCTGGCACTTAACGGGTACACGGTTGAGGGCGACGTGTATGAATGGATAGATACCGAGGTGTTCAACGGGAAGCTTGGAAGGACAAAAGCCAAGATACTGACACTTTCGATAATCTACGGGATGTCTCTCCACTCAGCAAGAAGCAGGTACGGTGACATTTCACCAGCTGCAAAAAAAAGGTTGCGATCGATGTTTTCAGTGGATGAGACGACCAAACGTTTGTCAACGGTTCCAGAAGGTGAGTTAAGGAACCACTTCGGTAGGCCCATATTCCCAGACAACAAGAACAAACTGTTCAACGCTTTCATCCAAAGCACAGCTGTTGATGCGGCCGTGCTTGGGTTCGGGGAGATAGTTACCAAGTTGCAAGAAGCTGGTGGGTGTCGGCCCTTATTTTTGATCCACGATGAGATCATTTGTGATGTGCCTATTTCGGTATCTACCCAAGCACAAGAGATATTTAAGGATGGTATAGAGATAGCTTTTCGGGACAGAAGCGTAAAATTTCCCGTAACTGTGGAGAAGATCAGTGCTAAACGTAACGGATGATTCGATTTATAACATGCTTTTTGAAAGGGAGGACGTGGGAAAGGGGACAAAAGACGATCTGCCTGACATAAAATACAAGGTCGTTGCCAGTTTTACGGGTCGACCACATAAAGAGCTCGAGTTAGCAGATCCCCGCGCTGTTTTTAAGGAATTGGGTATTACAAAATCTTTCCCTGGTGAAACGATCATTCACTCGATCAAGTCACTTTTAGATAGAGCAAAGAATCACTCTGTGATCAATCAATCATATGGAAAAGTCGATACGGTAGATGATGACGGTAAAAAGGGCGTTGTTGTTGACCTTAAGGGACTCGATGCAAAAAACGGTGCCAGGTATATGCGAATTTTGTTGATTTATGCGTTTAAGTTAGGTGCATTGCGCAATGGCACAGATTTACGTGTTCAAGCCGTGGGAAATAGGCTTGTGATCTACCCATCAAGGCAGGGTCGAGAAAACCGAAAGAAACAACCCAGGATCTAAACGAATAGTGTAAACATTTACACGTATCGTTACCATTAATAAATGGAGTCATACGTGGAACTAGAAGAGCTTTGGGAACGATACAGCGATCTTTTGTTATCCACATTTCAGGATGGTGAGCAAGCTAACGTAAAGTTCATGCTTGACGAGTTGGGTGAACGCATCATCATGACGCCTGCCAACAGATTAATTCGTGAAGCTGGGTGTGAACCTGGCGGCATGCTCAGGTTGTCGATGCAAGTGGCATCTCAAGCTGTGAAATTGCTTGAAACGTACGACCTACAACCCGAGTTGAAACGTTCGGTTGTCAAGATCGCTTTGCTACATGACCTGGGAAAGGTCGGTGATTTGAAGCATGACCATTTCATTCCTCAGGATAGTGACTGGCACCGTGAGAAGTTGGGTGCCCACTACAAATTCAATGATGCTGAAAGCCTTCAGAAGATGACTGTTGCTCATCGAACGCTTTATCTTTTACAACATTATGGCATATTAATCACCCAGAACGAGTGGCTTGCAATTCAGCTAGCACCGGGGTTTCACTTTGAAGAGAACCGTTGGTACGTTCACGATGAACCGTCACTGGCAAGAGTAATTCAACACGCAAAATACGCTGTTTCTCGGCGTGAAGCATAGTTATAGAAGCGCATGAATAACTTCGACGATAGGATAATTCGCCTCTTTATACGGTCTCTTATTGAAGGCGCGTATGAAGAAGTGATTGACGAGGACGATGAGCTTGAGGGCGACGCGAAGGATGAGGTCAGCGCAGGCGGTGTCGCGGGTGTGACCACTC
>Ga0209756_1004060_pt1 | contig 11548 bp, 26 predicted proteins | sample ETNvirenome_6_85_FD_184071 | JGI IMG/M metagenome (GOLD analysis project Ga0209756, IMG submission 184071) | Marine viral communities from the Pacific Ocean - ETNP_6_85 (SPAdes) (version 3) | ecosystem: Environmental > Aquatic > Marine > Oceanic | place: Pacific Ocean | collected 2013-06-19
AGAATGTAAATCAAACTCTTTTACTTCAAATTGTCCTCCCGCCGAGTTAGCTTGCCAAAGTGCTATCTTTCTTCCTTTGGGATCAGGAGTATAATCGTCTCCCATACCCTCATTATAATGAGCTATACCATAATAACCCTCTTGAACACCTTGTGATCTTTTATACCAGTTCACTTGTTAACTCCCAACAATTCATTTTACTTATTAATACGGATTTTATTAATGTTTCCCTTTTAGTTTGCGAATTTTTCTTAAATTTCTGGAAATTTTTGCTAAATCTTCAGATTTTTTGCCGGGAATATTTCTAGGGGAGGTAATCAATAATTTTCCCAATTATTAGGATCAGTGTCTATCATATAGATAGTAATATCACTAGGTTCAAAAATAATATCAGGGATTTTATTCCAAGAAAATCCTCCTCCTGTTTCATATATAGAATGATGAATATCCACTTGGTATATGCCCTCTTTTACTCTAACTACACAATAAACATGTTGTTCAAAATCAGAAGAGATAGTAAATGAGTCTATGCCGTTATCGTAAAACACATCAACTATAGCATCGGCTATCAAATGACATATTCCTCCGCCTGCATATTGGTCTATGTCTTCTTCATCCCAATTATCATATTCTTTTTGAGAAACTTGGATAATTCTTGGCATTAACGCTTTTACATCATTTATGCTTTTTAAAGTTTCTTCTTGTGCTTTTTTATACCAATTCACTTGTTAACTCCCAACAATTCATCGCACTTATTTAATACGGATTTTATTTAGGGTTTCCTTTTCATTTATGAAAATAGGACTTTTTTAGTTTGCGAATTTTTCTTAAATTTCTGGAAATTTTTGCTAAATCTTCAGATTTTTTGCCGGGAATATTTCTAGGGGAGGTAATCGAATAATTCGGAAGTTATTGTTTTTATGTAGAGAATAGGGATACGAGGGGGAAAAGAGGGGGAGGTAAACGTCTGTGAATGTAGGAGTCCCTTATAGATAAAGGGGGGGAAGGGTAGGGGGCAGGCAAATCAAATTTTTATCGGGAAATAAAAGAACCTCGCCAGACGATCCTATGTCGCCAGCGGGTGTTCTGTTCGTCGTCATATTATATAATCATGTATCTTAATAAGTGGGTAATCTAGCTAGGTCATTGGCTTTCCTTTCATTACATTCTAACTTATACTCATACCATTCTAGTTATTGACATTTGTTTATTCTATCGCCTCATCGTCATGTTGTCCCTTTCATGTCTATTGCGATTGCGGAAGTAATCAGGAAAGCTACTGAGCTTAGAGCTTGTCGGGATTATTAGCCTTTGAGATTTTTGAGCGATGTATGCGTTTTCAGCCAACGCCTCAACGGGTGATATGCTCGGTTCGCCAAATGCGTTAGATACTGTTCTCCATTGACCAGTTGTATCATGTATCCGCTTTTGGTCCGTTCTACGCTTGTTACCTCTGGGCATTTGCGTATCTGTTTGAGTAACTTGTTTCCGATGCCTGTTTTGCTCATTGTCTTACCCTTCAACTGTATTGCGTTTGTCTGATAAATCAGGAAAGCTTTTGCAGAGCGGAAAAGGGGTTTATACCCCAATTCCTTGCGTATCTTTGAATCTCAACGGCTGGCGACAAGTCGGGCAGATGTAATCGTAGAATCTTTTTCCCTTGCGATGTACGGAACGAGTTTTTCCGCAGCATGTCGTTTGATAGCGTCCCTTGGGCATTTCGGCGGTCTTGTTGAGTCTTTTTCCATCGCAACCGATTTCAATGGCTTTTCTACGCCATACAGCGTCATGCCCATGCCCGGCGCCGACAAGAGCATGAGCGATTTCATGGAGCATTGTCTGTCGTATTTCCGTTTCGCTGTTAAGGGCAACGAGATGTCGAGACAATTTGATGCATCGTACTGTAGCGTTTTTGAACATTTCGATTTTTTGGGCTTTGCTGCGTCGGCGTCGGCGTCGGCGTCCAAGTCCGAAGATTGCGTCCAAAGAGTCTTGCGGATTAATTTTCATGTTCGGATTGGCTTTCCAACAGCATACGCCTAGTTGGGTTTTTCCTCCGCTGATTTTGAGCGGTACGTCATTGAGTCCGTACTGATTCATTAGTTGCCGGGCGAGTTGTTTTGCGTTTGCTAGTTCCATTGTTTTCTACCTTTCAACTGTATTGCTTTTGATTTGCAGATCGGGATTATGCGTACAATGCTCTACGGTCTTTGTTGTAGCGATTTGCTACTTCTGTTTTGGCAGGTCTGCGGCGGTTCATTTTGGCAACGCCTACCATACCTCTCATCTGTCGAATTGCTTTTCCTTCTTTCATTGCTTCGAGGTCGAATTTGTCAAGTTTTGCCATTGTTTTGTACCCTTTCAACTCTATTGCGAATGATTTGTTAATCAGGAAATTGGACAAAGCCCCCAGCGTTTGGCTGGGAGCGTTTTGATTAATACTCTCCCTTGTTTCGCCATGCCCTACGTTTCGTTTTAGAGCATTTTCGTTTTTTGTTCGTATCGGCTACTCTGGGCCGAAACCTTGCTTCTGACAGTACTCTTGCCAGTAAATCTTTCGGTACGTTGCTGTTTTTGATTTTCTTTGCCATGATATACCCTTTCAAGTATATTGTAACTGTCGAATTGATCGGGATTTTATTCTTTTAGCAGTAATTCGGCTTCTACGATAGGCGTTCCCAATCTACGCCCAACCCAATCGCCAGCCGTTGAACCGCCTCCGAAATGCGCATTTGCTCCGCCAGACGCTTGCAGGTTTTCGTATGCTGTAATGATCGTTTGCAATGCTGTTTTGAGTTGTTCGTTTGTCGCTTCCATTGTTTTGTTCCCTTTCAACTCTATTGCAGTTGTTTTTTCTTTCGGGATTTATTCAAACCAGCATCTATCGCAAGCGATCCATTGTTCCCCTCGGGCATAATCGCCAGCCGTTATTTTGACTAAGACTTGACCGGCTCGAACGTCGAGGATTTTGGAGGTTTGCTCTACGTCTGATTTGAAAGAGACTTGTTCTCCGATTTCAAAGTATTTCCATTCTCCGTCTGTATCTTTTGCTCTCATTTGTCTTGCCATTGTCTTGTCCCTTTCAACTCTATTGTCTTTGTTTTTTCTTTCGGGATTTTAAAGAGCGATAGCCCAAGCGAGATGTCTGAAGTAGTCGAGACAATCGCCGTTCTTAAAATCAATCTTGACTAGCATGTTTTTGATAGCGGTTTGTTCGTTGGCTGTCGTTTGTTTGATCGTATCGACAACGCAACCTAGCGGAATCGAATTGATGCCTGATTCCCCTTCGATCTCAAAGCGATGTTCGGTATCGTATCCCTTCTCTTCGATCAGCGTATCTATCCATTTGTCAAATTTCAAACTCATTGTTATACCCTTTCAAGTATATTGTAACTGTCGAATTGATCGGGATTTTGAGTAAATGAAAGAAAAAAGCCCTATTGCTAGGGCTTTAATCTTTCGGCAAGCAAAACAATGATTCGTTGTTTAACGGACTATCTGATAACGCTGTCCGTTGATTGTCGCGGCGGTTACATCATAGATTCCCCATACTTGGAAGATAACTACATCATCTTCGGCAAGCCCTTGGTTCTTGTAATCGCTACGCTTGGCGAGGAAAGGCTTTACGCTATCGGTATCAATCGGCGTACCGTTAGCAGTATGATAATGAACGTCCGTCGATCTTTCGAGTTTGAATGCAAAGTAGTTCGGCGTTTTTGCTACATCTTTTTTGTTGTAACGGAAGGGAGTCAGCGTCCCATCGTCTCTGATGATCGGCATATGCCAACTTTTACCTTGCTTGAATACATCGGCATTTAAGCCTTTGGCGGCCAGCTTGCGAAGTACAGCCTTGTCGTAATGGAAATTAACCATTCCATTCGCTACTTGGCTTTTGAAGCAATCGCCCCAGTACGGATTTTTGATCTGTTTTGTTTCGCGGTCTTTTTGTACCATCTTGCCGCTCTTACTCATTGTCGTACAATGGGTAAAGGTTATCGGAGTTGCTCCGCGAAGTTTGCCAAGTACTTCCATAAGCTGTTCTGTCGTAACGATCTTGACAGTCTTGGCGGTTTTTACTACTGTCGGCTCGGTTGTCGTTTTTACTGCTACTTTCATTGTTCGGCTCCTTACGTTGTTTTGCTTGCCTTCAACTATATTGTAACTGTCGAATTAATCGGGATTTTTTGAGTAAATGAAAGAAAAGAACCGTATTTCTACGGTTCTAATCTTTCGGCAAGCAAAACAATGATTTGTTATTTAACGGACTATCTGATACTTTTGTCCATTAATCGTCATATGGGTTATATCTTCGATTCCCCATACATTGAATTTTACTACATCTTCTTCTGCAAGACCTTGGTTTTTGTTCTTGCTACGTTTGGCGAAAAACGGTTTGACGTTTTCCGTTACAATCTTTTGACCGTTGGCAGTATGGTAATGAACGTCCGACGATCTTTCGAGTTTGAATGCAATATAGTTCGGAGCCTTTGCTACATCTTTTTTGTTGTAACGGAAGGGAGTTAGCGTATCGTCGTCTCTGATGATCGGCATATGCCAACTATCGCCTTGTCGAAATACGCTGGCATCGAGACCTTTTTTCGCAAGTTTGCGAAGTACGGCTTTGTCGTAATGGAAGTTTACCATTCCGTTTGCGGTTTGAGTCTTGAAGCAATCGCCCCAATACGGATTTTTGACGGAATGATCGTCGCGGAGTTTTTGAACCATTTTGCCGCTCTTACTCATTGTCGTACAATGAATAAAAGTTATCGGAGTTGCGCCTCGAAGTTTGCCGAGTACTTCTCTCATCTCATCGGTTGAAACGAGTTTGACAGGCTTTGCGGTTTTGACTTCGACCTTTGCTGTCGTCTCTTTAGTTGTTTTTACTGCTACTTTCATTGTTCGGCTCCTTACGTTGTTTTGCTTGCTTTCAACTATATTGTAACTGTAAAAAAAATCAGGATTTTTTGGGTTTCGCTTGGTTTCGCTTGGTATTTATTACTCCCAAGCTATACGCTGACCGCATTAACTCTTTGACGGTTCTCGGCCCGAAATTCCCATTTGATACCTTAATTGTATCATCATTAATCATGCCTTCGATGTATTCTTCTATTGTCATTGTTTTGCCCTTTCATCTATATTGTAACCATATAAACAATCAGGATTTTATGCGATGCGTTTCCATTTGTAGGCTTTTTGCGTTACGGAACAAGCGATTTGATATTCGCCCATTTGTATCTTGACCGCAAAAGGTCTTCTTGTCATACCGATAAACGAGCAACCGCCGATGACTGCTACTTCCGCTCTTGCTGCGTTGACGTAATCAGCCCAGTCTTCGTAGAGTTGTTCATCTTGCCAGCGTTCGTATAGATAGCATATCTTTTCTTGTATCTGTTTCCAGATCGCTGTAGCTTTTGCTATTGTTTCGTCATTCATTGGCAAATGTTTCTTCATTTTGTATTTCCCTTTCAACTCTATTCCTTTTGCGTTTTTATTCGGGAATTATCAATCGACAAGCATCAGCAAGCATATCATCTGCTCCTGAAGGGATTTCAAATCCTTCATATTCGATTGTTGATCTTATTTCTGCATAAAGTTCTTCTGCTGACATAGTATAATCCTTTCAACTCTATTCCTTTTGCGTTTTTAATCAGGAAATGTTATTCTTTTTTCTGTCGCGTTGTAGAGTACTGACATTCCTTTGGAGTTTTCCCAAAGTTGCGTCATAAGACTTCCGCCAGAAGCCCATACAACGACATACATAGCTATTCCATCGCCTTTGTCGAATGCTGCGATATCGGATATTTCCAATACTTCTCTGACTCGTTGTATTGATTTTCCGAGATAATGAATATCATCTTTTTGTTCGAGATATTTGATAAACGCCCCAAGGATATGATTTATCTCTATTCTTGTTGGTTTTCTTGCCATTGTCTTACCCTTTCGAGTATATTACAATTCGGTGGAATATCGGGTGAAATGATCTACTTTACGTTGAAATTCTGCATTGCATTTGACATGCGGATTTGTTTCTTTATGCTTGAGCCAGCGAATTACGTCTCGCTCGTCAAGCCTTTTGGCGAACCTGTTTGCTTGTCGCCGTTTGGCTTCTGTCTGTTTGCTTGCCATGTTATACCCTTTCGAGTATATTATGTTTGCATTTTTATTCGGGAAGAATGATACAACCGATATGCGGCTGTTTGATTATGTTCTTGCCAGTTTCCTCTTGATACGCTTTATCAGCGTCTAAGATCGAATCAGCGACATACTCAAAGACAACCTTTCCCTTATTCTTGTTGTCTTTGTATATGAACTTCATGTCTCTATTGCAAACGGTTTGTTAATCAGGAACTCTGAAAATCCCTCTTGGACCTTTACCGTAAACCTTGGGAAAGAACTCTTTAAGCAATGCCCATACTTGCGGTCTGGAGGCTGCTGGGACGATGTTTTCTTTATCTTTGTACTGTCGTCCCTCTATCTCCCTCCAAGCTCTTACAAAGCCTTCTGTACGCTTAAAAGGAGTTTTAACATACAACTTATCGCCAATTTCGCGTATGACAATCTTTACATTCTTTGCAGCATTGACGAAACGCCTGCGTACTTTGTCTGCAAGTACTGTAAGACCAAGGACTTCGATTTCGGTGGCGTACTGATTAACGCTTTCAATGTCGCCTTTTTGGGCGGCGATTGCAGCCTTACAAGTAATGCTGTTGCATTGGAATCGTACTTCTGATGAAATGCCTGCATCGTTATGCAGTCGGCATTCTGGTCCCATGCCTACGGAGACAGAGATAGCATCGACTAGCGGTCTTCCGCAGCAGACGCAATTAGTTGCTAGAAGTTTCGTTTGGGGGGCATTAAGGTAGTTGCTCATTGTTTTACCCTTTCGCTTTTATTACGAATGGTTAGTTAATCGGGAAAAGCTGTTCTTACTGCCATCGAGACATACTCCAATAACTCATTTTCTGCTATGAAGTCTTCGGGTATATCTTTCGATCCTTCATGATCGGTTCCGAAGAGGAACATATCGCCAACGATCATATCGCCAGGCATCAATCCGATTTCGAGCTTTCGGCAAAGCATTGTCGCCATACCGTTAACCGCCTTGCCTTTCATTTTTCCTTCTTCGTCAATGTAGGCATGGACTTTTCGGGTCATCTGCAAATGTTGGATGTAACCGCCGACTGCTGCTTGGAGACTTGCGAGATCGGAGTCCATCTCTACGTTTTCGATTGTTCCGTCTACTCTGATTGCGATTGCTTTCATTGTTTTACCCTTTCAACTGTATTGCAAACAGTTTGTTAATCGGGAAATTATATAGCGACCCATCCTCCAACAACGTATCCGATTTTACCGTTAGCATTCTGCTTATTCGCTTTCTGTCTTGCTTGTTGTAAAGCGAAACGAGTCTTTTCGATCTTTGTATTTGCTCTAGCTATTCTTTTCTCATCTGTAGCAGAGATAAGAGTAGCTTTATTGCATATCGGGCAAGAAGTATCTTTTATGAAACTTCTATTGATCTTACTTCCGCAGACTTTGCAACCGATAAATTTACTTTTTGCGTTGAATATTGCTTTTCTGATTGAGATTACTAGTTCTTCTTTTTTTGCTGTTGCTTGTTCATATTTTTCTATTGCGTTTTTTACATAGGCTGGTACTGCTTTCCCTCCTTGAATTTTGAACGATACAGCCATTGGACCATCCCATTTGGAATGCTGTTCGCTGATATATTCATATGCTTCGTTGGCGGTATTGAATGGTTCTCTACGAACCCAATCAATAGAAGCATCAAACATACCGATACTTCCGCTATAAGAGCATCCATCCATAGTCTTAGAATACTCTACTGCTTCTTCCCATTTGTTCCTGATGATACCTTTATCATCGGTTAGGAATGTTCTGCTATCAAATGATGCTCCCATTGTATTACCCTTTCATCCTTATTACAAATGATTTGTTAATCGGGAAAGCTATGCTCGTCGGAAGTAAAGTAGCGGTAGATTGTCTACCTTCCATTCATTGTATAGCCTTTCGTTGATATCGTCTAAGTTTTGGGATAAAACTGTATAGTCATAATCGCTTTGCATGCCAGCGTTTTTAGCATCGACTACAGAATAAACGTCGAATCTATGACTGGGGAATTGTCTCTTGAACTCTGCTTCGAGTACTTTGGCATACCGATCTACCCTGTTTTGTTGAACGACAAAGACCTCATCATCGGTCAACCCTTCTCCGTTAAACGCGAACAGATCGTCAAAGATTCTGTAAACTACTATCATTGTATTACCCTTTCATCCCTATTGCGAATGATTTGTTAATCGGGAAACTATTCGGCATGCGTTTCTACTTGCATAGTTCCAACATGATTTCTCGTTAGCGTTGTAACGTAATTCGGTCCTGCGGACCAAACAACAACGAAAACAGGACCATGATATCCAGGCGATGAAGTAGAGTAGTTCTCAGTAACTCCGACAGATCCCATCAAAATCTCGTCTTTGTATTGCTCCATGCTACCAAGATTCAATCCGTCATCGACTCCCCCTTCTGATCTCTCAAGCAACGCATAAGCGATTTCGGTTATCTCTTTGTTCGTTGGTTTTCTCATTATCTTACCCTTTCGCTTTTATTGCGAATGATTTGTTAATCGGGAAAACTTACAGATACGGATAATCGTCAATATGGTTGAAGATGCAGATAGGAATTTGAACGAAACCAGAATTAACCTTTTGACCAGTATCGGTAACGATGCCAGCCTCAACCAAAGCAGCCAGCATTCCTTCGTTTTCGCTGTAGTCTTTAATCAAGACTTCATTTTCAGCGAGATACTCGTCAGGCATATTAACTGTTGCCGTTGCAATCGGAGCAGATGTTTCAGAGTCTACCAACTGCAAGACGATTCTGCCGTTGTTATCGTACTGCTTGACCAAGACCTTACAATCCCATTCTTTGAATCTTACTTTCATTGTTTTACCCTTTCGCTTTTATTGCGAATGATTTGTTATTCGGGAAATTTTGGCGTAAAGATCAATTCTCCTTCGATTTCGCCAGAGATTACCATCTCGCCAGGTCCGATTGACAGATCGTTTCCATCGTTGATGCAGATCGCTTCGACAGTAACGAAATCGTCGCCTGCTCGAACAGTTTTGGTTGTAATTCTGTAGATCTTTGGAAATGTCGGCTCGTTGAGATCCTCTGGCAGTACAAATGCCGATCCTCTTTTGAGCTTCGTTACATCGATTAGCGTTCCTTTGATAGATGTTTTGATCATTGTTATACCCTTTCAACTATATTAGAAATGATTTGTTAATCGGGAAATTAGCCGCAACTATGAGTATCGAGAGTTCGATGCGGGCAAACTTCTTTGTACGAACATTCGTCTAGGTCTGGGTTTATCTCTATCAAACGTCCGACATAAGATATTACGCTGTTGGAGACAGTTCGCAAGGAGTTGTCGAAGGGGAAGAATACTTGAGCTTCCGCATTCTCCGAAGGATCGGCATCAACGAACTCAACAAGTATTCCTTCTATGAGACCGCTACCATGGAAGTTAACTCTTACTACATGTCCTACTGCTGATTGATCTGTCATTGTTATACCCTTTCGAGTATATTGTAATTGATTTGTAAATCGGGGAATTAGTATCCAAGACGTTTGAGATCTGCGTTAAGTCTACGCCCAATAACGACTAAATGTCCTCCAACGTATGTCTTCCCTGCATCATCTTTGACGATGCCTGTTACTTCGTAAGCTACTCCATCGTTGATAGCTTTGACTAATCGTCTGCCGAGAGACTGTTTGTTGTTGGGAAGATGAATGCCGATTGTTTCTGGTCGATCTACTCCAGCGTTAGGGAAAGTAACCATAACGCTAAAACCAGGCATGTCTGGGATATTCGAGAATCTGATCTTTGCTACTGGTTTCAAGTCCATTGTTATACCCTTTCGCTTTTATTACGTTTGTTTCCTTTTTCGGGAATTTTAATGTCCTCCTGTCAATTCGATTTCCCAGCAACCATCTGCCTTGTTGACGTTTTCGACGTTAAAGACAACGCCTTCTATGGCTAACTGTGCTACGATTGTCGCCATTACTTTTGCGTCGTGGACTACGATTGTGTTCGGTTTGTTTGCCATTGTTTGCTACCTTTCATCTCTATTGCAAACAGTTTGTTAATCGGGAAAGGAGTTGCCCTGTACCCAATCTCTCAGGTACAGGGCTAATGCAAAACGAATACCTCGTTATCATCCGCGCAAAGATGAGCTAAACATCAATGGTCGAGACGGGGTTATAGAGCGTAAAGGTTTACTCAACCCAAGGCACAAGGAGCCTTTTCGACATTTGTATCTTCAACTGTATTGTCTTTGTATTCTTTTTCGGGAAATTTAAATACCAACCCCGAAAGACTGATAACGTCTAATCGGTGTTACTTCAAGGTGCTGTTCATCAAACTTGAACTTTTCTCCATGTGCTCGTTTTGCTTCGACCCACAGTGCTGCGTCACAGTCCTCTTCCAAGTAGACTTTATCGCCATACTGATAGGAGTAAGGACTGATTTGGTCAAGAATGCCAAGTCTTAAACATTCTGCTCTTGTTACTTCGAGCCAACCGTGTCCGGGATCAGTGTGAAAAATGTATGTGTCTATCATTGTTTGCTACCTTTCAACTCTATTGCAAATCGGTGCTTAATCGGGATTAAAAGTCAAAAAAGCAGGCTGCTGCCTCTGGTATCAGGACACCTAGCCGATGTTCCTTCACCGGCACCCGCCCCAGGGAGTTAAACTCCCTTACTTTAGTAATCCCAACCGTAATATTTGATGAGTCCGAGTACGGCTTTGTATCGAGCGTTTTTGAGTCTTTCGACCAAAACCCTGACTTTGCGAGTAAGACAATCTGATACAGCCTTACATCCTCGCATGTTCATAAAGATTTCCCAAGGATTGTCTCCCTTGAACAACGGCTCGATATCTTCGTTCTTATAGAGAGCAGTAATCATTACTGTCTCGAAGAAAACTCTCGGCTCAGTATCTGCTGCTCCGAACTTTGAACGAGAATATCTGTAGTTCTGGAATGCTTCTACTGCTGCTTTAGCTTCTTCTAATGTTTCAATCTATTTCATTATCATACCCTTTCGAGTATATTACGTTTGTTTTTCTTTTCGGGATTAACCGTCGAAACCTTGTCTGCAATCGTCGCAGACTGCATCGTAACGCTCTGTTCTATAAAACTCGGTGCCGCATTCGGTGCAAGTAGCCTTCCTGTCTCTCCAAGCATCAGGACAACCTTGCTCATGACAGAAAACGCCTTGGATTACGTTCGGAGAGCATCCGTCGCAACCATTCTCTTTCAATCCTACTTCGTCGCCGTTTTTGTATTCTTCTCTCATTGTCATACCCTTTCAGGTATATTACAAATGGTTTGTTAATCGGGAAAGGACTGCTGGGACTCGAACCCAGAGCGGCTGGCCAACCTTCCATAACTTTATCTGCTTTGCTCTTTGCGGCAGACAAGTCCAGTCCTTACAGCCAGTTCGCCGCTAAGCGACTGACAAGGGTAT
>Ga0209756_1004061_pt1 | contig 11547 bp, 8 predicted proteins | sample ETNvirenome_6_85_FD_184071 | JGI IMG/M metagenome (GOLD analysis project Ga0209756, IMG submission 184071) | Marine viral communities from the Pacific Ocean - ETNP_6_85 (SPAdes) (version 3) | ecosystem: Environmental > Aquatic > Marine > Oceanic | place: Pacific Ocean | collected 2013-06-19
GCTTTTACTTCCCAGACATCTACAAGCTCTATTAAGGATCTTATTGACGAGGGAGTAAATAAATTTACAACTCTTTTCCACGGCGGTGTTGACGGATTAAACATTACAGAACAACAGCCATTGAGAAGCGGATTGCTACATAATGCCTCTACAACACCAACACAAAAGAATAGTTATGTATTTAACACTTACAATGAGATTATTGATACGATCAAGGATCCAGAGGTTGTTGAGTGCAATCTCTTGTCAATTCCCGGCTTAAAGCACGAGCCGCTTACTGACAAACTGGTTGATGTTGCCGAATCCCGTGGTGACACCTTGGCTGTAATTGATCTTAAGAAAGATTTTGAGCCTTCATTCGAAGGTGCTGATTCTAGTAATAAAGGCAAGCCAGTTTATAGAATTACCACTAAAGATGTGATCAATAATCTAAAAGATAGAAACTTGAACAGCAGCTATGGCTGTGCTTATTACCCGTGGGTTAGAATTAGAGACACCATCGGGGGCACTTTCCTGCACGTTCCGCCATCTATTGTTGCAATAGGCGCAATGTCTTATACAGACAGGGTTAAAGCCCCGTGGTTTGCCCCTGCTGGTTTTAATCGCGGCGGACTTTCAAGCGGCGTTGCTGGTTTGCCAGTAATTGGCATAACCCAGCGGCTCACATCCAAGGATCGTGATGATCTTTACGATGCTAACATTAATCCTATTGCGACATTCCCACAAGAAGGGATTGTTATCTTTGGTCAGAAGACCCTACAGGTTACAAGAAGTGCTTTGGACAGAATTAATGTTCGTAGATTGCTCTTATTTGTCAAGAAGGGAATTTCCACGATTTCAAATGAGCTTCTATTTGAGCAAAATGTGCGAGAAACTTGGGAGCGCTTTATTAATCGCGCAAATCCATTCCTTAATGATGTTAAAGCAAGATTTGGTTTAACTGATTACAAGCTAATTTTGGATGAAACCACAACAACGCCAGATTTAATTGATAGAAACATTATGTATGCCAAGATTTTCTTGAAGCCTGCAAGATCAATTGAATTTATAGCTGTTGACTTCATTATCACAAATACTGGCGCGGCTTTTGAGGATTAGTACTAATTATAGTAACCTAGGAGAATAAATTGTAATGCCAAGTAAAATACCCGATAATATTCCAAAGTGGCAATCGATGAATATCGAGCCCAAAAGGAAATTTAAATTTATACTTCGTCTTGGTGGTATTCCTGCGTGGGTTATTAAAACTGCTGGCCGCCCACAAATAACAGTTTCGGATGGCGCAAAACATCAATTTTTATCACACGAATTTAAGTTCCCCGGCAGAGTTTCTTGGAATGACATTGACATTTCATTGGTTGATCCGATTAACCCCGAAATTGCCGCATCAATGTTTAAAGTTATTGAAGATTCGGGCTATGCAGTTCCAAGCGACTGGAATGGCCAAAATGAGTTGTGGCGTTTAAGCATTTCAAAGAGAAAAGCTGCTTCAAGCGCTTTAAGCGATGTAACAATCCAAACAATTGATTCGGATGGCAAAAAAGTAGAAGAGTGGCGACTTTATAACGCTTGGGTTAAAAACATCAATTATGATGATGTTGGATATGACAGCGAAGATTTAATGAGCATTACAGTTGGGTTAGCATATGACTGGGCTAAACTTGAAACTTTTGTAACAGATTAAATAAATGGCTGGTTCTATTATAGCTGAGTTGACTCGAAGGATATTTGTGTCGAGTTGTCCCGCGGCAGAGGCTCCAACGCCCGCTTGGGCTAAGATGACAAAGGATGCACAGCAATCCTTTAGATTTCTTTTAATTATTAACGGATTCCATCCAATTTATGTAAGTCAGGTTGCTAGACCGGGATATACAGTTGAAACTGAGCCCCATAGACTTTTGAACTGGCATTTTAACTATCCCACCAACGTCAAGTGGGATGATATTAGCTTTACAGTTAAAGAGGTTTATAGTCATTCGAATGCAAGTACTTTTATGAAAAAATTAACTGCTTGCGCTTATTCTTTTCCAGATAATACAAATTCCGGCGAGCTAATTGAAAATGATATAAATAAAAGCTCTCTTGTAAATTCTTTAGGGCAAATAAAAATTCAAAGCATTAGACCAGATGATAGTGTTCACGAAGAGTGGACTTTGCATGGCGCTTTTATAAAAAGTGTTAAATTTAGTGAATTAAGTTATGGCTCTGACGATTTAACTTCTGCTCAAGTTGGGTTATCATATGATTGGGCTCAGTTAAAAGTTTTTGATAAATCAGCGGATAGAGCCATCGGAATTCAGAGGTAATAATGCAAGACAGAAATGCAAGTAAGATAAGCCACCACTCCCCACAACAAATATACACACCACCCGTAGACATTGTTCATTTGCCATCAAAGGGTAAGTTTTATTCAGAAGAACACCCTCTTCATGGAAAAGAGTCTGTTGAAGTATATTTTATGACAACAAAAGAAGAGGATATTTTGGTTAATGTAGCATATAATAGCGAAGGCGTTGTTTATGAAAAGTTGGTTGAAAGCATTCTTGTCAACAAATCAATTAAACCTGCTTCTTTGTTGTCTGGAGATCGAAATGCAATATTAATCAGCGCGCGGGCAAATGCTTACGGCCCTGATTATGAGGTAAGAGTCCCTTGTCAGCAATGTCTTACAATGAATCAGATAAGTCTTGATTTGAGTGGAATTGAAGAGAAAAAGACTGATTATTCAACTGTTGAAATTACGTCCAATGGCACATTTTTATTAAAATTGCCGAAATCTGGCATAGTAGCCGAGATAAAGTTGCTTACCGGACAGGACGAAAAAGAAATGGAAGTTCAAGCCCAGCAGCGCGCAAAGCACAAGCTCCCAGAAGAAGGGGTTACTGGGAGATACTCAAGAATGGTTGTTTCTATTAATGGAAACGCAGACCCTATTGCTATTAAACAATTTGTTTCTAATATGCCCATCGCGGATTCGCGAATTTTCCGAAAAACTTATTTAAATTTAATGCCCGACGTTGATTTTGTTTATAAATTTCCATGTCGCGAATGTTCACACGTCAACGAAGGAGGTGTGCCTTTTACGGGCGACTTTTTTTGGCCTGACGAGTGAATATATGGATGATGTGTATGAAGCGCTCTTTGTACTTAAAATGCACGGCAGATGGGGATTTTTTGAATTATACGCCCTTCCTATAAGATTAAGAAATTGGTTTGCAGAAAGATTAGCTAAACATTTTAACGAAGCTAATAAAGCTGCAGCAAAGAATTAGCCTACTTACTAATTATTAGGTAGGAGAACTTATTTAATGACAAAGAAGGGAAAACCGATCACCGCCGCGGAAACCGCCAAACTGCAGGATGCCCTTGGCAAGAAGCGCGCCGCAGAAATTAAAAAAGGAATGGCAGCAGAAAAGGCTGCAGCCGCCGGCGCCGGCCGCGAGAAACGCGGCGCCGGGCTCGGGGCCGACTTTGAGATGGCCCAGGAGCAGATTCTAAAATTCGGCGAGAAAAACGCGCCCGCCTTGGCGGCGACACTAAAAAAATATGAAAGATTCACAACAGAAATTCAAAAATTAAGTGCGGTGTCTGCCAGGGGCGCCGGGCAAATGACCCAAGATCTTCAGACGCTGCAACGCCGAAACACAGAACTTGGCATTACAATGGAAACCACCATGCAATCGGTGCAGCATGCCATGACAAACTATTATGGCGTCGTTACGACTGGCTGGAAAAAGGACTACGTTGCAGTTACGAAACAAATTGCTGTGTATGGCAAGCTTGGCGTTTCAATGACTGATGTTACAGGTATGATGAATTTATTTGGTGGTTCTTTAGGAAAAGGCAGGGCCGAAGTTACAAAAACTGCACAAATTTTAAATAAGTTTGCGCAGACAACTGGTCAAAGTTATGCACAAGTTTGGTCAGACTTCAATCAAAATGTGGGTCAATTTATGACTGTCATGGATAGCAAAGATATGCAACGACAAACTTTGCTTATGACAACTAGGGCCCGGCGCATGGGCGTTAGCGTTAATCAGATGATGGGAAGTTTGCAGCAATTTGAAACTCTTGAGGGCGCACAACAAGCAGCAGGCAAAATTAACGCAGTGATGGGCTCTCTTGGCGGCAGCTTTGATGCTGTAAAGGCTGCTGGTATGGACTTCACCGAAAGACAACAATATATTTCCAAAACAATTCAAAGTGTATATGGAAGGATTGAACAATCTGGACCCAGAGCCGGCCGAGCCTATATTGGTGCATTGGCAGACGCATTTGGAATGGACGCAAGAACGATTAAAGCGATGGCCACTGCTCGCCCTGGAGCAGCATTGCCGGCTGAAATAATGGCCGGCAGAGGCTTAATAGGCGGACTAACAACAGCACAAACAGAAACGGCAGCAAAAGAAGCAGCAACTTGGGAACAGAGAACAAACGCGATGAAAGATGCAAGAGAAGCATTTTTATTGGAAGTCGTGCCCAAGTCTCTGGGGCTGTCATCTACAGAGATAATTAATCAAATAAAAATGAGCGCTGGAAAGCTTGATGCGTTGTTGATCAACGGTGGCGCCAATCTGGGCGACAATGTTGCAAAGAGGATGATCGCCGGCCTCGAAAAAGGCCTACCCGAGGCCATTGAAAAGGCTGGCGGATCCGCCAGCAAGGCACGAGAGGCGATGGGCGCATTCGGCGAATTCCTTGACTTTAGGAAGACCGAAAAACCAGGAGGATAGTAATATGACGTGGTATGGAGATGCAGCTACAAGCCTTGGAACATGGGCAAATAAAGCAGCGGGTAGCGTTATGGAAAACGCTTTTGATACAGATCCTACTTTGGCAACGTGTGGGCTAGCTGAAGCAAATATTAGGAATCAAATTCCATTTGCAACTTTGCGTTTTTCTTTTCCAACGACGGCCACAGAAAGCAGATTGTCATTTCCTGCATATTTGAACGTATTTCAAGAAAGTTTTACACCCAGCTGGACTGAAATGCAAGCCTTCGGGCGCGCCGATCCAATTCCAATTTATAAAAACACTTCGCGTTCAGTTACTTTGGGCTTTAATATTCCAAATTACGATGCTGAAGACGCAAATGAAAATTTAAAAAAATTAAACATGTTAATTAAGTCTTTATATCCCGGTTACACAGAGTTGAAACAAACTGGCGCCACTGTTTTGGCTAGTCCGCCGCTGACTAGAATTAGATTTGCGAATTTATTGGTTAATCATAAAAATCCTTATAAGGGGCTGCTTGGCTACATTAAATCATTTTCAACAGATTTTGGGATCAGTCAGCGCGGCGTTTTTATGCAAAGTAGTATAGTCCCGGGCCGAGGAGCAATATTTCCTCGCGTACTTCAGTTTAATATCACTTTTCAGCCACTACACGAAAGCCCAATCGGCTGGAATGTGGATAAAGCCGGCGGCCAATTCTTTGGTGGTAGAGATTATCCTTACCGAACAAAATTAACTAAAGGTGATGTTGCTCAGGCAGCAGCAAGTGCCGTTGCTGGAGCAATGTCGAGCCTAGGCTCTGTCGGCGGTGTTTCAATGGGTGAGTCTGGCGGCATGGGAGAGCGTGTAACGTTTAATGAAATTTTGGGGAGTACGGGCTAAATGGCGATTTCTAGATATAACAATACAGATATTATTTTTAACGGCGATCCGGACTTTAAACAGGTTTTTAAAAAAAGATTCGCTCGTGAAAATTTAAATGAAATACAAAGAGTTGAAATACTTAAACATCTTGAAACTTTAGAATTAAATTATCCGAACTTAGCACAGTTTTTGAATATTTCCACTTCAGAATATATGTGGGCGCCCGCAGATAGATTTTATAAAGTGGCACACAAGTTTTATGGAGATCCTGGGTATTGGTGGGTTATTGCATTTTTTAATAAAAAGCCAACCGATCATCATGTTAAGCCGGGTGAATTAATTAAAGTCCCAACACAATTAACAGAAATTTTAAATATATTTGGTCTGTAAAATATGCAGTTCTTTTTACCGGAAAAATTAAATCCTCAAGGGTGGCTCAACGATATGTTGTTGTCACAATTATATAATGAAGGCACCTTCGATTCGTCAACTGCTAAGCTTAGAAAAGCTTTATATGAAGAAAAATATGCCGGTATTGGGGAAAAGCTTATAAGTTTTCATCCGGCGCACCGAGACACGTTTACCGAGACGATGACTGCCAAATCTAGTGATGCAAAAAAATATGATCCTAAATTAAAGATGAAATATGTAGATTTCATGAAAAATATTCAACCTTATCAGGTTGCCGCCATGCAACCTTATATTAGAATATTTTTTAAATCAAAACAAGTTCACGCCCCTGGCGCTTCTTGGAAAAATGCAATAGAAAAAGATATTATTTTTAGGACTTATACAGATATTACTGGTCTTGCCGCGGCCCAGGAGGGCATATTGCAAAATAAATTTATGCGCGGCTCTGAGGCGGGCATTGAAAAGGTCAGCGTCGTAAGAGATTTCCCGGTGTGGGGCATGGGCGCATCTTTTTATTTTGAGGTTAATTATATTTTTAGTAGTTTTAAAATATTTGCCGAAGGCCACCCAATTATAAAGAGGGGGTCCGAGAAGCCGATTTATGATGCAACTGGCCGACTCGTGCGCGATGGACGCCATTCGGCGGCAAAAGATTATTTCATATTGTTAACGCCAGATTTACAACATGAATTTGAGTGTTTAAACCTTGAATATGGGTGGAAAATTAATAATAAAAAAGATACGTCTTTTTGGGGCGTCCCCAGCGATGTATTAGACACTGTTGAGGCAGAAGAAAAAAAATCATTTAAAATAAGTTGGTATAAACACGATATTAAATATTCGGAAACTGGAGAAGTAAAGCTTAATGTTAAATATATGGGTCTACCAGAAAAATTAGCATTTGAAAACCCATCGGCAAACAGAGAAACTAATATTCTTGCACCTTTAAGCATGGATGTCTTAAAATCAACTACAAAACAAAAAGATCTTGTCGCCGGCATCGAAAATTTAAAAGAAGCAAAAAAGCGTTTAGAAAGATTAAATCAAGAATTTCAAGCAACAATTGACGATAAAAAATTAAACAAAGCACAACAAAAAAAACAAAAAAAGGCTTTAGGAATTGACAAAAGACAAGAAGAGATAAGAAGAGCTAGCGTTTGGCTAAATAAGGAAAAACAGAGGCTGGCAAGCAGAGCCAGTTCTTTGTATGTAAAAAGAATTTTAAAAAGGGGCAAGCTTTTCCAAGTTAGGTTTAAATCCAGTCGAGATAATGTGCCCGACGCGGCCAAGTATAAAGCAAAAAAGCACAAGCTTAAAGTTTCTTTTTACAAAGTGCTTGGTACTGATATTCGCGACAAAAATGCAAAAAAGGGTATGCAATCTGCAGAACTCAAAGAATATACCAAAAAAGCTAGCATAGTTGAATTTTCTAACAGTTATGGTGTTGACGAAAGTTTACAAAAAACAAAAAACAATGTCAAACCAAGCAAAACAATAACCAACCCCGACGACCATTGCCTTGCGCAACTAGATAAAGTTTTAGGTGCTTTAACATATAGTAATTTTGGGACAGCAGCAGAAAAAGACGCCAAAAAATACGTAGTTACGCCGGGCAAAAAGTGTCCCAGCGGGTATAAGCCTGTCGGCAAAAGCAAAACCGGCTCAAAAAAAGGAAAGCTGAAGTGCGTGTCCGTAGCTCGACCATTAAAAGGCGAAGGCCGCGGCGGAAGACCAGAAACATATGGCAATTTTATGTTTTTTCCACTTAGAGACTTGATTGCAGTAATGTACGAATTTTCTAAATCTGACGATCCGAGGTATAATCCATATGATAGAATTCCAATAACAAGCTTGGGAAACATTGTTTATAGGCCCATGGGCAAAGATGTGACGATTAATATTGGCGATATATTAGTTGAAGTTGGTGTTTTTCAAAAATGGCTTTATAATAAAATTCTTAAACATGATTCTGGAACAATAACTTTTGGCCAATTTATTACTTCTATAATGGAAGAGTTGGTACCGATTGTCCTTGGCCACTCGGCTAGTCAATTAAGCAGCGGAATGCTTAGTTCCATTGTACATACGCCACTTTTAATTTCGCATTTATTTCATGGCTCCTCGATCGCCGGCAGCACGGGCGCCGCAAATCTCGACAATCTTTATTTGCTGGATCCGGAGAGCACGCACCCCGAACTGTGGGGGGCGGGCGTGAAAGAAATGTCAAAATATCAAGCAGAAACAAAATCAAATAAAAAAAATGATATTCCTATTATACACTTTCATCAACGTGTTATTCCCTCAATGGCTGGAGATAAATGGAAAACGCCTCATACGCGTCTTGTCGCACACAGAGACATGAAAGATCGTGCAGGCGATGAAAAAGATGGCTTGTTTTATTTACATATTGGCGACGCTGGCGGCCTGCTTGAGACAATTGACTTCTCTTACACAGATAATCCAAAACTGAGAACGGCGCTGGTTTATGATAAATATAAAGATGTAAGTTATCCATATTTAAAATATGCATATTCAGCTACTCCGTCTCTGGTTGGCAATAATTTGTTCTATAAAGGCGGCTTCTTTGTTTTGCCTGAGAGCCCATTGGGGATCAAGGTAAAAGACGATCCGGGCATTACGGGATATTATCAAATAAGTAAATTAACCGACGAAATTGGCCCTGGCACATATAAAACAACGGTGCAAGGCCTAAATGTTTGGTCCGGACCTGATCAGCGAAGGCACAAGAAACGTGAAGCTTCGGGCAAACTTAAAGTGCCAGAACCAATTCCAATCTCTTTACAGGCTTCTATTGATGAATATGTATATAAAGATTTTTTAGTTAATTCTGCTTTAGTGTTAGCATATGAATTGGCAATTAAAAGCGAAGAGGAAGCAGACGAATCACCAGATGCTCCTATTGCCGATAAAATTTCACTTGGAGATCCTCCAACGAGCCTTAAGAAGGGCGAGGGTGTGCCCCCCAACCCCCCGAGTGAGCGCGTTAAAAAGCTGCAGAAAAAGCTAGGAATGACAGGCAAAGACGTGGATGGCAGCTTCGGCCCGGGCACTAAAGCAGCAGTTGAAAAATATCAAAAAGACAAGGGCTTAAAACCGGTAAATGGCGTTGTTGATAAAAAGACTTTGGGGGTTTTGCAAGCTCCGCCAAAGCCGCCGCCGATTAAAACAACAACAAAAAAGGATATTGAAGCAATAAAACAATCATAATCATGATGAGGAAAAGTTAATGGCAAAATACTCAGGAGGAAGCGGACAGGGGATGACAAAAGAGTTCAAAATAGAACTTCGTAAGCAAATTAATCTTCTTAAGGGTGAACAAGGTGATGTTGTAATAAATCTTAATGATATCGCCCTTGGCCAACATGAGCTTGTAGATGTTAGTAAAGTAAAATTGCCTGCAAACGAAGAAGCCAAACAAGAAATAATACGAACTTATGGTTTAATATCTGCTGCTGATAATGAAAGCAATAGTCGTGAACAATATACAGGTAGAAAAAATTATAAAACTTTATATAATGATAAAGAGGCGGATATGTGGTATGATGTTCCGTTTTTTGGCAGAATGGACAAATATGGATTAATATCTGGTATAGATCTTGATGCTAAACTTGATTTAACCAATGAGGCCGGTACAGATATGATTGTTTTTGTGTTTGAAGCATTTAATCGCTTTGCGCAAGAATATAATGCTAGGGCTAGTAACCCCATATGTTGCCGCGGCCTTAGCAAGAATTCAATGATACCAAGTCTGAATGTTGTAAAAAGCTATATTAATGAATTTGAAATTCAAGATGAGTATTTGGAAAATTTATATTCAGATTTTTTCGCTGACGTTTTGTTTGATTTAAGAAGTGGTAATAAAATTAAAAATATTGATGATTTTTATACATTTTTAAAAGAATATATTGAAGACGAAAAACTTCCACTTACTACTCCCGGCTTTATGGAAAGCGAGAACGGCTCAGCTTATATTGGCGGCTTAATAATTGATGTGCTCCCCAGCGGGCCCGATAATGACATACAAAAAGTTGAATTTTTAAGTGATCCAAATTATGAAATATATGTAAATTTGGCTCACAAACATGGTTTTAAAATAGATATTAATGTTCCGTGGCGAATAATATTTGATTACAAAACGTTGCAATTTTCGAAAGCTATTAAACAATGGCCTAATTTTAAGCAAAAATATCATGATAATCTTGTGCCGCAAGCAAGCTATGTAAGCTTTTCTTCGCGTTATAATGGTTTTACCCAAACATTATTAAATTTTTATAATAGATTTATTAGTGATTATCCAACTTATAATTCTGTTAATGTTGTTTCAAATTCATCATCGCTTAAAGGAAGTTTTCAAAAATCTCTTTCTGGAGGATGTTCAACTGTTGGTGGCCCAGCCACAACAATTACTCCAGAAAGAAGAAAGATTTTTCGCAAACAAGAAAAATTGGATCAATATGGAGTCGAAGGAACATTAAAGGTTGTGCCAATAAAATATTTTAACTGGTACGCAGAAATAAGAAACATTGAAAGACAAAAGCCTTTAAAACCACAATTACTTAAAATATTAAAAAAACAAAGTGGACAAATTTACCTTAGCGCGCTAAATGTGTTTAAACCAAATACTGGTACAACTGGCGAATTTCAAGTTTTTATTAAAAATTCAAATGTTGCAATTCATTACGTTGAGTATGTTTTGGGGACAATTGCTTCTAGATATCACGGAAAATCATTGACATTACAAGAAAAAGATCCGATAATGGTTTATGGCAAGATTAGAGAAGTTATGCGTATTCCACAAAAAGTAAAACCAACTGAAGGGCCAGGGACATCAGCGGCCGAACCAGTGTTGAAAAAACAAGAAGTAAGTATGACATTCCAAGGCAAGTCGTTTTCTTATTAATGATTTTTCAAAAACTAGACAATAAAACTGAATGCAAGGGATTTTACGCAAACGGCACAATTTGTTCCGAAACGCCGCCTAATTTAAGTGGCACATGGGAATATAGTGGCGACCTTCCGCCCAGTGTTGAATATGCAAGGCTTTATTGCGGAGGTAAAACCATTAATGACGTTTGCCCAGAATATTTAAAGGCAGATTGGACTAGAACTAGTGGCAAGCTTAAAGCACATTTAAATTCTTTTATGCAAGCAAAAATTTCATTAGAGCAACATTGTTTTTATGACTTGGTACCACAGCATTTTCTTTTAGATTTTTACGAGATTAAAAATCAGATAGTAAAGCACGTTTTTGATAATCACGAAAAGCCCGAAAGTTATGAATTTTTATTGCAACTTACAAAAGTTGCCGAAGATATCAAAAATCGACCATTAAATTTAAAAATGAATAAGCTGGGCGCCTTGGGCCACCAAATTGCAGCTAGAAATTTTTTGAAACGTCTAAAAAAGGCAGAAAAGCGTATTAAGTATAATATTTTTGGAACAAAAACTGGCAGATTGACGACAGAACCAAAATCTTTTCCTATTTTGACACTTAAAAAAGAATATCGTTCCATATTG
>Ga0209756_1004062_pt1 | contig 11547 bp, 10 predicted proteins | sample ETNvirenome_6_85_FD_184071 | JGI IMG/M metagenome (GOLD analysis project Ga0209756, IMG submission 184071) | Marine viral communities from the Pacific Ocean - ETNP_6_85 (SPAdes) (version 3) | ecosystem: Environmental > Aquatic > Marine > Oceanic | place: Pacific Ocean | collected 2013-06-19
AAGAAAAATAAAGCTAGTGGGGTTTTTGATAATACTTATCAAGTAACATTATCAAATAGTGAAATTATAACTGTACCAAAAAACGAAGATAACACAGACTATCAAGAAGTTTTAGAATGGGTTGCTAAAGGTAACACCATAGAGGCTGCTGACTAATGACTTTCGGTGCTGCATCTTTCTCGCAGTTAGCTTTTGCGGAACCTTTAGAAGTACAAACATTTATAACTCCTACTGGTGTCTCAGCGACATTTAGTGTAGGATCTCCTTCTTTTATTTTAAGTCCTAATATATCCCCAACAGGGGTATCTGCAACTTTCGGGTTAGGAACTGTTACTGTAACAGGTACATCACTTGTTGAGCCAACAGGAGTTTCAGCAACATTTGCTGTTGGATCTCCAACGGTCACTGGAACTGCTAATGTTTATCCAACTGGAGTTTCCTCGACATTTAGTATTGGAACTGTTACAATAGAGTTTAAATATCTAGTAACTGGCGTCTCTGCGACATTTAGTCTAGGAACGGTTACAGTTACAGGAACAGCGAATGTTTACCCAACAGGAGTTGAGGCAACATTTGCAGTAGGGGACCCTAAACTAACAATTTGGAATGGTGTTCCAGACACAGGTGGAAGTTCATGGAGTGTAGTGGATGACTCTAACACTTCAACGTGGATAGAAGTTAATACAGGTTAGGAGGATACATGGCCGATACGACGATATTACAATTAAATAAATTGACCTCCGGTTCACATTCTGGAACCTGGGGAGATTTAACAAATGACAACATGGATAAACTTGATTCATCCATCAAGGGATACCAAGCTGTTGCCATTGGAAGTACAACACAAACTTTAACAACAGGTTCAGCAGGAACTGGTAACCAAATTAATACTGCTTCCATTAAATTAACAGGAACTCTTTCAGGAAATACAGACGTAGTTTGCCCAGCACAAGGTACTTGGTACTTTGTGGATAACGCAACAACAATGAGCTCTTATTCTTTAACTTTTAAACCATCTGGTGGAACAGGTGTAGGATTACAATCAGGTGCTAAACATGTTCTTTATACAGATGGATCAACTATGTTTGATATTGGATCTGATATGGGTAATATTGCTGCCAATGGAACATTAACTGCAACAGGAAATGTTTCTTTTGATGGTGGTACGTTTAAATTTAATGATTCAGGTGCAGATCTTGATGCCGTTTTTGAAGGTGATACGGATGCTGCATTATTATATACAGATGCTGGTAATGACCGTGTTGGTATTGGAGTATCAGCTCCAGCAGCAAAATTAGAAGTAGATCAAACTAGTGGTACAGGGGCAATTCCTGTATTAGATCTTGACCAAGGTGACGCGGACCAAGCATTTATTAACTTTGCTGGTTCATCCGCTTCTGATTCATCATCAAGCATTTCATCATCAACAGCAACTGCTGGTTCTAAAAATGGTGCTATTATGGTGAAAATAAACGGAACAACACATTGGATAAGACTTTACGCATCAGCAATATAGGAGATTAAATGCCCCTTGTAAATATGCCATTTGAAGCTGGAATAGATAAACAGGATACACCAACAGGTGCGGAAGGTAGATGGATTGATTCTGATATGGTCCGTTTTCGATATGGACTTCCTGAAAAAATTGGTGGATGGGAAACAGTTACATCTGATTATTTAGTAGGTGCATCACGTGGAATTCATGCGTGGACATCACTTGATGGCTCACCTTACCTTGCAATAGGTACAAACAAAAAACTTTATATTTATGTAGACAATGAGTGGGCTGATATAACCCCTACACGTGCGACGGGGACTGGGAACATTACAGATTTTACAACAATAAATACTTCAACTAATGTCGTTGTTCATGACGCAACACATGGTGCACGCGAAGGTGACTTTGTTACCATTGCAAGTGTGTCAGGTACTGTTAATGGAATAACAGCAGCAAATTTACAAGGTGAATTTGAAATAACAGCTTTAGGAACAACTGCATCTCCTCCCGCAGATCAAACAAATAAATATCAAATTACAGCAAAAGCAGCAGCTACAAGTACAGGTGCAGGTTCTGAAACAGCTAATGCTACTTACCAAGTAAATACAGACCCAGCTGTTTCTACAGCCGGTTATGGTTGGGGAGCTGGTGCATGGGATATATCCACTTGGGGTACATCACGTGCAGGGTTAAGTGGTGTTGAAGCGGTTCAATTGGATTCAGGAAAATGGTCACTTGATAACTGGGGCGAAGATTTAATTGCGCAACAATTAAATGGAGGTCTTTATTATTGGGATACGTCCGTTGGCACAGGCACAGCTGCCACATCAACAACAGTTTCCGCTGCTCCGACAAAAAGTTTATTTACTATTGTCTCCGGCACAGACCGACATGTGGTATGTTTTGGAACCGAGACTACTATAGGTAGTACAGGAACACAGGATAATATGTTTATTCGTTGGTGTGATCAGGAAAATATTAATGTCTGGACCCCAACAGCAACTAATACAGCTGGATCACAAAGATTAACTGATGGAAGTACATTAACTGCTGCTAAGCGTTCACGTGGTGCAGTGCTAGTATGGTCTGATACTGCGATGTATCAAATGCAATTAGTTGGTGCTCCATTTACATTTGGATTTTCTCAACTAGGTGCTAACTGTGGATGTGTAGGATTAAATTCTGCTATTGATATTAATGGTACAGCTTTCTGGATGGGGAAAGACTCTTTCTTCATGTTTGATGGCTCCGTTCAAAAATTACGATGCGCAGTGGAAGATTATGTTTTTACGGATATATCTGAAGGTAGTCAACGTGATACATTTGCATCAGCAAATGGTGAATTTAATGAAGTAACATGGTTTTATTGTTCTTCATCTTCTACAATAGTAGATCGTTGTGTAACATATAATTATGCAGATCAAATATGGTATACTGGAACTTTAGCACGTTCAAGTTGGGTTGATAAAGGAGTTTATTCAAGTCCTTACGCAACAGTTTATGATTCAAGTAGCACCGCTGCTACAATCAGTACCATCACTGGTCTTACTGCTGGAAGAACACAAATGTATTCTCAAGAAACAGGAAATGATGCAGAAGGATCTGCAATAACAGCTTATATTGAATCAGGGGATTTTGTTATTCCACAAGCAGGAGAAAATTTAATGTCCATAAAAAGATTTATTCCAGATTTTAAAAACTTAGCTGGTACGGTAAATGTAACATTAAAATTTAGAGATTATCCAACATCTACACAAAGAACAAATGGTCCATACGCCGTAACAACTTCAACAACTAAAATTGATACACGTGCACGTGGTCGTCAAGGAGCTCTTCGTGTAGAAAGTTCTGCAACTGGTGATGCATGGCGCTTTGGTACATACCGTGCCGAAGTAAGACCTGATGGGAGAAGATAATGGCACAAATATCTATACCTCGTTTACCACAAGCACCACAGGAATATGATCCATCACAGATTAATTCTATGATTAATACTATTGATCTGTTAATACAGGTTTTAAATTCTTCTTACACTCCCGAGCAATTACGCTCTGAGACAGAAGCATTAGTGTGGTTTGGAGTATAGATGGCTAACGTATATAAAAATGCTAAAATAGATTTAACGGATACTGATAATGAAACATTATATACAGTGCCAGCTGTTACTACAGCGATTGTTAAATCAATATTAGTTTCGGAAGATGCGGGTGCAACACCTAATATTACAGTAACATTAGTGAACGCATCTGCCGCAGTTTTCAGCCTTTTTAAGTCAAAAGCGCTAACAGCCAATGGAACGCTTGAATTATTAAGCTCACCCTTGGTTATGGAGGAATCAGAAATTTTAAAAGTACAGGCATCTGCAGGGAATCAGCTCCATGTAGTAGTGTCTGTTCTTGAAATAAGTTAATACTTGCTATATGGTGAATTTATGCCTATAAAAGACGACGGAGTAGTAGAATACGTTATGGTCAACGGTGAAAAGGTACCAAAGATCGTTGTTCCAGCGGAAATTACTATTACCAATATTATAACAGGTAAGGAATACGGGTCAGCAAAAGAAGCTGACGATGATGTTGCTAACCCTGCAACTGCTACCAAATCAGAACACATTAGACAAGATGTCGTTATTAAAGCAGCAATTCATGAAATACTAGAAGGTAAAACAGGAGACGTATAATAATGGTTGATACTTGGGGCGAAGATGTAGATATAGAACAAGGATTTACAGGACCAATATGGCACGAAGGAACACACGGTGTTGATATGCCGACGGGAGCAGTTGGTCCTAATTTAGGTAGTTTATTTCCAGACACATCATCATGGCAACAAGCTGCAGATATGAAACAAGCTGCAGATATGATGAGTGCAGCTGGCATAGGAAGCTTGGGTGATGTTACACCTCCTGCATGGTGGGATGCACAAGTAGGTGGACATAAGTATGGATCATTCCATAAATTTGGCCCTGAGGATTATGCAGACACATTTAATTTACAACCAGGAAATAGATATAGTTATAATGATCTTATTACAAATCAAATGCTTGGAGATATGGATCAAATTGATTGGAGTTATGATCGAGCTACACCTTATCAAAGATCTAGTCCTTTAATAAGATCACACTGGAGTGGAATTGGAGAAGACATTCCTGATTCTCTTTTATTTGATCCTATATATGATGATGAAAGAAGACTAGAAGGTTATTCATGGAATCCATATAAGGATGAAAACATACCTTTCATGGAAGAAGAAGTTACAGAGGATACAATTTCTCCTTATTTAGGCCCGTGGCAAGATCTGTTTGAGTTTCGTGATTTCCCGTGGATGAATGAGGGAGACCCAACTTTAACAGAGACTTTTAATGAGTTTGATATGACACAAGCTGCATCTGCTGATGCAATTGATAAATTAAAAGCACAAGGAATACCTGACGAGACAATAATACAAATTTTTGGTAAGGATGCATTCGATATATGGAACGAAAGCAATTTTCCAATAGGATATTCAACAGAAACATCGAATCTTGAAAATTTTGATTACTATCATTATCGAAGAAATGGTTATACACATGATGAAACTATGCAAATTTTAGAGGAGCAAGGTTTAGTATAATATGGGTTGGTTAGATAAAGGTTTTAAAAATTTAGTTAAAGGCGCGAAAGACGTCGCGACAAGTCCTGCCGGAATCATGCTACTTAGTGCAGCAGCACCATGGCTTGCTCCTAAAATGGCACCATGGATGGCTAAACTGGCTGGAAGTGGAAAGTTTGGAAGCTTTGCTTCAACAGCTCTTAAATCACCATGGGTTGGAAATGCATTAAAGAATGCAGCAATACAAGGTGGAATTGCAACGCTTACAGGATCTAAACATCCATGGAAAGCAATGGGTTATTCTGCATTGGCATCATTACCATTTACGGCACTTCAATCCGCACAAGCAGCAGGTAAATATAACGAATTATTTAAAACTTCAGAAGCATTCACTGGATTAGATACAGCAGAAAAAACTAAATTATTAGCTGGTGACTGGAGTGGAGCTGGCTTTGAAAGCAATCCACTATCTTCTTGGTATGATATGGCGTTAGGAAATGAAATGACACCATTGAATACATTATCTGAAAAATATATAGATGTTGGAACACCTCAGCCGCATGCTTGGGAAAATGTATATGAAGAGGTTGCTTCAGATAACTTATACGATGATGCAACTGAAAAAGTTTTTAAAGGAATAAAGGACACAAGTAAGTCACCATTACGAGAATTAATAAAAACTGAAGTACCAATTGATTTAAGTGAAGTATCAGATATAGCATCTTCTTACTTCACAAAAGAACCTGGTGAAGTTAAAGAAGGATGGGCTGGATTACTTTCAGATGTAATGGGACCAGTTGATATGCCAGCGTCGATCGTTCCAGCTATTACAGGTATGTATGGTGGAAGAATGACAGACGAAGAGAAATGGCTCGAGTCACAAGAAAAACAAATAAGAATGTGGGCATTCCAATTTGGAATTCCATACGAGGAAGCACGAGAAATATGGAAAGACGGATACCGTAATCCGTACTACCAGACCAGAACACCACATGATTATGGTGACTTTAAGTGGTCAGGATCCGATGCATATGCGGGCAAGAACAAAGGCGGAAGCATACAATACAAGGATGACTATACCGCAGGTGGAAGCGCCGTGGGCCCAGGAACTGGGACATCGGATTCTATTAGACCTGTTGCATTATCCGACGGTGAATTTGTTTTCACCGAGGAAGCGACAAACAATTTTCCAGGAGGTCCTGAAGGGTTATATTCATTAATGAATTCACTTGATCCCAATTCGGAACGACCGGAGGAGGCAAGAGTTTAATGGTTGATTACGGAAGTTATCCAACAGGGACAACAGTAGGCACACAAACAAGTGGAATGTCTCCAGAGATGGAGGCGAAATTTTTATGGTATTTGGATAATGTCGTAAAAAGCATGAAAGAACCTCATGCGGGTCAAGGACCAATAGCCGCGCAACAAGTTGTGGGTATGACACCACTACAAGAACAAGCGATGGCGTCGGCAGCGGATCCAGAAGGATGGAAAAAATATCTTAATGAATACCAAGGCTATGTAACAAAAGGAATTACTGATCAATTTGATCAAACAATTAACCAAGCCAATTTAGGTGCGGCGACGAAAGGAGCTTTTGGGGGAGAGCGACAACAGTTAATGACGGGAATACTCGAGGGGGAAAAAGGACAAGCAGTAGGACAGTCATTAGCTCAAGGATATGGACAGGCACATGACATGTGGGGGCAAGGAATTGCTCGAATGATGGGTGCTGGTTCAATTCAACAGCAACAACAGCAACAACAAAGTGATGCAAATTACCAAGCATATTTACAAAATAGAATGGATCCATATCAACGTTTAGGATTCATTGGTGATGCATTTTCAGGTACGCCGTCTGGGCAAATGGCAATGACGATGGGCACCTCGCCTGTTTCTAATCCTTTGTCACAAGCACTAGGTGCTGGACTTGGCATTATGGGATTAGGAACTGCTGGTAGCTACATGACCTAAGGGGGCACTGTGGTAACAGGCATAGCAAAACTTCTTTTACAAAAAAATTTACCAAAATTAGGAAACTATTTACGAAATCCTTCTCATATTCCAGGGTTTGGTGCACGTGATAAAGTACAAGCACGTCAATTTTACCGTGAAATGGGAATGCCTGATACAACAGGAACAGAATTAATGCGTAAAGGTATTACAGCGACAGGTGGATTAGCAATGATGGATTTTTTTGCTGACGATTTAGAGGCTGTTCAAGAAGACACATCTATACCTGATTATTCTAAGAGCTGGCCTGAAGAAAGTTATTTAGATAAACCAAAAATTATTAAAAAACCAAAAGTTATTCCTCTTCCTGATAAAAAGGATAGCGGAAATAAAAAATTAGAAAATGAAGAAAAACAATTAGAATCAGAAACAGCTGGAACAGGTGATAATCAAGGTGGTGCTAACGCAGCAACAATGTCCGCGACTAATAGTGCAGATACATCTTCCATTGGAAGTGATGCGGTTGACCGTGTTAAGGCATATAAAGATATCGTAAGACAGTTCTTAGGAACAGGCGATAAAGGAATGCAAATGCAAAAAGCAGCTATGCTTATGCACGTAGGTGGCATGCTTATGGCGGGTAAGTCCGAGGACACAGGTGTTAAAGGTTTTGTAGATATTATAGGACAAACAGCGATGCAAACTGCACCTATGTTATTTCAAATGGGTGTGGAACAAGGAAAATCTGAAAGAGAAATTGGACAAGCAGCATTACAAATGTACATGCAAGAACAAGAATCAGGAGATCGCTCCGGTGACTTTGTTTCTGTATGGGATAATGTTTATCAACGTGATGATGCCGGTGAAATTATGTATGATCGTATAACAGGTGCACCACTAACTGCATCAAGAAAACTTGTTAGCCAATTCAGAGCAAACAGTCCAGAAATGGATTGGTTTTTAGATCAAAATAATACATTAGGATTTGGACGTTATACATTCCAACCATCCAGTGGAACACAAGCTGGGATGTTTGGATCAATGGGCCAACCAAGCAGTGGAGTATTAACCTCTGATGCAGCAAAAGATTCCATGAAAGAATTCGCTGGATATGAGATGCGTGGCTTAAAAGCAATGGCGCAGAATATTATTCCAATGATGATTGAAAATAGAGATAGTTTAATTGGTTATAAAGGAAGACTTGGACAAATCTTTGGTGGTCCTGCCTACATTACAACAGACTTAATGAGTGGTTTCCTACAAGAATTTGGTGATAATTCTATTAGACCGACTGGTGATGAAACATTCGTTGTAGATAGAAATAGTGATCTTGGTAAATACTATCAACAACTTTTAGGTGAAGGACCAAAAGGTGCGCAAGCTGAAAATGCTAATATGACTGCAGCCGTTTTGGAAGATGCTAATGAAACAATTGAAATGAATGGAGAACAAGTGGGAATGTATCGTGATGATACAAATAAATATGGTAAAGGTGAAGGTGCTATCTTCTTTACAAAAGGAACACTAAGTAAAATATTATTTGACCCACGTAAGTCACAACTTGAAATCTTTGAGACAACACTAGGTCTAATGTTGGCAAGAAACAGACAGCCGACAGGTCGTATGTTAGCAGACGTTCTTAGAAGATCATTCCGTGAGGTAGAAACTGCTTCACTATTAGATTATTCATCGAATGATCCACGTGCTGTTATTGGTAAGTATATGAGTATTTATAAAGAGCTATATACTAACATGGCTGGTGCATTAAATATGGCTGGTGTTGTTGCAACAGAAAAAGAACGTGGCCCAGGATTAGAATGGGCACCAGATTTATTTAATGTTCCAGGTGCAGCGAACATGGCGAATATGTATTATGGATTAAGACAACAGGATCCATCTTATTCTACTATGGGCGTAGACGTACCAGGAATGGGTATACCTGCATTCGATGTATGGAGTGGAGGTAATACCGGAACAATTACACAAGATAATGTAACAACAAATCAAAATACACAAAATGCTTTTGATTATTGGAATAAGATGTTTGACTAATGGCTGATGTAATAAAACAATTTCAAGAAAGCGTCTTTAATAAGATGCCAGCGGACCAAGGACCAGCGGATAAGAAATTTGTCGCGCAGTCTGATATGGGAATTCCTATCACCAAGGCACAAGAGATTATTCAAGGAAATCAACCGTGGGCAACTGATCTACCACTTGCACCTTTTCAATCACTAGGAAATAAACTTCTTCCTGGACAACCTTTTGGAAAAGAAAACAGATGGTTAATGAATGAAGAACAAAAGAAACTATGGGAAGCAAAGCAAGCTGAATCTATTGCTTATCAGGAAAGAAAAGCAAAAGTTTCCGATCAACTAGCAACCATTTTTGATAAGGCTGAAAAGAGATTTGAAGAAACTGGTGACGAAAAATATAAAACAATGGCACTACAAGCCAAGAATGATATTCTAGCACAGTCAGGTTTAACGGATGCAGACTTTGCACCGGTAACAGGTGATACCTATTCTCTTTATGATGAGTTTGGATTATTTCGTGAAGATCCTAATCCTTATCCAATGGTGGAAGCTGCTGGCTACATGACAGCAGGAACCTATGGAAGTATTAAAGGATTTAAAAATCCAAATTTAAAACCTAACTTTGGATTAGTTAAAAAATTTATGCAAGGTGCAGGGAAAGGATTTGTAAAAGGAAAAGGTGGATGGCTTGGACGTGTAGCGAACAGTATTATGTATGGTGCAGCTGGCGTTGCTGGTGCTGATTTTGGATATGAAGTAGTACTTGATACAATGAACCGTGCAGGAAAGGCAAAAGAATTTATGCGCCTTAATCCTGAACAACGTATAGGACTACTTGATACCCTTGCACTCGCTGCAACAGGTGGAGGAAAAGAATCTTTAACATTTGGGCCAGAAGGAATTAATCGTCCTGATTTACCTAAACGTTTAGAAAATGCTATGGATGCAGCAGTCTTTGACGCCGCAATCAGTAGTGTATTCTTTGGATTACGACCACTATATATGGGTCTTAAAGGTTTTGGTGGAATGATTGGTGGATTAAAAACTAAACCACCAGCTGCAGACGTTATGAAAAGCGGTGTCTTTAAAGATCTTGGTGCACCAACACCAGATCAAATTGTTGCGGCTGATATGCGTCTTGCTCAATTCGACCCAACAAGTGCAACCTATATTGGTAAAGAAGGAAAAGCATTTGGTATGCCGTTTGGTGGTTCCAAATCAATTCCAGCAGTAGAAAAAGTTCAAATGAACATTCCATTTATTGGTGGTGGCTTAACAAGAATAATGAAATCAAAAGCATTTGATTGGTTAGGTCCTGCATCAAATAGAAAAGGAAGTGAATGGTTACCTGAACTAGAAACAATGGCGGGAACAACTATTCCTCGTTTCTCTGTGTCAGGTAGACCTTACATTGGATCATTTGTTAATGCATTCCAACGTGTCCCAGCATATGGTGGACCAGTCAAGGCTGGTATTCAAGTTGCCGGTGAAGCACAAAAGATACGTGCAATGGAAATGCTTGGTAGATTTGCACCGTATGTCAGCACTGCTGAAATGGGTGTGGATTATATTAAACTGGCGTCTAAACAAGCAGATGATTTTGCTAAAAGAGCACGACTGATGGATGATGAATTATATAAAGCAGCTAAGAGTGCCGGTGCAATTATTGATGATAAATCCATTGTCCAAACAGCGAAAGATATTTTATTTAGATCCCATAAAATGGGTGGTGTACAAGGAGAGTTTAATAATTTTCTTCGAACTAAAATTTTAAAACCTTCCGATGATTGGCAACCAGGACAACAATTATTAACACCAGGTAAAAGACCTATTGGTGAGATGTATGAACTTAAAAGAAAAATGGACAACAGTTATGCAAGATGGTCCAAGAGTCCTAACTCTGCTACCATTGCAGATGATTTACAAATGCTTTACAAATCATTTGAAGCTGACATGGGTTCATTAGGAAAAACACCTTTTGCTAACTTAACAAAAAAATGGGTGGAGTATGAAAAGTTTTTAAGTAATGGTATGTTATTGTGGGGTACAAATGCAGGAAAGCAATTAGGAAATGTTAAACGTTTTGGATATAACATTGCAATTGGAAAAAGCCCAACACGTATTGCCGAAAGTTTCTGGGATACACTTGCGAAGAAAACAGATTCAGGAGTCTTTGTTAGAGAAGATATTCAATCATTAAGAAATATTGTTGGAGATAAAGCATATAATAAAGGTTTAGGACATTACATTACAAAAATATTTGAAGATTCCATGTCAACAGTGGAAGGTATTCAGTACATTAACCCTGATCTTCTTGCGAAAGGATTTGGAATTGGAACAAAGAGCTCTCCTCTTAAACAATTATTTAGAGAAGCGTTACCTGGACCAATTACTACAGAATTTAAAATATTTAACAGAGAAAAAAATAGATGGGAAAATTTCTATGATGACCTTTTTGGTCCTCCACCA
>Ga0209756_1004066_pt1 | contig 11536 bp, 21 predicted proteins | sample ETNvirenome_6_85_FD_184071 | JGI IMG/M metagenome (GOLD analysis project Ga0209756, IMG submission 184071) | Marine viral communities from the Pacific Ocean - ETNP_6_85 (SPAdes) (version 3) | ecosystem: Environmental > Aquatic > Marine > Oceanic | place: Pacific Ocean | collected 2013-06-19
TTCGGACAGTGGGGTCTAAGCGCCTAGCCTGTAACGACTTAGGTCAACGGGGGCCCCCCGGCGGGCCGTAACTCCCTTGATGCCAACGACTTGCAACGCAAAAAACTTTTTTATTTTGAGAAAATTTAGAGAATTCCTGTTAATAGCTGGGCGCTATTGCGGTTATAGTATTGGAGGAGAAAGATATTATGCCAGATGGAAAACGCAAGAGACGATTCAGCAAAAACAAGGCCAAGCGGGATTGGTACGCTTTACACAGGCAGAAAAGATTTACCAAAAAATTTGGATTTTCTACTGGCTAGTGACCTAACGTGTCACACCCATACCCGATAATACTTGTATTGAGATTAAGAGATTTTTAGGAGAGTTGAAAATGAAGAATTGGGAAAAACGAGTTGAGGAAATTGGAAACATGAGCAATAGAGAATTGCGAGAAGAAACGAAACATCGAACGTTTACCAGCATGGCGCAGCGACGACGCTGGTTAGCTTTGCAGGGAATGTTGGAAGAAAAAAAGGAAAAATCTGGGGATGAGTGACCTAACGTGTCACACCTCTGGACGATAATAGTAATAGTTAAGAAGTTAAGGTTTTTGAAAGGGTAAAGAATGTTTAATCAAAGAATGAAGGAAAATCGTCAACGTCAAATCAAGTTGGGTTCAATGTACTGGGCCGATAGCGATGACAAGGTGCGATTCACCTACAACGGTAAAATCCGTGAGGGTTTTATTGATTTCATCTGGAAATGGGATACTTGGTTTTCCGGCTGTTACATGACGGTTAACTTCCGTGATGGCATGGAAGATGTAGAGAATTCGAGCTACAAAAATTTCAGCTTGAATCAGGTTAGTGATTTTGAAGTTATTGCAAGAGAAACCCCATATTGTAGGTGGTCATGATGGATTTTGTTACACTCGGCGTATGTATTGCAGCGTTGTCAATTTTGGTTCAAGGTTGGGGAGAATAAAATGGATAAGTTTGATTTGCTTTTTACCGGTATTTGTATTCTGGCGATTGCGGCCAGTGCTATTTTTGGAACGTGGGCATTGTTTATGACGATGAGTCTATAGGAGAATTTAAAATGTACGCTTTTAATTTATATTTTGCATGTGGTATCTTTATTGGCACGCTGGGACTTATGGGCCTTGATTATCTGCCTAGAAAAAAATGAGAGAATAGCAGGGGCGTCCCTTTGTCGTCCCCCTCCTATTCGGAGAGTCGCATTTCCGGTAGTCAGCCAATTAGCAAGGTCAGAAAGTCAGCAAAAAACTGAAGTAGGCTTGACACAAGCAAGCATCTTGCGTATAATTGGGAAAACGTAACACAACTCGAAAGGAAAACCATGAAACCCGAAACCAAAAAAATGTTCGACCAGCTTGACACTGCCATCCTTCAGGCCTTTACGGTTCCCAATAGCTGGCTGCCGGAAAAATACCACAACAACAAAACTGGCTGCGTGTCTCTCGCACGACTAAATAAAAAATGTGACAAGCGAGAAGGAATTACCGACCACAAAAAATTAAAGGCGGAGAAAGCTCGACGCATCGAGAACTATCGGCAGCAAGTTGCCGAGAATGGCACGTTTGAATATATTGACATTGACGAAAACAAGTTGTATAATAACCAAATGGCTTTTGCAAAGTATTGTCCAGCTATTGACTTGGAGAATGAAGAATGAAAGATAAAGAATACACGCATATTTATTTAGGCCGGAAAATTGAAACTGGCACAAACTGGGAGTGGGACCCCGATCAGCGGATAGAGTCTCACGTCGTGGTAGAGATGCCTATACGCATACCAGCAGGAACAAGTGGGAGCAGCGAGGAACAAGACTTTCTCGTTGACTGGATTTATAATGAATTCCCCAACTGGGAACCGTTAGCGTACTGCACCATAGAGCAAATGCCGTAAAGTGTTGGCCCGTAAAGACTTAGGCAAAGCGGGGGGGCCCGCAAAACGTAAGTCCTTTCATAGCAACGACTTACAACGATTGCCCAGTGCAAATGGTGTGCCAAAAAAAAACTGAAAAAAATTAAAGATAGTGCTTGACAACGCCGATAATAATTGTATAATAGGAACATAACGCGAAAGGAAAAATCATGCAAAAGAAAATCAGCGACAAAGAATTGAGAGAATTAACAAAGCACCGAACATTTACCAGCATGGCGGCACGTCGACGGTGGTGGGCTTTGCATTTACAGATTCAACAGAATCGGGAACGTGAAGACTGGATGAACGGCAAGATAGATAAGAGAACATTGGGAAAATTTTCAGAATAATTTAAGATTCTACTTGACAACGCCGATAAATACTATATAATCAGAGAGTAACACAGGCGACCGCTACCCGACAGCTGGGGCTGGCCTAAATTCAACGAAAAGGAAAAACGCCATGATGAACCGATTCACGAACCCCGCCGAACTTGATGTGCAATTGGAAGAGTTGGCCCGACAACTGGGCGTCGATGCGATGCTGTCCGACGTGGACGACGACTATGACGATTACGATGACGGCCAGCCGGACGAGTATACTGAATGGCAGGACTTCATGGGTGGCGATGACTGGGATCATGGCCAGTATGACGAATTTTAATATAACGCCGCTCCCCTTTGGGAAAGTGAGAGAGATAGACATCTGTGATAGGAATCTCTCAAGCCTAACGTCTTCCACTGGGGTATAAATGCGGCACAATACATATGGCTTGGTGAATTTTCGCCGGTTGATAGGACTTGGAAGCGTAATCGGTAGAGACCGATGAGGTTGAATCCGTGTGGAGCCTACCACAATCGCTACCATGCAGCCGGTCAGGGGTGTGACTCCCCTGCAAGTCATCCCATACAACCCGTGCGCAGGTAGCAGCGACGGCTTCGAAGTTCAAATCTTCGACACGGGGCGCGTACATAAACCCTTACGCCGCAACGACTTAGGTCGTTCGGGGGCCCCCGGCAAGACGTAAGTCCTTGCTGCTCAACAAGTTACGACAAAAAGTTTTTTCTATTTTTTCTAGAAAATCTATTGACAGCTTGAAGTTGCTACTATATAATTGACGATATAAATAATAAGGGAGAAAGATATGAAAACTAAAGCAACTCAAGGATTTTGTAAGCAGTGCCATCATAGGGCGTTATTGTCTGAGAAATATGGCGGGCTATGTTTACCGTGTGCGTGCTGGTCTAAAGAGTCTATTTTGTATCATCACAAATTTACTCTATCTGGCACAGTTACGCTTAAGGGCACAAAAATGGCCGTACCTGTAACCGAGATTAAATCTGGAAAAACTTGTCCATTTTGTAAAGTTACGGGTTGACAATGCCGATAATAATAGTACAATAAAGAACATGAAAGGGAGAATTATGAACTCTGAAGAATTTAAAGCTACTACAATTTGTGTCATAGCGTTTATTCTGGGGTGCTTGGTTGCACTTAGTGGATGTGCTAATCGCTCCCGTGTAATTGGGGTTCAGTCTCCAGTAGATCGCATAGATACGGTATTACAACCGCCAGTAGTTACACTGGGGGAAATTGAAAATAAATAAGTTTAAAGTGATGTGGGTAGCTCCCACTCACTGGAAGGTGGCCGAAATGTCGCAAGCAAGGCTGAGGGCGGCAAGGCACACTGACTAGAGAGTATGTCCAAATGGATGAGGCTCTAGAAGGTGGTACGAAAGTAGGGAAGCGTGTCAAAGCGTAGACATATCAGTCCCTGAAACGTTGGTGGTAACTTAAATGTAAACCCACCCCTTCCATTTATACATTTGTCCTGCCCCTCCTATTAGGAGTGAGGCATTTCCGGTAGTCAGCGAGTCAGCAAAAAAAAGAAAAAAGATTAAAGAAATTAGTTGACAACGCCGATAAATATTGTATACTAAGAGAGTAAGTTTCACAACGATCCTGAAAGGAAAAACGATGAAAGTGTCACAGCACATTCAAGCTGGAAGATTGACTTCTTTTTATGTCTCTGGTTGGTCGGAAGAAATGACCTTAAATTTTGGCGAAGATCAGATTAAGTTCACACTCGACGAAACCCTGTTACGAGAAATGCAAAGCGATATTGCGGATCGTATCAAGACTATCAACGAGGAACGAGCAGCCGAGATTAAAAAACAATGTCAATTTTTAGGAGAGAAAGAACAAGATGACTGAACAGTTGATTAAGATTGGAACTGAGTTAAGTATTGGCAAAGTAGAAAACATTACCTCGAAAGGTATTGTAGTTAGTTTGAACGGCAAACGCAAAACCGTGACGTTCACGGATGCAGAGGCCGCAATTTGTTCTGAGAAAGGAACGCAAAATGATTAGAACTAAGAAACGTGTCGGAAGTCAAGTGAACTTCCTCTATCCGGTTCATGGTCGCATGAACGTAACCCGATCCGTCAAGGGTCAAGTAATTGAAAAAGGTATCGGTCCCAACGGGCCATTCCTGACCGTCCAAGAATCGGACGGCAAAATTCGCAGCCTCTCAACTAAAAAGATTGTGCAGTTGAGTTAGGTTCCTTTCGGGAAACGGTTGGGGGCTTCAAACCCCCCGCCGTTTTTTGATTTGGTACGGCGGATCGGTTATCCAAGTGAGTCTTATATACTCGCCTTCGTAGGTTCGATTCCTACCCGTACTACTATGTTTGAATTAAAAGTATTAATCTGGAATGTGGTAGCGGTTCCATTTCTTTGGGCTACTGGGGCGATAATCCTGTATTTGACCTAAGTGCTTTTGCTGTAAAGACTTAGCAATACGGGGCGGGCCCAAATTTCATAAGTCCTTTCCCGCCAACGACTTACATGAAATTAAGTTTTCTTGCTTTTTTATTAATGAGAAGCCCTTGACTTTGACGATATATAAAGTATAATCAAAGCACAACGAAACAAGGGAATCTATTTAAAGGGACAAGCAATGAAGACCACACTCCATGATCTTAGGTATGCAGAACAGCAAATTCCAAACCTCAAAAGAGAATCTTCATATACTGCTAAGAAAAACGCGGTATCGTTTGAGCTGTCTCTACACGACAGGAAGGACAGGGGAGAAATTGTTGAGCATATTATTTCACGAAAGCTAGACAAGCTGGGAATCAAGAACACAGTGACCGAGAACAATGCTCCCCACGACATAGAATTTAGCGGCGAAAAAAAGAAACGCCCGCTAAGAATTGAGGTAAAATCTGCTCTGATTAACCAGTATTCACGTTATTGCTACCAGAACATTAAGCCTAATAACTTTGACTATATTTTTTTGGCTCAGGTGGACCCCGCAAGGGGGCTTATAATCCGATGGACGACTAGACGCAGAATTATGAACGGAGTCAAAAGAAGTGGTATTAAAAGACACGCAAACGGCTATTTGCTATCCATGAATATCACAGAAGCAAACAAGTACGGAATCGAACTATTTCGTCTAGACTCGTTCCCTTGGGAGAACGGAGTTTTAGACAGCAAGTCGCTAGCTAAACACTTTGAAAAACTGCTCAAAAAAATAGAAAAAACACTTCCAGAAATTTGCAATTCTTAAAGTTGTATGTTAAAATTGACGATATAATACAATAGGGAGAGATTAAATGAAAAAGCCATTCTGCGAAACTAGCAAAGAAGTGTTGGAACATATTGACCCGACTAAAAAGGTTCGGGTCTATCGCAACCTACATAAAAAATGCGTGAGCGTTAAACAGGGCGGCATCGTGCAATGTCATGCCACAAACGTGGTACTCAACGACTGTAAGTTTATCGTCAATGAGGCAGGACAGGCAAGGGTGCGTAGAGAGGGTAAGAAGTATGTTCACGCATTTATTGAGGGTTATGTGGTTTCTGCTAGTAAGTCCCTTGAGCTTCTGGATTTTGGCTGGGAGACAGTCTACTATAACCCTTACGATACAGACCACTGGCAACTTGCAATGGTTCCATATGATAAATACGTAGATACCGCACAATGGTGTGATGTTTGGTGTGATGAAACACTGGGTGAAGTTTTGGCTTTTAACTTAACATACTTGGAGGAAACAATATGCAACTCGTAGAATGGACAAACAGCAAAGGCAAAAAGGTTAAGCGTTACGATAGGCTGTATGGCAAGCAACGCAAAGAGGAAAAACGCGAAGAGGCCAATGCTCGACAGGCAGAGCATGATAAGCTGACCTTAGAGCAGAAGATTGCTCACGCGGTGTCAGGAAGCAAGGAACATAAGAAACTACTATCTAAAATTAAAAAGGAAAAAAGTAATGGCAAAAAAAAGTAAAGCATTTGTTTTATGTCTGTTGGTGCTGTCTTGCGGTGTTGTCCAAGCCAATGTAGGCAGAGTGGACCAATACCAATTTGAGTATAGCTATCGACCGAAAAAATCTTTTCGAAAGATAATCAGAGAAGTAATAAATAAAAAAGAAAAGCAACTACCACCCGCAAAAATTGAAACGGTGCCTATTCCGTGGTACGACTCTGTTGACGACGACCTGTATAAGAACTTGGCATAACTCTTTACCACGCAAGGACTTAGGCGAAACAGGGGGGCCCGCTGGCCGTAAGTCCTTTCTGCACAACGACTTATAAAAATCTATAAAAAATTAAAGTTTTGGTCTTGTGCTTGCCGATATATATTGTATAATAAAACCGAGATAGCGGCCCAATTAAAGCCTCCTATGCCGTTCGGGCGGTGAAGGGATTGAGTTGGTCGTGGCGTCCCGAACCAACAAGCGACGACTCAATGACGGTATGGCTTCCCGTCCCGCTATCTTTTTCTATTGACATTATCACAAAATGTGGTATACTAATAGAATTGCACAACCACAACGAAAGGGAAAACTATGATCGCTATGGAAAAACTACAATTCTCGAACGCAAACGCAAAACTGGAAGAACTTTATAATGTGCCAGAATTGGAAGTCTGGCTGGCCGATGGTCGCAAAGTCTATTCTCTGGATTTACTCTCTGGGCATTCTTGCCCGTTTGCTAAGGACTGCTTGTCCAAAGCTACTCCCACTGGCGAACTGACTAAAGCCGGAAATCCAAGATTGAAAATCGTAGACGGTCCCGAAACAGAATTTCGTTGTTTCTCAGCAAGTCAAGAGGTTCTATTGCCTAACGTCTACAAGCGACGTAAACATAATTTTGACACGTTGCGTGGTTTGCATCTTAACGATATGACTCACGTATTAAACCAGTCTATGCCGAAAGACTTGGGCATTTTGCGGTTTCACGTTGGCGGTGATTTTTTTAACCACGATTATTTCTTTGCCGCATTGGTTCTGGCTATGATGCACCAAGATAGATTATTTTATGCGTACACTAAGAGTCTGCGATACTGGGTTAAGTATCGGGAATGGACTGACCAGATTGAGAATTTTATTCTTACTGCTAGTCGTGGTGGTCGTGACGATCATCTGATTGACGAACATAATCTACGGGAATCCGTGGTAGTGTTTAGTGAAGATGAAGCGTATGAACGTGGGCTAGAAATCGACCACAATGATTCTCATGCCGCTGTGCCGGATTGGGAATACAACGATTTTGCTCTTTTGATTCATGGAACTCAGCCTAAAGGAAGTGAGGCAGCAGAGGCTTTGAAACTGTTGAAGAAAAATAAAGTTAAACATTCCTATAGCAGAAAGGTGGTAACTTGATATATATTTTTGTTGCAGTGACCGCGTGTATAGTGTTTCTATTTTGTGAGGAAGATTAAAATGCGAATATTAAAAACTGAATGTACTGAAGAACAACAAAAAGAAGATATACCTGAACTGCTCAAGATGCACGCTCAGGCGTTGGAAACTGATATGATGTGGCAATTCTTTGGGGGAACTCTCACACTGCCCAACGGCAATACTTATCAGGTGGCTGATTACTAGGCCGGATCGGGGGGGCGTAAGTCTTTACAGTGTAAGGACTTAGCCCTTCCGGGGGGCCCCGGCGGCACGTAAGTCCTTTCGTACTAACGGCTTACGACAATACGCAAGTGCAAATCTTGTGCCAAAAAATATACAAAAAAAACTAATAAAAACTAATGACACTGACTTGACATTGCCGATATATATAGTAGAATCAAGTCATAAAGTTAAGTTTTCTGTTTTTACGAAAGGGTTGTTAGTAATGAATACACTAACTCAAGATGTCGCTAGTAAAGTTCGTGAGTCCTTCAACTTCAGTGTTGATAAGTTTCCCCTGTCTGGTCCTGATGGAATGGCTACTCCTTGGTATGCTTTATTTCGTTCGGATACGGAATCCGTTGTTGGTAATGGTTCTGTAACTTCTCGGTATGTCCCGCATCAAACTGAAGATGTGCTGGCATTGGTTGACGCTGCCTCTGAAGCGTTCGACGATGGTATTGATGTAAAGTGCCATTTTCGCAACGGCCATTATGTTTCTATTGCTCCAACAAAAGAGCAACGCCGAAACATTTATGGTGAAAAAGATGCCGTCTGGCCTCGCGTAATTGTAAACGCTGGCTATGATGGCAAAGCGTTTCGGGCAACTATGGGTTACTATCGTGACCTGTGCTTGAATCTTTCTATGATGGATCAGGTTGAAGGTACAACCGTTTCCATTCGTCATACGTCTGGACTACGTTCCAAAATGGATGAATTGATCGCCACGTTTAACACGTTGCGTAACTCATGGGGAACGCTAACTGGTGTAATTGACCGATTACAAAACCGTGAGGTTCAGATGGTTGACTTCCTCAATGCGATTTACCCGCAACCAGAAACGGACGCAAGCAAGCGAGCCGTGACGGTTCACAAAAATCGAACTGAGGCAATCTTTAACCGCTTATCATCCGAACGCTACCGTTCAAATCGTCCCGCACTGGGAAGCGATTACGTAGTGTCGGCTTGGGAAGCATACAACGCTGTTCAAGGTTACGTGCAACATGACGCTACCCGCAAGACGGGATTCAATGGCGAATTTGATCGTATCCTGTTGGCTAACCGTGACGCAGCGGTGCGGAAGGCTCAGTCTCTCGCACTCACAGCCTAGAGGGATTCCCTTTCGTTGTGGCCCGCTTCACCTCTGTCAAGGGGTGGGGCGGGTTTTTTTTTATAAATTTTTAATCGACGTAAAGCCTTACGGCGTAAGGACTTAGCGCAATGGGGGGCCGCCACTTTCCCTAACTCCTTTCATACCAATAACTTACATCAATTCTCGTGTGCAAATACTGTGCCAATTAACATGTATATTATCTATGTGTCGTAAGTGTATAAATATTAAAGACTTGGGTTGATTGTGTCGATGTATATGGTATAATGTAAGGTGTTACCCTGTATGGGCTTACATCATCATAAAATCAGGAGCGAAATATAATATAAAATTTTGAGAAATAATTAGGTGGGTGGCTCAAAAATATGGACCCCTCACAAGGGGGGAACGTGCGCACTCAGGCCATTAGGGGGGTGCGTATACCCCTCTGGTGGGGGCGCCATCTGGCCGCATGTATCGGCTCGCATCTGTCGTAGCTATGCTACTCCGACCGGTGGCAATAGTGATAGTCAGCTAATTACGCGCGGGGGAGAGTCAGCTATTTTTTGTCTTTCCCGTTGCCCTCGGACTGGCGGTCATGGCGACAGTCAGCCACTCTGCGTGATTTTTTATTTGTCCTGCCCTATATATTAAGACTGGTGGCAATGGTGGTAGTCAGCGACTTTGGTCAGAATTTTGTGTCGCCCTATGTCGTAAAATGCCACTTGTCGTGCCTAATAGAGTCAGATTGTGGACCATGTGGACAGTCAGCGAACTCTTGACATTTAGTATGTGTATGATAATATTGTTAGCAGATAAGACTTAACAGGAGATTGCACATGAATCTTCGTGAATTTTTCAAGTATGTAAAAAAACATATAGAAGAGTTGCGCAAATTTAAGAACCCAGATAAGAGAACCATCCTCATCATTAGGGAGGAAATGGCTAACATGGGTATAGAAGTTACCCCAGATGAAGTCAGAGACTACATGAAATTGATTGGGGCAACTATTGATAGAATAGATAAACTTAAGGGCAAAGACTAACGCTTAAATTTTAATAATTGCAAAACAGTAGAGAATCCGCCCGTTGAAACTACAAAATATATAATCAATCCTAATCCAATTAGATACACTAGCCACTTACGTTTCTGGGCAACTGCTTTAGCTTTATCCGTAAGGGCTTTTATCTTCTCTATACGATGATTTCTTCGATCTTTACGTTTGCCATCACGATCTTCTTTTTTGTCTTTGTTCTTTCCCCAGTTAAACAAACCAAATTTACTTGACATGTCTGCTCTCTCCATAAATCATTGGGGCAGAAAGAAAATCCAAATAATTGTTAATCTTCTCCTGCCCAAAACTGAATTGCTGTTGATTATTGAGTAATAAATAACCCAAGAACTAACAAACCGTCTGAATATACACCTTATATTATATTACTTTTGCGGAAATTGCAACAAATAAATTCCAACTTTGTTACTTTTTGGCCCACTTCAGCATCTTTTAGGCACTAAATCTTGGGGAATTTACCCACAATTAACTTATTGCCCCAGCACGACCTTTGATCTAAAATCTGTATCGTCAAAATCGTGTCCCAGTCTTTAGTATTTCTCTCTATTGTTCTGTATGTATTTTATTATATATTACTTATATTAAATGTCAAGTACAACTCTATATTTATAACTTATTATTATGTACTGCTTACTTGCCACAATAACTCCAAAACCATTCAACATTGGTGTGTGTTTGGTGGGAAACTTACCCATTATAGTGTGATTATGCAAGGATGCTAAAATATCATCAAGACTACAAGCCGGGAGAAAAATATATTTTTATGAACAAAAAAAAGAAAAAACAAATTTGCATTGACTGTGACTGTGATACAAGGGACTATTATCCGATGTCAACCAACAGAGGAAAGATATATAGGTGCGCCAATTGTTATGAATTATGGCTCACTAGAAGCACCAGAAGGGAAATTTCGTTCAAGGATATTGAAAAACAGTAAAGTATTTAGTTGACAATGACGAAAGGTAAGATATAATAAAGCCATGAACTATCAGATTGCCCAGTGGAAAAGTTTTTCCAAGAAATCTAAAGTATCCGCTTGACAATGCCGATATACATTGTATAATCAAGGGCGTACTATTCAGAACTAAGGAGAACTATAATGAGCGATTTAGATTTTGAATTAAAGTGCAAATGCCAAATATGCGACTACGCCGAGAATATAATGGTGCATAAGCAAGACTACGCAGATTGGCAAAATGGAGAGTTGATTCAAGAAGCCTTTCCATATTTATCAGATTCTCAGAGAGAGATCATGATGAGTAGCGTTTGCGGAGAATGTTTTGATAAAATGTTCCCTCCTGAAGATGATGACTAAAGTTTTCTCTTGACATTCCCGATAACTATAGTATAACAGGGGTGACAGACTTGAGCTTGCGAGAAATGATAGATTACTTGGTAGCTTATTTTGAGCAGTTAAAGACATGGGAGAATGAAGATGAGTAATTGCACATGCAATAATTCTGTTTTCTGGGATGGTATAAGATACTGTCCTGATTGTAACACACACAATACCGCTCCAACCCAAGAGGAAC
>Ga0209756_1004069_pt1 | contig 11532 bp, 5 predicted proteins | sample ETNvirenome_6_85_FD_184071 | JGI IMG/M metagenome (GOLD analysis project Ga0209756, IMG submission 184071) | Marine viral communities from the Pacific Ocean - ETNP_6_85 (SPAdes) (version 3) | ecosystem: Environmental > Aquatic > Marine > Oceanic | place: Pacific Ocean | collected 2013-06-19
AATAGATGACATACCCGCTCCTGCTGTTCGTACTTCTGCTGGAGCCATAAATGTTCGAGGCCCAGACGATGTGCTATCGAACTTCCATAATGCGCCATTGGAGTTCCGAGGCCACACATTCCAAACATCAGAAGGGGCATATCAAGCCTTCAAGTCAGGTGACTATGCGCCCGGATTCGAGGATGCCACGGGCGCTGCGGCTAAACAGCGTGGCAAGAAAATACAAACCGATAGGTCTATTACCGAGGATCTAATGAGAGAGATTCTTGCTGCTAGACATGCCCAGCAACCTGCATTTAAAGAAGCGTTGAAGGCTACCGGCGATGCCCGTATCACCCATAATGTTCCGGGTCGTCCCGATTTTTGGAATACGCAAGGTAAGGATACGTTTGCACGTTTGTTGACAGAGTTGAGAGACAGTTCCGCTGCTGTTCCCACAAAGGTGGTTCGCGACGGCATGAATGTAAACCTTGCAGGTTTCCTACTCAGCGACGCTAACCCAACCCGGCTTACCGACGACTTCGATGAGATGGCACGACGGCTACAGGACGCATACGCTACCGCGCTTAGTATGCCGGAAGGGCAGCAGCAGGCACATAGCATGGCGCGCGCTGTTCTTGGCGGGGACCCCGCCTCACCTGTTATTAGTCATCCGTTGCCGGAAAGCCATCTCCGAATCTTCATGCCATTCGTTCCGATCACGTTGCTTGACGATCTCAATGAGGTAATCACTGGGCTGCGTGTAATGAGGCCAACCCTGATGTCAAGAAATGCTGAGTCAGCAATATTCAAACAAGAGTTTGAAGCAATCTTGCGGGCCAAGGCGGAAGCGTTGGGGATTTACGAACCCATCGCTGAGAAGGCTGGACGACTTCTCAATCCTGCCAGTGCTCCCGGTGTAAGCCACGGCGACAACGTGTATTCACAATTAGCACTAGATTGGCGTGCCTCTGGCGAACAATTTATGCCACTTGTTATCGGATCTACGGACGACCGTGTAGCGACCGCTATTTCTGAAGCACTGTTGGAGGCTATCGCCAAGCGGCGCGGTGTGTCAGTGGAGTCATTGGGCGCAGCCCGAATCGCAAGTCGCGATATTCACGCTGATGCATTCTTCAATGATTTCGGCAGGGCGGCGCGAGAACGTACAGCCAATGTGTCACAGCCAACTATTGAGCATAGCCGTGCCGGGTTAAAAGTTGAGATCGACGGGGCGCGTCGCGTCAACCAGCCGGAAGCATTCGGAACCACTTACTACGGAATGACCGAGAAGGGCGTGGCACCGGCTTCAGCGTTCGGGACTGGTGGCCTAAAGAACGAACGCGTATTCGGTGTGACTCCTAAGAAGTTGAATCGTACGGTTGGCGGTACCAATGGCGTAGAGATGGTTAATGGAAAACCGTTGACGCGTAGGCTTAGTGTTTATAAGCATAAGAGGGGTGAGCGTCCATCTTCGGTTGTTCGCACAGGAGATCAACACAAGGCTGAATGGTATGGCGATGGTTCCGATTGGGAGTTGGCTAGTGAACATATCGCTACGGGCAATGATCTTCACAATTTCATTGAGGGACAAGCGATTGCAAATTCGTTAGAGTTTGTTCATCATTTGTCAAACGTGTCACGCGGCGGTAGCCCAGAAGTTTTCTTTCCGTGGATCCGTGAAGCAGCAGGAGGCAATATTGATGCGAGTCGAATTCAACAACTAACGGAGTCGGCCGGGTGGTGGGAGAAAGCCCCGCCTAACATTCTTGCGTATACGCCTGTCAGCGACGACGCGGGCAATATGATCAGCAAGGGGTGGAATAGTCTGCTTCGCAACTGGTTCGACGGTGTGGTCAATCCAATGATTGGTGCAATGGTTCGCGAACCACTATTCCACCACTATCTTCTGGAAGCATGGAAGCAGACTGCCGATGTCAAGGCGTTGTATCGGCACGCCCCCGGTAGATATGACGCACTAGGGAAGGCCTTTGGGCGGCAGGCTCGGTTGGAAGACGGGTCACAGTTGGTGATCTCTCCGTTTGAATCGTTTATCAAGTTTGATTGGCCGATGGCTTCTTCTGATCCATCCAACGTATTCTCACAGGTTGCGTTTGCATTGAATGATGATAGCCCCAAGAAGTTACTGTCTGCGCTGAATAAGGTTCTCGCGGTTGACGAGGGCGGGAATGCTATTCATGCGATGAGCCGGGAGAAGCGCACGTTCTTTACGACGCTTCGAAAACTGGCTGAGAAGGACGGCGATGAAGTCAAAGACTTCTTTGGCTGGGCCAAGAATCGTAAGATTGGTTTTGAAACCCATCGCGATAATGCGTTGCAGCGTGCGATGACATTATCTAGTGCATATATTGATGACCACCGGATTAGGTCGCAGTTCCAGCAGATGGTTGGAACGATGGTGCCGTTCTGGTTTGCAGAGGACCAGTTCTTGCGGCGCATGGGACGCAGCATGAAGCATAACCCGATGATGCTGCGTCGGCTAAACCTTACGATGAGTGCCGGGGTTCACGGTGGGTTGATTCAAGAAGACCAGTTTGGCAACAAGGTGCTTGTATATCCGGGTAGCGAGATGGCTACAACAGCAATGCTGGAGTTCACGAGCCGGTTCCCGATTATCAATACGTTCTTTGGTGCTCCCCTTGGGTCGGTAGTTAAGTCAAACTTGACTACTAACATTAATGTGATTCCGGGTTACAATTTGGAGCAGGTTGGGCAGATGGGATTCGGGCCGCTTCTGGCGGTGCCGATCAACTACATCGGTAACCGTGACCCGCTACTTCGCAAGTCGTATGAACGCAACTTGACGGGTGGCCGTTACACTCCTGATCAGACGGGGCAGATTCTTTTGCAGTCGATTTTGCCTGCGGTGATTGCCCGTCCGGTGATGCTGGCGTTGGGTGAGGCGGGGTTTGAGCCGTCTGCGATTGTTAAGGCGCAGCAGGACATCATCAGGTTGCGTGCGTTGAACGGCCAGTTACCTACACAGGAAGAGATTGCTGCACAGCCCAACCCGGAATTGTTTATGGAACAGTTCATGGATGAGGTCGCTGAACAGGCACGACAGTATTTGTTGCTTCAGTCGATGTCATGGTTCCTTGGCCCGGCGACAGCAAAGTTATCGCAACTTACAACGGATCCGGCTTGGGAATGGAACAAAGAGTTCTATGACATTCTTGATGCTGGTGTTCCGTGGGAGGAGGCTTACGAGACTTGGCAGAGCCGCATCATTGCGGAAGAAGGATCATTTGATCCGTTCAAGTATTCGCCGTTTAGGGTGTCGCCTACATCTAAGTCCACGTTTGCAGTATTGGAGTCCACGCAGGAGGCCAATGTTTGGTTGGCGCATAACAAGGATTTTATTACTAACTATCCGCATACGAGCGCGTTCTTTATGCCGCGCGGATTTGAGTCGGCGGACGACGAGTTCTCATCTGAGGCTCGTGCCCGTCAACACGCATACGGATTGCGGTACTACGATACGCCACTCGAATACCTAGAAAACTTGTATTATCAGAACGCGATGCCTACATATATGCGGGCACGTAAGGCGTACCAGCATCAACGGTACCTGTCGCAAAGTATGGGCATATCAACTGATCAGTTGGATCGGGAGTGGGATGCAACCGAACATATGTTCTTTACTAGCAACCCGATCTTTGCAAAGCAGTTCCAGAGTGGCGAGTCGCGTGAGTTGCGAACAAAGACGATTGATGAGTTGGAATTGCTGATCGCTGATCCGTCGCAGATACCCGAGGGTCCTTACAAGGCTGATTTGATTGCGGCTGGGACTGAGATCTTGTTGCTGGATCGTACAATGCGTGATCTGCGTGGATTGCGTAGTGCCGATGCACAGCGTTCTCGCGAGGAAGCCCGGAAGCGTGCTTATCTGACGATGGAGCGGTTGATTATTGGCAGACCGTGGCTAAATGAAATATACTATAGTGTGTTTATGCCGGTACTTGGTGATACTTGGATTGCCCGTTTTGAAGCGGGACTAATAGGAGTTTAGAATGCCAGAAACTACAGAGATACAGTTGCAGGTTGCTGCCGAAGAGTATCTGGCTGCCCTTGGTATTGATATAGATTTGTCTAGTCTAAGTGAAGAAGAGCAGGACGATTTCTATGGTGCTCTTGATCCTCAGGTGCAGGCCCTTGTTGATCAATATCTAGCCGAGCAGTTTCCTGAGTTCGAACCGACGGTTCAAAAACTAGATGCACCGATTGCTTTTGGTTCAGTGGGCGGTGCGACAAGAGCAGCGGGTGCGGTTCGGGCAGCATGGCGCATGGGGCGCAGCGCAGGCGGCGGCGGCGTGAGAGGGCTGGTCACTGGCGCAGCGGCAGCGGTGGGTGCAAAAGCATCTGGTTTTGTTGATGGACTTCTCAACGCAAGGCGGCTAATCCATACTGGACGGCTTGGCGCTAATCAGGTGCGGTATGTCCCCAATAGGGATGCTGCTGGTCGATTCACTGGTGGTGTTTCAAGTTCGGGTTCAATGTATAGCGGTCGCACGGCAGCCGGGTTGGGTGCTGCGGCAGAACGTGTGTGGGATGCAAGTACGGGGCTGGGTTCTGGGGTACTTGGTTTTCGGGCCATGCAACCGTGGCAGCAGGGGTTGGTTCCGACGGTGGCTGGTGCATCAGCGATTTGGGCGGGAGCAGAAGCCCTTGGTATCGGTCAGGATGAAGAAGAGGAAGAGGAAAAAGCCCCGGTGTGGGCTGAAGTCGAACCTCCCGGCGCAACAGATCCTTCTGGTTTGAATTCGTTGGCGTGGGAACACCACACTATTGATAGCGGTAACGACAAGTTTGTTAATTGGATGCTGGAGAAGAGTCTACCAATTGGTGTAAACATTTCTGATTACGATTCTTTGGCTGCGTTCCTAACGAGTGCGGACGCAGGTTTGACTCTACAAGATATGACCGCACCAGAGAATCGTAAAAAACTGTCCACGTTCTTTCGCGATAATTGGTTGAGTGCAGATCCCGCCAGCGGGCTTCAACGACTAGAGGGATTGATCGCTGAGATTGCGGGAGGGCGGCTAGACGAATTCGCGACTGTCGCTAGGCCCGGTGACAATTACTATCTAGAGGGCAGTCTTCCGATGGAGTGGCGTGACGTTGAAGAACCTGCATCCTCAGAAGATATTGACAAACTGATGGCACTCTTAGGGTCGGGGATCGGTCCCCGTCTTATTGCTCCGGGGGCAGGTGATCCGGCTCAAAGCGAACAGTTTGCACAGATTGTTGAAGCCTTTGGACGCGACAACGCGAGCACGTTGATGGCTGGCGTTATTGATGAGGCCATCGATAGGTATATTGACGAGACTGTTTCTCGGAATCGTTGGATGATTGGGATACCCGGCGAGGATAATATGTCGGGTACTGGGGTATTTACAGATTTTGCAGAACGGTCGTATGACGGTACGATTGGTGGAACTGTTACAACGCTGATGGATTTGTTCTCTGGCCCCCCCGGTTTGAATGTTGGACCGCCCTACATCCCTGCGTATTTGAAAGGTTTGGAGGCGCGGGATAAGACACCGGGCGATGGCTCCGACAAGGTTGCACAGATCCAGCAGTCGTTGTATTCAATGGGGTACTTGGTCGATAATCAGGGTAGAGAGATGCTGCCTGACGAATGGGGCTTTGTCGATGATATAACGATACGAGCGATGGAGAAGTTCCAAGTTGACATAATTTCTAATTACCGTGAAGCGCAGCGACTTGGTATAGACCCTGATGTGAACAAGATTTACGCTGAGATGAGCAATCAGGCTGTGCGTAGAATGCGACCGGAGAACGAGGTTCGGCCGGAAGCCAAGTTTAGGCAGCAGGCGTTGTCGGAGATCCGTTCCGGTATTGATTCGGCGTTGGCTGAACGCGGGGTTTCGCTTCGGTCAGGTAGCGATGCATATCTTAACGCTGTTAACGGTGTGTTGGATGAGATGACGAAGGCGGAGAAAGAGGTTGCGTTTGGGCAGGGTGGCACCGCTGAGGAAGTAACTGCTGCTGCTCAAATTCTTCAAGGGTTTTATGGCGGTGGCGAAGAGTGGGCTGACAATATCGAGTTTGGTCATACGAATGGCAATAAGGGCTTTATTGATTATGCCAACAAGGTCGGGGCGTTGAGTCAAGACGAGATGGATTCGTTGACACGATATTCGACTTCACCTGATCATACGGCACGGATGCGCGCCCGACTGGGTAAGGATGTTGCAATATCTAATTTCCTGTCATATCTGACGGATGACGCGGGGAACACCTTGCCGTTGGCGGAAGCGTCGCGCGATCAGGTCCGGAACGCTGTTGTTCTTTACGGCAATACTATCGGTCTGGGATATGCGAAACGTAACGCGTTGGATCATCGCGGAATAAGAGTTCTTGCTGATCGCGGGTTTGATTCGATGTCGTTTGCTCCGGCTGAGGGTGTAACCCAGTTCTTGGATACGGCAGAGGGCCGGGTGGCTAACGCTATGAATGTTAAGGGGCGCGGTATAGGCGGTGCCCGGTATTCCAATCTGTTGGATGTGTTGCAAAATGCGCCAGCGCGCACGAGGAGGTCAAGGATTCGTAATGTCTGATCAGTTGCGCGAAGACAGGTTCAAGATGGGGCTGACGAGGCCGTTCGCTGACCGGTTTAACAGGTTTGTTGAGAATAGCGGGGGCGCGGTTGAGCCTTTGCAGGGCCGCATAGACCCGAATGAATATAAAACTGTATATAATAGTTTGACGCAATCCGATCCGGAGTTGGCTGCGGAGATGGGCAATGTGCATGAAAGCCCGTTTATTCGTGGAAATGCTGCGATGGTTCACTACCCCGTCAATGACCAGTGGGCGATGAAGAACGCTTCTCGGTACGGGCTGCGACTACGACCGGGGTTTAATAACATTGTTGAACCGACTGGTCTTAGGCATAAGAACCGACCGACCGATTTCTCTACTATGTCGTCTGATCAGATTAAAAACCACTTGATGGAAATTATTGAGGGGGCGGTACAACCTGATATAGATGACGACCGCAACCCCGAAGCGTTGTCTTTGGATGCGCCGCTATTGGCGAACCAATCTCCTACTCCGCAGATCGATCCGACAGCCTTTAGAGATCCTGATAAGGCAAGGTCCAGTTGGGACGAGGCTGTCGATTGGTGGTTGTCGCATAACTTTTTCGATGAGGATGTTCCTTCTGGTGGCGGGTTGATGGTTGGTCCGCAGGAGATGGCGAAGTTGGGGAACTTTTTGAAGGATGCTTTGTTGCCGTTGATGGCTGGCGATATTGGTTTGGCTGGTGTTGGTGGTTTGGGGCCGTTTGATCCGGTGCCGGTTCCTTTCGGGCAGATCGTTGGAAAAGGTGCGAAGGGCGCGAAGGGGATCTGGCGGGTTATTAGGGGTGCCGACGAGGCCGTTGAAGCCGGAGTCCGCGCGGTCAGGTCGGTAGATGAGTTCGTAGATGCGGCTGATGCCGCGTGGCCGGGGGGACCGAAGTTGTTTCACGGCACTTCCGACAGTTTTGACACATTCACCGCCAGAAACAGGCCGCTGCTATCAGGGCTGGGGGTTCAGGGCACCCATGTGACCCCGGTTGAGCAGATAGCGGCTCACTACGGTGGCGAAGCGGGGGGGCGGGTTATCAGTGTCGAATGGGCGCTTGATAGGCCGCCACGCATATTGGATACGGCTGGACCGTTGCCCGACGATCTCGTAGACGCTGCATCGGAACTACTAACTCCGGCGCAAGCGGCTGAGTTGCGAACTTATGGCACTCTTAGGGAGGTACTTACTCTGGGAGATGTTCGTCCGGGTCAGGTTGGTGCACCTGATGAGGGCGCTGTAGCACAAGCGGTTCGTGCAAAGTTGTCGGAGTTGTACGATGTGACCTTAGAGCGAGTGATGCCGTTGGCGGGAGGGGATGGTTCGCCAGAATACATCTTCCTAAATCCAGACGATATTAGGATCGGTGCTACAAGGTTGTTGGGTAACGCACCGGTGCCTGCTGGGGATGATATTTGGGAAGACTCAGCATTGGCGGGGTATGAACCGTCAGATCCACCGGGCGTGGAGGGTCCACCCGGTGGTGTGGCCCGCGAAACAGGGGGCAAACCTGCTGCTCCTACTTCTGCTGTTGATGATCTGCCCGTACCAGAGGAGTATTTGGGTGACCTCAGTGCTCTGTACGAGAAAGGAACAGGTGAAGTAATAATTGCAAATCCCACTGTTGGTGATCTTGTAGCAAAAGCAGATGAATTGGAAGGAGAGTTTTGGGCCAAGATCGAACCGGGATTTGAGAGTGTGAACAAGATTCACGCTGATGATTCGCTGATTGGTATAGACCCTAATGAGTCTGCTGAATATATTTATACTAGTGTTAAGGGTGGTGGTCCCCAAAGCATATTTAGGCAACTAACAAGTCAAGGCGAAGTCGAAGTCCCTTATATTGTATCTAATAAAGCGTGGGAGGCAGGCGACGATCTGTGGGAAGCCTATGTGGATGATTTTCTAACTCGTTATCCTGACCAAGATCCGATTATCTTTTTGTCACGGGAAGTGGAGGAATTCCCAACGGACGGCATTCGTGAAAGCGGTATGCCTTGGTCGCATTTGGACGCTGTCGGTCAGTCTGTGCGAGAATGGTTAGAGGGCTACGCTCTGCGGAAAACAGCGAGGACGGTTATGGAGGGGGGTAAATAATGGGATCGGGATTTGGAGGACCGGGCAGTCGCGGAGGAGCAGTCGGACCTAATCCTGACTTCGATATGGGGGGGCCTCTATCGCCGCCTCCGGAATTTGGAGGACCGGGCAATCGCGGCGAAGAGAATACCTTGGCCGTGCCCCCGCCGTGGACCTCTCCAGATGGGTCGGGAGATACGTCGGGTACGCTCTCAGATGGGTATACCGACTGGAGTAATATCTTTACTTTGGGCTGGTATTACAAGGTTCCTGAACTACGCGACTTTATCGACGGGTGGATTAAGAAACTACAGAATCCTGATTATGAAATTGACCCGTATAGGGCGGAGGATTTGTTCGAAGCCGAGTTACGGATGCAAAATTGGTTTACGACACATGCCGAGGCGTGGATTACAGCAGAGCAGGATCGTTTAAGCAATCCGATTACTTGGGAAGACAACCTTAGAACGCATTCATCTGATATTCAGACGATTGCTTCTAACATGGGGTATGCAATATCAGAAGATGAAGCGAGCACGATTGCAGATATAAGTATCCACGGCGGTTATTGGACTGATGCCGAGATTGAGCGGTACATTCTTGATTCACAGTATTACGACAGGCCGTCAGGTGAGCGTGATCTCCCAGAGTTTGGGTCAATTCGCACCGAAGCCGACTATTTGAATCAGGTCGCAGATGGCAACCTTGTTGATATTAGCGGCAGAGTCGATGGTTGGGCGCATGACATTAAGTCGGAGCGGATGACACGGGAGCAGGCTGAACAGCAAATTTTTCAATTGGCGAGGAGCGGCAGGTTTTCGTTCTTGGGTGACGACCGGTGGGATCAATGGAGGTCTTCCGGAATGACTGTTCGTTCGTTTGTTGAACCGTTACGACAAACTGTTGCCGATACGTGGGAACTAGATCTTAAAGAGATCCCTCTGAATCACACGTTCTTCAACGAGAATCTTGTGACAGAGGAAGATGGCAAGGAAAGGTTTGCGAATTCTCGTGAGGTGAAAGCACTGGCGATGAAGTCTCCCGAGTACAGGAAGACGGCAGCATACCGTAAGCGTATGGCTGATTTTAAACTTGGGATCTATAAGAGTTGGGGGGTTATCTGATGCCGGGCCAATGGACTAACTATCAAATGCAGGTTATTGCTAATACGACGGGGCTTCAGCCTGTTCGTGATGTGATCACCGGGAATCTGTTTATCCCACAGTTTGAGGGGCAGCGTACGGCGTTGGATGTGTCTGATGCCGCTGATGTGGCTGCTGCTGTAGCGGATCGTTACACTGGTGATCTGTATATGAATGCGGGTCGGGCTGATATAGATGCGTACTATGCAGAGTTGGAAGAAACTACCGGTGTTCCGCAGGAAATACCTGACGATGCGTATGATTGGTTGGGGCCGCAACGGCAGCAACGTGAAGTTGAAAGAATTATGGGCCAGTTGCAAGGTGGTGGCGCTAACGCGTTTATGCGAACGGCCCGTGGGTTAGGGAATTGGCGTGCGATGCAGCCTAACGCGGAAGGCGAACTTGTCGAAGTTGATTTTGGTAGATACAATCCTGATCACACTAAATACAATACGGTTCCGCAGGACGTACGGTATACGCAGGCGTTGTCTTTGTTTGGTGAACCGGGTGGAGGCGATGTTCCTTCAGATGGTGTTCCTTCAGGCGGTGTTCCTTCAGGCGGTGTTCCTTCAGGCGGTGGCGAAGTAATAGCAGAGGTCCCATCGTTGGGTGAGTTCACCGCGACATTGGCTGAGATCGGTATTGATCTAGATCTTGCTGAAGCGTTGTGGGCGTGGGGCGAGGATAAGATGACTGATGCTTCTTACCCAATAGCAAATATTCTTATAGATGTGTACGATCAGCCCGCGTTCAAGCAGCGATTCCCTGCTATCGAAATTATGCGAGGCATGGAGAACGTAACCCCTGTTACGCCTGCTGAATATATTGAGTTTGAGCAGTCGGTAACAAGTTTGTTGACGCGGTACTCTATCGGTGGGCAGGCTCTTGATTTCGATGGGTTGATCACAAAGTTGTTGTCAAACAATGTGGGCACGGGTGAGGTGGAACAGCGTTTAATTGCTGCCCGCCGAGTTATCGGCAATGTGCCAGAAAGCATTAAACAGACATATATGAAGTGGTACGAGCCGGGGGTTGCTGAAGAGAATCTGATGAAAACATTTCTTGATCCGACCGATGAGTGGGGTGGATCATGGGCTGATGTAGATGCTAATGTCGGTGCATCTGAAGTTGGTGGTTGGGCGCGAACCCGGCTTGGGTTGGATAAGGATACGTCGATTACGAAGGCGCAGGCTGAAGCAGTCGATAGGTATTCGCTATCTCAGGCAGATATTTGGTCTAAGTTGGATGCGGTTAAGGCCACAGAGGATTTGTTTATTGAGAAATTAGACGAGTTTGATGACCTTGAAATTCAAGAAGAGGGCTTTAGCGCAGCGTTTGGTTTGGATGAGGGGGCAACGCAGGCCGTTACACGGCGGCGTGCTACTCGTGCAGCAGATTTCGCTGGCGGTGGTGGTGCTATAATTACTGGATCAACTACAGGGTTTGGAGCGGCTAATGTTTAATCGTGACAATTTAGAGAGGGCTATCGCGACATTTATGCAGGCGTTTCTTGCTGTGTATGTCGTTGGTAGTGTCGATTCGCTTAAGGCTGCGTCGGTGGCTGGTGCGTCGGCCTTGCTGAGTCTTGCCAAGTCAATTGTTGCCAGCCAATTTGGTGACGGATCTGCATCAGTCGTGTCGTAATGGAATGGATCGGCTTCGCAGGGCTGATAGCCGCCGCTCTCATAAGCGGCGTCTTTGCGGTAGTCGCATCCAAGTACCGTCG
>Ga0209756_1004077_pt1 | contig 11515 bp, 8 predicted proteins | sample ETNvirenome_6_85_FD_184071 | JGI IMG/M metagenome (GOLD analysis project Ga0209756, IMG submission 184071) | Marine viral communities from the Pacific Ocean - ETNP_6_85 (SPAdes) (version 3) | ecosystem: Environmental > Aquatic > Marine > Oceanic | place: Pacific Ocean | collected 2013-06-19
CGTTTATGCAGTCGGACTTTTCCCAGAAAACAAATGCCGGCAGTTTAGGAGATTCAGAGAAAAGTTATGAGACCATTATAACCTTTAAAGTGCAAGGATACATCATTGGAGCCGACAAGAATCAGGAGACTCCAAAAGTGGTCATCGAAGAAGGGATTGCGGAGATTAAAATATCGAGAGAAAGAGTCATTGTAGGAGACATTACGGTATTTTCTGCTGACGATGATGATTTCCGAGAATTTTAATTTAATCAATTGAAAAGGAATTTTGGGTTTTACACTTTTTGAGAACTATTTACTTACGATAAAATAGTGTAAGACTACGCACTAATTAAATAGTTTTTAAGGTAGAAAAAAGGAGACAGTTAGAATGTCAGTAAAAGGTTACAGGTTCGTTTCGCCCGGAATTTTTCTTAGGGAGATTGATAAATCAGTTTTGGAGCCAGCAAGGCCGGAGCGCGGCCCGATTGTCATCGGTCGCTTCCCTACAGGTACAGGCATGAAGCCTCGGGTGCTTGAATCGAAGGCAGACTTCCTTGACTTGTATGGATATCCCCATCCCGGTGGATCCTCAACAGATGGATGGCGAGGCGCCGCTCATGGTGGCCCGACGTATGGTGCGTATGCAGCATATGCATGGCTTCAAAATGCCGCTTCCCCCGTAACGGTTGTTCGTCTTTTAGGCGAAGCCAATAACGCCGCCACAACTGCTGGCGCTGCAGGTTGGGATACTAAAAACAGCGCAGGCTCTTCTGTCACTCATGTTGTCGACACAACCACTAGAGGCTCCGGACGCGCCACGAACGGCGGCGCCTATGGCCTCTTTATTAGCAATAAGCCCGCCACGACGTCCGCATACCATGAAGGAACCGGTTCGCTAGCTGCAGTGTGGTACCTGACGGAAGGCTCTATTCAGCTTGCAACTGAGGCGCCATTCTTGCCCGCCGGGCAAGGTCTTACGGAAACTCCACATTCCGGCGCCGCAGGACTTTTCATCTCGCAAACTGGCTCTGGTGGAACTACATACAACCCTTCAACTTTTCGAGCCATTATTAAAGATGGGTCCGGGAATACAGTTAAAGATGCTGTGTTCGATTTCGTTGAAGGTGCCCACGCTAGCGGCGTAGAGTACATCCGTCAGGCTTTCAATACTGATCCTGCTGCTACGAATGGTACTGTTAACGCGTCTGCAGATCGAGCAACGTACTGGTTGGGAGAGACTTTTGACCAAATGGTCGATAAGAAGGTGCACAGCACCGGCTCAGCCGGGACTGCCGCTGCAGCCGAAGGGGGACAGGTAGGTCTCATCTTAGGCTTGGGTAACTCCAATGCAGAATGGCAGCAGCACAGAGAAGATTGGGCCAACGCGAAGACAGGATGGTTTATTTCACAGGACGTCGGCAATGCATCGGGCTACGATGCTAATGCAGCACAGAAGCTGTTTAGATTCCACGCTCTCGACACTGGCGAGTGGGCACAGAACAACCTTAAGATCTCTATTGAAAACATTGCAGAGTCTGAAAGTTCGACATATAGATACGGAACGTTCGATGTGATCATCCGCTCCTTAGGAGGCAAAGATACTGGAAACGCACTAGAATCCTTTACTGGCCTCACGTTGGATCCAGATAGCGAGAAGTATATTGCTAAAGTAATTGGCGACAAGTATGTGCAGTGGGATTACGATGGTAACGTTAATCGTGAGTATGGTTCTTTTGACAATGCTTCGATTTATATTCGTGTAGAAATGAATGAGTCGGTGAAAGCTGGAGCAACAGTTGCGAAGCTTATACCGTTCGGTGTATATGGCCCACCTAGGTTTCAAACATTCTCAGTTGTAAGCGGTTCGACAACTTTCAAGGCCGCCCATCCAGACGAGGCTATTACCGATGCTTTCGTGGAAGGTTCGGGCTCGATTCCAGATGTACTCATGTGGAATGCCTCTCTTAACGCGATAGAGATCTTCCCAGGCCAGGACACGTCCCTCGGCCTCATGAAAGCTGGCAGCAATATTGTGTTTCATCAGGCAGAAACACACAACTATACTTTTGACTTCCCCGAGGTAAGACTGGTACAGACCGGCGCCCTGGATGGATCTCAACATCGCCACATGGGCATTAACTGGTCGCAAGGTAGCACTGTAGGATCGGATACCCCGAACTTCAAGCTCGACGAGAGTATCAAAGATGCAGTTCGCAGGCTTCCCTCTTATTACGCAGCCGATGCAAAGGCTGATGATCCTTATGGGAACGCCATGGAATATTCTTGGATCTTTACACTGGACGATCTACAATTAGAAAATAACGCAGGAACGACTTCTCTTCCGGAGCCCAAAGCATACTATGTCTCTGGATCCAGAAAGGCTGCAACAAGCTGGACAGCAGCTTCTGGTGCTTTTGGCGGGTCTGTGCACACTTATGGCCTTTGCGATATCGGCTATGATCGGTTTAGCACAACCTTGTGGGGCGGCACTGATGGCTTGGATCTTCAAGAGGCAGAGCCGTTTAGAAACTCCTACTTGGATGATGCATCTGGAGATCGTACGGGAAACTACGCATACAACACGATTCGAAGAGCAATCGACATGGTTGCAGATCCCGAGTACGTTGAGTGCAATAGCATGCTCATGCCCGGCATTACAGAAACTAATCTCACCAAGCGGCTAATTGACGTGTGTGAAGCTAGAGCAGATGCCTTGGCTATCATCGACCTGCCCTCAGGATTCACTCCTTACACGGAGTCCAGCTCGACAGAGATCAACAGACGCGGATCCGTCTCGGCTGTGGTCAGCTCTCTTAAGAGTAGAGAACTTGATAGCAGTTATGGTTGTGCCTATTACCCATGGGTGCAGGTTAAGGATGTATCCTCTACACGCAGAGTTTGGCTCCCGCCTTCCGTTATCGGACTAGGTGTTATGGGCTACTCGCAGGCAGAAGCAGCAGTTTGGTTTGCCCCCGCTGGATTCACGCGCGGCGGCCTGTCCAATCAAGGCTCTCGCCCTGGAAAAGCCGGTCTCAAGGTTCTGAACCTAAGAGAGAGACTGACAACTTCAGATAGAGATAAGCTTTATGCTCAGAATATTAACCCAATCGCTAAATTTCCTGCCGAGGGAATCGTGGTCTTCGGTCAGAAGACCCTGCAAATGACTCCCTCTGCTCTCGATAGGATTAATGTGAGAAGGCTTCTCATCTATGTCAAGAAAGAGATTTCCATCATCGCAGCTACGACGATCTTCCAGCCAAACGTTCAGGCAACTTGGGATTCGTTTAAGCAGTCCGCGAATGACTTATTGGCAGACGTCAAAGCTCAGTTTGGTCTCGAAGACTACTTAATTAAGCTTGACGAGACTACGACAACAGATGATCTTAAAGATCGAAACATTCTATACGCTCAGATATATCTGAAGCCGGCCAAGGCAATTGAGTTCATTGCAGTCGACTTCATCATTACGAAGAGCGGAGCATCTTTCGATGATTAAAAAAGGATATAATCAGCAGATGAAACTATATAACAGTACAGGAGAAAGAAACTAATGGCATCAGTATTTTGGAAAAGCGCGAAACAAGAGCCGAAAAGAGCATACAGGTGGTATATCAGCTTTACTGCTGGAACCTTTCCTGATTTGATGTATGCTGCAAAAAGAGTAGACAAGCCGTCGATCTCTGTCTCGGAAGCAGAACATACTTATCTTAATCACAAATACTACTATCCTGGCCGAGTTGATTGGTCTGAGGTGAGTGTCTCCTTTGTTGATGTAGTTGGCGGTGATGGCGCCGCAGATGCGTTCCTTAACGCACTTAACAGTGCAGGCTATGTAATCCCTAGTGCCGCATCTGCAGACCAACTTGTCACGCTTGGTAAGTCTTCGATGCATGACCAAATCGGCGATGTCGTCATAAGACAGGTTAATGCTAACGGTGATGAGATTGAAGCATGGACTCTTAAGAACGCTTGGTTTAAGACCATCAAAGTGGGTAGTCTAGACTACGGCAGTGAGGAATTGTTAAGTTGCGATGTTTCGATTCGTTATGACTATGCAACCTATGCGCGCACATCCACCGGCGCCTCTGGTGCACCCGACAGCGACCTTTCATCCTTGGCAGGTTCAACCATCTGGGGCGATTCCGACGCAGACAGCAACGGCGAAACATAATAAATTTAAACTTTCACACATTATGGTGTAATATAAAACTTCTAGACACTAAAACGAGAGGTGAGAATGTCAAGAAATAACTCTGGACGGTTTGGTGCGCAAGCCCCGGACGATAACGCTCCAGCTGCAGCAGCCACACAACAATCTGTGCTGCCCACACCGGCTCAAGCAGCCGATAATAACCCACTTTCTTTTGTTGTGCCAACAGAGTTTGTTGAGTTGCCGAGCCGAGGGAAATACTATCCACCCGGCCACGTCCTACACAATGCCGAGGTAGTTGAAATAAGACACATGACGGCAAAAGATGAGGATATTCTAACATCCCGCTCTCTTTTGCGTAAAGGCTTGGCCATTGACCGACTATTGCAGAGCTTAATAGTAGACAAGCGCATTAAGATGGATGATCTTCTGGTCGGCGATAAGAGCGCGGTACTGATCGCGGCAAGAATCCACGCCTATACATCAGAATATCACACTCAGGCTGCCTGTCCTTTCTGCGGAGCCACGGGAGACAACTTGATTGATTTAAACGACGTTAATTTAAGTTATGGCGAAGAGTGGTCCGACTTGGACATCGAAGGGCCTACCGAGACCAACACCTTTTTGATCACTTTGCCAACAACAAACGCAAAGTTTGAGGTTAAGTTGCTGACCAGTGCCGACGAAAAGCGAGTCGCGAAGATTTTGGAAAATCGCAAGAAAGCTAAGATGCAGGAGAATTCAGTGACGCAAATGCTTAAGCAGATTACTGTTTCTATTAACGAACATGCAAACAGGACAGATGTTAACAATTTTATTGAGAATATGCCGACTATAGACTCTCAATATCTCCGCGCGGCATACAACAGGGTGGTACCAAACGTAGACATGACTCTTCCATATCATTGTGAAGAGTGCGATTCAGACTCTACACTGGAGGTTCCGTTTACAGCGGAGTTTTTTTGGCCTAAGCGAAAGCTACATGGCTGATGTTTATGAGCAGTTTTTTCTGCTCAAATATCACGGAGGGTGGAGCTTGATTGAGGCCTATAACCTACCGGTTGCCCTACGCACATGGTTTATCAAGAGGCTATCTGAACAGATTGAAAGTGAAAACGAGCAGATAAGAGAGGCTCAAAGACAATCCAGTTCTAAGATAAAAACTTCATACGGACCACAGCGTGGGTGAAGTCTATGATTGAAGGCCGGTTTTCCGGCCTTTATTTTTTTAATTAACTATTTATTTAGCGAGAGGACCAGACATGAATCAAGAGAGTACACTCAAAGAGGACAAGATTACACCAGTTGTAGTCGATCTTAATGCAGTCAAAGCCGGTAAGGTTAATGAGGGCGGATTCCTGCGCATGTTTGGTTGGGCGGTAGAGACGATCCTCAATAAAATGTTCAGCGGTGGTACGATTCCGGTTTCTGTCAAGGGATCCCCTTCTCAAGTTAAATCTTTTGCTCACACGCTAGGAAGCGAAAAGAGATATTTGGATTCTTGGAAGCGATTTGGGTTAGATGATCCAAGGACATATAAAAACAAGGCAGAATTAAACAGAGCCATAGTTAAGTTTGAGCGCCTTACAGGATTGTCGTGGCCGTTCGACTAGGAACTATAATAAATGGCAGATAAACCAGCAACCGAAAGAGACGTAAAACTCACAGAAGAACTGACTGCAGCTTCTGAAGAGTTAGCGAAAGTCCATGAAAAGAACGCCGCAATATATTCAAAATTAGCTTCGGCGATGAAAGGAACGGCACAGGCGGCCGCTTACGCAGAAAAGGCTTTTGAAGAATCGAAAAAAGCGGCAGAGATCAAGGTCTCGGTATTGACGCAGGCTCTAGAAGCCGAAGCCGCTCTCGGAGGAGCTACCGAAGAGACAACGGCAAAGCTTAAACAAGCTACTAAAGCCTTGACGAAAAAGACTAACGAGCAAAGGGCTGCAAGTACGATAACGGATGCGGCTGCAAAGGGTCAACGCAATCTCGCGGGCGCCCTGGGCATATCGACGGACGCCACAGACAACTTTGTCTTTCAAATTGGTGCAATGGTTGCGAAAATGAGGCAAGCAAGCTCCGAGGGCGACAGGTTTTCTGGTATACTGAGTATGGGAGGCAAGGCAGCCAACACAATGGCCAGCTTTTTGGAGCAAGGTCTGATAGTAGCTCTAGGCAAGGCGTGGCAGAACACGATGCAGTTAAACTCGGCGCAATATGACTTCGCCAGATCAATTGGCGCTTCTGAGGCCGCGTTGAAGAACTATAAAGATCAAATGTCAGCAGTTACAACGGCCGGCCTTCGGGCAGGTGTTACCGCTGAACAAACCGGAGAAGCCTACTCTGAATTATACAGGACGGTTACCAACTTTACGCATATGCAGCCGCAACAGCAACAAGCCTTGTCGCAAACAACCACGTTGTTAATGCAAAATGGAACTGCAGCGAGTGATTTGGCACAAAGTATGCAGATGCTTAATAAGGTGACTAATCAAGCCGGCGAAACCTTAGCACATTCTATGCGTAGATTGGAATCATTCTCCCGTGCGCTTGGGGTACCCCCGGCTATCATTCAGAGAGATTTTGCTGCAGCTAGTATGAATCTGGCCATATATGGGGATCAAATGGTTAACACCTTCATGGACCTTGCCGAAACAGCCAAGCAAACCGGCCTTTCTATGAACCAGTTGATGACGATTACCGGTAGGTTTGATACTTTCGACGGCGCCGCAGATGCAGCCGGCCGACTAAATGCTGTTTTAGGTCGCGATCTCTTTAACTCGCTGGATATGCTGCTTACCACCGACCCCACGGAAAGATTTAGAAAACTCAGACAAGGAATCGAGGCCGCCGCCGGCTCTTTCCAAGAAATGAGTTATTATGAAAAGAGAGCAATTGCAGACGCCGCAGGCTTGGCAGACGTCGGAGAATTGGCTCTGCTGATGTCTCGTCGCTTAGAGCAGACCTCCCAGGCCCAGCAAGCCAACGCCCTCACCGCCGACCAGATGGCTGATCAGCAGGCTAGATTGATGTCTATACAGCAGAAATGGCAGGCTACTCTGGCAGCCCTCGCTGGCCACTTGGAGCCCCTCATGGACAAGCTCGTCAGCTTGGTAGAATGGATTAATAGAAATGCGGACGCGATTCGCTCATGGATCCCGAGACTTGTTAAATTATGGGGGGTCATGAAACTGGTCGGGGCCATTCTACCACTAGTACAGACCTACCTTATGGCAACTGGTGCCGCAGCAATGTCGGCAGCTAGCAGTTTCGGCGTACTCACAGCTTCTATTTTAGGTCCCGTAGCTTTGGTTGCTGGTTTAAGTGCTCTAATAGGGGTGCTGTTTAAACCTAAGGCTTCTCCTTCGCTATATGATGGTTTAGCAATTCTGCCCGGCCGCCTAAGGGCAAACGCCGCCGGCGCCCGAGAAGCTGGAGCAGGCTTCCGCTCAATGGGAGATGAAGTAGCTCGCGTTGTCCCGGCAACTAGTCAGGCATTAGGCGTCATCGGCCAGTTTGATAGAGTCGACACCAACCACATGGATAAGATCGCGACTTCTATTAGAGGAATCTCCAGCGCCATTAACAGTGTTGATACCACCAAGTCACTGCAGTTTCGAGCTAATGTTAGCACCCTAGCTAGCACTGAGATGTCGCAAGTCGTAACAGCCGCAGTCAGACTCAAGCGAGACGACGTTGCCGTGGTGACCGATCTAGTAACACAGGCAAACAAATTAGCAGCCGCCAGCACGGTTTCCAGGGGTGACGAGATGAGCGCTCTGGTGCAGAGTGTCGCACAAATTGCACGGATCCAAGGATCTGGTGGCGGAGCAGGAGGAGCAGCACAGAGCACACCCATAGTGGTAGAGAACACTCTGAAGTTGGACGGCCACACGCTTGATCGCCATATCCAGAGAGTCTCCAGAAAAGAAATAGACAGACAGTCTCGTTCATAGGTTCAATAAACCATTTAGATATCTAATTATAGTAGTTATGGCAGAACCCACAAACAGTTCCCTTGTTCCAAAATTAGTAAGCGTTAGCTGTACAATAGCTGTTGTGCACGATCATCTTTTAGGTTGGGATAAGGAAACCGGCTCTTGGTTGCATGACTCACCGGATATGAAGGCTTTTCCTTATGGCTTATCTATAACCGACAGCGCCATAATCAACGGCTCTATGGAAGACTCAAATTTACAGGACACTATGTCTGCCACTAACTTTGGCGCTGGCACTAAAGAATATGGGGACATGCCTCCGGACGATTTAGACAAGTGGCGCCCATGGGAAGGTACCGCAGCCCCGACAATATTCCAAAGCGGAATGACCGTTGAGGCTGCATATGCCAATTCGAAACAGAACTACATAACTATAATGAATATCAACAGCGGCATGCGCATCAATTTTAAAGCTTTCTTAACTGGTCTATCAGACAGCTTTAAAGTTAGCTGGGACAGTACTAGTGCGTATGGTAGAATGGACCCCATCAAATCGTTCCAAGGAACATCAAGGTCGGTTACATTGTCTTGGGACGTCCCAGCCGCCAACATAGAGGAGGGGGTGCAAAACTTGCGCAAATTTACAAACTTTGCAAAAATGTTGTACCCACTATATACTAAACAGGGGAATGCTAGCTCTATGCTGGCGCCTCCGATGATGGCGGTAAGGATGACAAATTTAGTGTGCCAAGGACCAATCGGATCAATACGAGGATTGACCGGCACCCTGAGTGGGTTCACCTTTTCACCAGATTTGGATTCTGGATTTTTTGAAGTAAACGATGCGAGCTTGTTGGCGGATTAACATGAGGGAGAGTGATTAATGAAACCGAGTACTATATTATTTGACTTAGGCATGACAGTCGAGTCCGTGTACGCCAATGCTAACAATTATGTGCTCTCTTTCCACGGATTCTATAATGGTATAAGAGCCGATTTTAAAGCTTTTGTAACAAGCTACTTGGATGACTACTCATCTCAATGGTCTACGGAACAACCTTACGGAAAGGCAGATCCCAGAAGACAATTCGGACACACAAGCCGTTCTATTCAGATAGCGTGGGATATCCCGGCAGCTAACGAAGCTGAGGCGGCAGAAAACTTAAGAAGAGTCTCTGCTCTGGCACAGATGTTGTATCCGGTGTACGAGAATCGTGGATATAGCGAGGCAGACAATAATGAAAGGTGGTGCGTTGCAGCACCCCCGCTTGTCGTTGTCAAATTTGCTAACCTTATACAAGGAATGAAGCCAGATGGGCTAAACTTGGCCGGCGGAGACATTCTACAGAAGCGATTTCTAGGCTCGACTGACTTGCCGGGACTCATCTGTACTATTGAGGATCTCACCATTAGTCATAACGTATCTCCCGGATTTTTTGAGATGGGTGTGGAAACACTATATCCAAAGTTAATGCAAGTTAGCTGTACGTTGACTGTATTGCACGAAGTATCTCCGGGAATAGTCGCAGATAAGTATGGCCGGCCCCAATGGGAGAAAACCTTTGGTCATAACTATGGCGTCAGATATGGCGAGACTGATGGCCGTGACGGAGTTGCGGGGGATCAGGATAATAGTTTGGATTCTTCTGGCGGCATTAGCGATATTTTAGGAGGAGACGGGTAAACATGTCAAAGTCTAGATACGCAAAACGAAGAAGGTTTAGAAACAAGGAAGAGCTTTATGAATCGCTTTTTGAGGAGCGCGGAGTCAAGCACATCGACCAGTACGAAACTCCTACAATGCCCTATCCGGACGCGCAACAAAGAAAGACGTTGCGCCACCATACTCATATCTGGGGGCAGGGAGATCGATATTGGAAACTCGCCGCGCACTATTACGGAGAGCCGAAGTACTGGTGGATTATTGCATGGTATAACTTAAAACCTACAGATTCACATTGTAGAATAGGAGACAAGATATTTGTCCCCAAACCTTTAAAAAGAATATTATCTTATTTTAAAATTTGAAAAGAGAGTAGAAGAAAATGTCAGGAAATAGAAGACAAGGAACAAACGCTTCTTCACGCGGAGAGCAAAAGAAATACAGAGAGCAGTGTATACTGCTGCATCACATGATAGAGCGTGATGGTACTGACGAGCCTTTGCCTGCAATGAATGAGTCATGCAAATATACCTCTTTTCTCCCCATCAAGGGAGACCCCACAACGATGATGAGCGTCATAAGTGGTCGCGCCGGATTAGAACCTTTAATGAACTTGACTCCTTACCAGATGTCCTTCCTTGTGCCCAAGGTAAAGCTGTATAAGACATATGTTCAGATGGATGCCAGCGGAACCATCCCAGAGAAGGAGTATGATTTGGAACTGCTGTTCCCAGATAGTTTCTCTGGCCTAGTGGGTAGCGATTATGACAGTTCCAGTGCTACAACTTTTGGTGAGGACGGAAACCGAATCGAAAGAATGCTGACTTCTAGATCTGGCCGAGGTACTGGCGTGGGCATTCGACAGTTTAGCTGGCGTTACCTTGGTACCAACCCGGCCGAAGCTTCCAATTTATTAGAGGCCAATCTATCTGTACACTTTAGTGATATGCGTGAACTATTTGAGTCACGCGGCCCATTTAAAGCACAGGTTGGTACGATCATGGATATGGATGCGAAGTCTGAACAGATAGACGCTTACTATCGCTATGTAGATCTGATCATGCGAACCTCTGTGCACGGAGAAGGTCCATCGGCGGTACCTGATGATAATACGAGCGACGTTTGTAAGTGGGCTCACCTGTATGACCCGACTTATTTTGAACTTAAGGCTGTTGTAGGGTGGGCCTATAAAGACGGAGCCCCGTTCAGCGACGATCAAAGAGCCTCACTGGAGAGTTGTTCTCTTATTTTGTATCTGACGATTGTAGATCATGTCATAAATTACAATGAAGATGGAACAGTTTCTTTGGATATAAAGTATAAAGCTGCTATTGATACTCTACTAGACGATCCGATTGCGGATCTGTTTTTGACTCCGTTTGAGAGAGCGCGCCAAGCCGAAATTAATGCGATGATAGGATCTGCTCGGACTGGGCAGGATACATATAACACGCAAGGCGGCGCCGCCCCGGCATCTGGAACAGGAATAGGGTCCTATAGTTCTTCCGGCAACGATGCAGCTACGTCGACAGAAGACACTCAGTTGATTGAAGCACTGGAAGATGAGCTGGCACGCCTTCAGTCCACTGCCAGAACGAATGGGTATAGAACAATGTCTTATTGGACGTCTGACAAGGGAGGTTTAGCAAATGGGGTCGAGAACTATAAAACTAAAGGTTCCGGCAAGAAACTAAACGCTGCCGCACTTGACGCATCCCTTAAAGGCAGGGAGGCACCTTATGATTACGGACCTATGCACGGATCGACAAGTGCGGATCCCGAG
>Ga0209756_1004079_pt1 | contig 11510 bp, 9 predicted proteins | sample ETNvirenome_6_85_FD_184071 | JGI IMG/M metagenome (GOLD analysis project Ga0209756, IMG submission 184071) | Marine viral communities from the Pacific Ocean - ETNP_6_85 (SPAdes) (version 3) | ecosystem: Environmental > Aquatic > Marine > Oceanic | place: Pacific Ocean | collected 2013-06-19
GTTTTTGGCTTTAACAAGTCTGCATAATCTACAATAATCATGTCGATCGGCACATTGGAGCTTTTTAGTTTTTGTAGATGTGTTCTTAAAGAATTAACAGACACTGATTTGGTCGGGTATTCTTTAACTAAAAGATTACCGGAAATGTTTTTAATTTTTTCATAAATCTCGTCTTTAACGTGGAACAGGTCTTTTAAGTGGTAACCAGTAACACACGAGTCATAACGCGAAGCAACAACAGTGTCCCCCAATTCCAATGTGTAATGAACAACTTGCAGACCCCTTGTCAAGGCCATGGAGCCTAAATGTACAAGAGCCATGGATTTGCCGGCGCCGGTGGGTGCAATAACAACACCAAGCTCTCCAGATCCCAAGCCGCCTTTAACAATTTTATCAATTTGTGGCCAGCCTGTTGTTACAGGGCTGCGCGTTTTCAACAAGAAGCGCTCTTCAAAATCTAATTTAAAATCATAACCGTAATTATTGTCTGAACCCAGCTTCAATGCCGTATTAATTAAATCACTAATTTGGTCAAAAGATGCCTTCTGCAATAAATTTGCAGACTTAATCAACGCCTCTTTGAGCTTCTGTTTCTTGCAAAAATCTAAAGATGTTTCCTTAATATACTCTTCGTCTTCAATATACGCACTTGTTTTAATACGAACGAAATAATCTCTTGTTTGTTTTGCCACTATTTCATTTTCGCTGCTTAATTCAGAACGTAAAATAGTGGCCATTCCCTCCATCGAAGGATGCTTATCGTATTTTGCCTTATAATTTAACAGCTTCCCAGTAAAGACCTGTAGATATTTAAGTTCAAAAAAACTAATATCCAGCACCTCTGCAAGTTGATCACAGAATGGTCGGTCTTCAAACATTATTTGCACAAGTTTTTCTTGAAAATGTTTTCCAAATTTTGAAAAATCTTGTTGTTCTTTAAAGCCCACTATTTACCCTTTTAATGTTTCTCATATGTGCGAAAAGATCATCAAATGAAATCTCTGCAAATCCATCTTGAATCATCATTTTGATGATCGCAGTTTTGTTTAGACCAAAAGGATAATTGTGTATCACTTCTTTAATTTTTTGAGCATTTAATGGAGATAAACTATTACAATAAAGTTGCATAATTTTATAATTTTCTCCTAACAATTCTTGATTTTCTATAACTGAATTATATATCTTTAGAGTGCTTTTTTCAAGCATTTCTTCACTATGTCTCACCAAATCTGTAATAGTGTGCTGTGCAGGATCTTTAAGAAACGGGAACCTCTTCGAAGCAGACTTCAATCCTACGCCGGCGAGGCCTTCAATGTTGTCTGATTTATCGCCAGTCATTGACCGAGCCAAAGTAAAATTTGTTGGGTGAATGTTGAATTTTTCTACAATATTGTTTTTATTTAAAATTTCTTTCTGTACTGGTCGGTAAAGAAGAGTTGTATCGTCCAACAATTGAAAAAAGTCTTTATCTGATGAAATAATTACCTTTTGTGTGTCACGGTATAAACCACACAACGTTGCAATTAAATCATCCGCCTCCGTATGATCCAATATCAATTGAGAAATAGGAAGATTGTTAAAATATTCCATTAGGCGCCCCTGCTGCCAAATTTTATTCTTGAGTTCTTCTTCGTCAGACAGATTTCTTATATTTCTATTTAAACGAATGGGCTTGCGGCCCTTCTTATAGCTACTATTAGTCTTCCTTCTCTTTGAAGAGCCTTCACGACCATCCCAGCAAATAAAAACCTTAGTTGGTTTTACTTCACGACACAACTTTTGCAAAATTCTCATACTTCCTTTTAAGCCGCCAATTGGCTGACCGTTTGTAGAAAGTGAGGGGTCTACTATATATGCTCGATAATACATGTTGAGCATGTCGACAATCATTATTCTATTCATAAAAAAATCCTTTGGTAGAGTCTCTATTCTACCAAAGGAGCCTCAAAAAGTCAACTGCTGCTATCTACCTTGTCTTCTATAGGGTTTCTTATAAAGCTTTGATTTTTTATTATGGGCCCTTTTTGTGAATTTACCATCGCCCTGTCTTGTCTTCTTTTTTGGAGCATTTGATTTCTGCAGTGATTTTTTACTTGCCATTTTTATCTTCCTTCTCGCCGTAAAACTCTTCGGCGTCTCCTAATCGTTTATCGAACTTCATTACCACCTCTTGCTCCATTAATTCTATAGCCCTGTTGTAAAACTTTTTGTCTTCAAGCTTTTCAGACCAAGCTTTACCTTGAAATTTTTCAGATGTTTTATCATCATAGTGCAAAGTATACCATGCGCCGGCATTAGTTAAATATTCTGATGACTTGATTGCCTCAAGCCAGCTTTCCTTGTCCATAATCATGATTTCATCGCCGCCCCACAAGATCTTAAAATTGCACTCACGACCTTGCGTGCCAAACCGCGATTTCTCAATTTTAGCCTTGACTTCAGTTCCAATGCGATAACCTTTCTCATCATAGATGAAACTTGCCTTCCCTTTCCGCGCTGTGAGCCATACACGCAGCGAATAGGCGTAAGTTAGGGCCTTGCCCCCCGGAGTGAAATAAGGCGTTGTCATGGCCTCTGAGGGCCTTCTAGTAATGTTTGTTTTTAGCTGGTTCAGAATCAAAAGAGTTGATTTTGTATTGGCGATAGGCTGAACTAATTTTGCCATTCCTTTTGAAAGAATGCGCGGCTTAACTGCCATTGTTGATAATGGGTTGAAGTCGCTCTCGATGTCACTAACTGAAGGCGTCATTGCCAAGCTGTCCCAAATGAAAAGCATTTGACCGTCGTTATTAGACAACAAGCTTTCTATTGTTTCTAAAACAAACTCTACAGACTGTGCTTGAACATATAAAAGAGTTTTTACATCACAACCAGCATTGGATAAAAACTCTGGATCAATAGCCGACTCTGAATCGAAATAAATAACATCAATTCCCATCTTTTGAGCATTGCCGGCAATCTGAGCGGCCATGTACGATTTGCCCGTTGCCTCCAAGCCAGCTATTTCACTAACTTTCCCTACAGGAATACCGCCCCAGCTACCGCGCTTAACAATTCCATCAAGCCACTTACAGCCTGTAGGAATAAACTGCTCTACTCGCGTGGGGTTATCGTCCTTTAATGAAAATGCAACCTTAAAGCCGGCCTTTTTATTAATTAACTTTTTCATGTCGGCAATATTTAATCGCCCAGCAACATTATTGGCCATTTTTCCTCCCATGTAGGCAGGGGGGCCGTAGCCCCCCTGCCAAGACGCTAACCAACCAAGTCTGCAAAGGCGGTGTCGACGCTATAAGACTTTTCCAGCCCAGCATTGTCCGCTGTACTTTTATTCGAAGAGTCTTCACCGTCTTCGCCAAGCAAATACTCATCGAGCATTTGAGAAACCTGCTCTGGTGTTTTACGCTCAAAAAGCGTATCCCACTCAATGCTAGTCTCTAAAACCTCAGACGCCAATTCCTTATCATCACAAATCTTTGAACTCTTGCGACGAGCAGTAATGGTGGTGTTTGGATACATAGCTCCGGGCGCCTTACCATATGTAAGAACCAAATCGGTTCCATCATGCGGATCAGTAATATCGCCATAATCCGGATTTAGAACCAACTGAAGAAGGTTTTCGTAAACGGTTTTGCTAAATCCCCAAACCTTAACGCCTTCATTCTCTTCGCCGCGCACAACAACGGGCGAAAAGAAACGCTGCTTTGCCATCAGCTTCTTTGCCATTTCCCGAGATTCGTCCGAACCATCTTCCCAAAGACTTCGGACAAAAGTATCAAGGGCGTCCTCTTCGCCAAAGTTTCGCTTTGGGCTCAAAAAACCAAAGTTTTTGCCAAGGTTATAATGAAACCAAAACTCCTTAAAAGGGTCGCCATCCTTTGAGGGAACGATGCGAATAACGCTTTCTCCCTCTGGTGGCTTCCAAAACTTACTTCCATTTCCTTTACTGTGTAGTGCCGAAAGCTTAGCACGCATTTTTTTCAAATCAATTGCCATTTTTTTATTCTCCTGTGTTATAGAACTGGTTGATATTTCCAGCCCCGCTTAATGGTTAAAAACTAATTGGACCACGTTTGTAAACGCTTCAATATAAATATGGTTCTCATCATAAGTGGTTGAGATTATTTTATAAGAATTGTCCACCTGTTTGTCCTCAAGCTGTTTTTCAATGTTGTCTAACAACTTTTCATGTGAATTCCAAGATTCACTGTCTTCAGCTATAGCAAAATAATACACCTTTTCGCGGATGCTGTCAAGGGGGTAAAAGTAAATTTCTTCCCCTGACTTGCTATCCACATACCCAAATGTCGAAATTCTGTTTATATCTTGAGGGGTTTCCGTAATATTGACAACCCCTTCACTATTTTTAACATAATTTAACATATGAAATGCATCCGAAACCATCTGCTGAAGACGGTTACTTATTTCTGTGATCTTGATACCCTCAGTATAGCGCAAAACATGGGCGCTGTCAACTAAAATAATCCTTTTTATTGCTGCTGAGCGAGATAATTCTTGTAAAATTCCGTAGGTAGCGCGCTCCATTAAAGCTTGCTCTTTGTTTAACAAGCGCCGATGAGGCCGAATATAAACCACTATAGGGCTTTTTTCTTTTATTTGCTCCAACGTTGTAAGAAGCGCACCTGTCATCATAGAGCCGCCTTCAACAAAAAAGAATGTTTCTTCGCCTCCAAGCTTAGAAAAAAACTTTTTTACATCTGGTGCACCTAATTCATGGGTGCGAAAAGAGTCCTGCTTATCTATTTTTAAAAAAGCGCAATTCTTCTTATCTTGTTTTTCATCATCAATTTTATAACAAAAATAATTGGAGTGCATTTTTAAATTATCTATAATGGCACATGCTGTGGAGCCAAATCCAACCAAATTCATAGTTCCCTCATCGCACCAAAACTCTTACCAACTGAAATGTTTGCCTTAAATGTTCCCAAATCAGTTTTTTTAAAAACCTCAATTATCTTTTTCAACACTTTTTGATCACCTTCATCATAATCAATTAAAATGGAATCGTGAATAACCGCCGCAATAAACGATTTCTTTCCATTTAGCAGTTTATTTACTTTAATCGCCTGCTTCAACAACAAATCTGAGGCAGTGCTTTGAATCAAATAATTCAAAGCATGGAACTCGTCAGCCTCTATTTTTCTATCAAATGGCGTTGTTACTATTTTACCATCCCAATATTTTTCTTTAATGCTAGATCTGTTATAGGCCCGATTGGCCAAATAATCCTTTGAAGCAGGATTGTATAACCATGCAAAAATACGCTCTTTGGCCTCTGATCGAGTTTGAAGTCCGCGAAACACGTTCTTGGCGTTCCATTCATGAATGTCGTTTGTTGGCTGCTTTTTGCCAGACAAGGCAAGAAGAACACGCAACTCATTCGCATTAAAGTCCAACTCGACAAACCAGCCATTATTGGGCTTAAGAACATCACGAAATTTTTTATTAAAATTAAGAATAGGAAAGCTGCTTGGCCTTGTTGCCAAACGACCAGTTCTTGCAGCAAACATATTATAACAAACTTTGTTGGATGCGTTCTTAATCTTGTTAAATTGAGATATATCTATTTTAGTTTTCAATCTTTTGTTGGCGTTGTGTAAATCTAAATTTAGTGTATGTGAATTGATCTCATGTAAAAGAAAATTAACCTCTTTCATAAAATCATAATTGTCTGGCTTCTCGTAATTTTCTAATACGTATTTCGTAATTTTATTTTTCGTTTCATAAAAGCTCATCAAAAACGAATCGGGCACAAGGTCAAAAAAACAATTTTCATTTAAATTTATTTGAGCTGCATTAAAACATTTCAAAAATATTTTAAGTTTTTTGCAAGTCCCCTCCCACTCTTCTTTCAAGTGTTCAGGACAAATATCATTAATATTGTCTTTTTGGCATAAAAGCTTTGCGTAGGTTGCTTCACGCACCATCAAATTGGGCGTTGCATCCCAAGATTCTTCCAGATTCAAAGTTTCTGGATCTGCGTGTTTATAAATTGCGCCATCAGCATAGATGCCAACACAGTCTATTTTATTGTCGAGTGCTTGAAAAATCATAAATAGGATATATCTTCATCGGTAGAAGCGTCAAATTTCTTCTGTGATGTTATTATACCCTGTTTGTCCAATCTTTGCAAGTTAATTTCTTCTAATGGCTCATAACGATAAGCCAGCGTTCCTAAGTTGTATTTTATATATTCAATTGCTTTATTTACTGCTTTAGACTTATTGCTTTTAAAAAAATTATAAATCATGGCGACATTCTTAAGATGAAATCTCTGAATGGCTGCAGGAACCTTTACATCTATTTCACCAACACGAATTTCATAAAACAATTTTAAATATTGTATTTCAGATAAAGGAATAAACTTCTCCCTATTAGCATTTTTTGTTAAAACTGAAGGGAGCTTCTGATTTAAATCTAAAATTTGTCCACACCCCTTGGTAACAGAATATTCCCTTTTTTTATAAAAAGGATATGTCTGTTTAAAACTTACATAAAAGCTCTGTAGGTACGTTTTAAACTCTTCATAATAAATTCCCATGTCTGGGACAAAATAATATTTTTCAAAAATCTCTTTGGGCGTAATATCTCTTTCGGGCTTATCCGTCGCAGGATCAAGCTTGACATCAAATTCGCCCATTAAATAATTTTGCATTGCCTCTACTTGTATGTCTGCGATGATCCGCCATGGCACGTTTCTATCAATTTTAAAACCATATTTAACACAAAGTTGATTAAATAAATCAAAATTTTCATCCTGTGTAAAATTAAACTTTTCTTCATCGTCGGCGGGATTTCCGTTATAAACTTCTATACAAAAGCCGGTGGTGGAAGGTGGATTAAAGCGGGATGCCAAAAAGCCTTTTCTGGTGAAGGGCTTGTGTGAATCCTTTAAGAAGCTTTTAAGTAAAACGGACAAATCCTTAAAGTTCTTTACAACATCAGAATCTTTTACTGACTTCAATTTAGAATCAAAAAATTCATCAAAAAGCGTCTGCATGTATTCTTCATATTTGGCCCTTGCACTTTCCCAGCCCTTAAAATCCGTCAAGGCGTCTGTAAAAAAATCAGATTGTTGGTAAACATAACCCAGCTTGTACAAAGAACTATAATGCAGCTTCATTTGTAAAAAAGCGTCGGCAGCGGGACGAATACAGGCATGTTGCTCTTCAGAAAACGGGCCCGAAATATATTTCAAAGCAAACTCATCCAAAAGGACTGGATCCCCTTTTTCATTTACTTTACCATAAAACGGATTAACGTGCCACAAATCCATTTGGGTGGGCTCTTCTTCAAAAAGATCATCATAGCTTTCTCTACTCGCATAAATTACGCGAGGACTTGACTTATTATTTCCTGCTGGGCCTTCAGACATTCTTTATCTTAAACTCCTCCTTGATATCCTTTGTAAAGTCGTCTTGCACCGCTGCTCTTGGCGGCGTCCGATCAGGCTTTTCGCCAGTGATTCCATTTTGTTCCAATACACGAGGATCTAATGATAATAATTCTTCAATATAATTTTTGACAGTATGCGTTAATTCGGTGGGGGGCGGCTCTGCATCAGTTTCCTGTTCTATCGGCTTTTCCCCTCTATTTTTATTCATAAGTGGATTCCAAACCCAAGTCCCATAAACGCTGGTTTGATAACTGCCCGGACTTATACTATCATTAACCTTTTGGATAATATAATAACCAACAATGCCGGGGTCATAAGTTTTATCAACAAGCCCCAAAGAATTTGGCGAGATGGCAAAATAACCCCCCTTAAAAAAAACATTATTTCCCATTAAATCAATGTTTGCACTATATTTATACCTAATGCGGGTAGTTGGACTATCTTTCATTCCTTCGGCCCACAAGGCTGTCCTTAGTTGTGGAAAATCAGTAGCAGAAAAACTAATGTTTCTCAAAAGCCCCGTATTCGCACCAATCTTAATATGAGAAACCCCAAATTCAGAATCGGCCTTTTCACTGAAATTAGTATCGCTCAAATTTATTTTCAAAAATGGAGACACTTGATTTGAACTGGGGTTTCTCATAATTGTATATAAATTTATGCCAGAAGTGTCTTGCTTTTTTTTGTCACCGGGCCTTACAATTTTACCAAAAAGCTTATTAAGGTCCGAATTATAATAGTTGTAATAAAGGCTGTTAAACAGTTTTTGATCTGCCCTTTTTCCGGTTAGAGTGGTCTGTGCAATTTCCATAGGCTTTAAAACGCCCAATTTATTTTGGCCAAACAAGCCCGTCCCACTATTATATATTGCTTGGGGCAAAAGACTCTGCATAATATCATCCAGAAAATCTGCAAAGGCAAACGTCAGCCTGTTTTTACTAGTATAATTTTCATGGTACCACTTCTGAAAGGTTTCCACTTCTATTAAAACATCCCCTAAATTAAGAGTATAGTCGTGTCCCAAGCTGCGAGCGGGAATGTTCCCCAGCCCTATAAATGGATATTTCTCTTTTTCTTTTTCCGTCAAATTATCATAAGCAATAGCAAGCAAAGAGCGCAGAGGAAAAAACATTATATAACCAAACTTTTTGTCTTTATTCTTCGTGTTTTTATCCATCAAGCCCTTTGGCCGATTAAAAAGATTGCCCGCTAATTTATCCAATAAATTATCTCTCTTCTTCTCTGTTTCCCCCAGCTTGCTAAGAAAAATACTATCAAACTTCCCAGCATCAAAGTTAGTTGTAAAAGCTGGTGGCAATTTTTTAAAAATCCGCATATTTTTATTTTTAGGATCTGGAATTACCAAACTTAATTCGCTTTCTAAAGTAAATGTCCTTGAATCGCCCTCTGGATTTTTTGTATCTGTTGAATAAAATGTGAGAGCAAACATGTCGTAATTGCTTATTAAACTATCTATAAAAATTGATTTAACGTAAGGCGCAAGGTTTTTGCGCTGTATATTCATAATTCCATTAAGTTTTTTTCTGGCTGCTATAAGTTTTTTTCTTTCCCCTTCATAAGTTTTTACGTCTGAGATAAGTCCTCCGCGGTCGGTCTTGCTATATTTCAAAGTTCTCTTTTTATTTTTTATATCTTTTTCTAAATCTTTAATTTTGTCTTCGAATTCAACATCCTTTTCCCGCATCTCTGTATAGCGCTTAAGCAAACCCTTAATTTCAGAACTCATTGGCTGTTGAGAAAGTGTTGCTTTGTTGCCAATGACACCCACATCATTACGCATATAAACATCAGACATTTGAGAAGTGGTGTATCTAACCCCAAGCTTTACAGACCCATCTTGAGAAATATCAAAATCGTGTCCTATGTAGCTTAATACCCAGCGCTTTTTTTCGTTTCTCTTAATAAGATCTTGCATTTCTACTGGAATTATAGCAGGATCAGTAAAATTAGAAAGCCCCCAGCCGTATTCTATAACAAGCTGCTCACGGGATGCATCTAAAAAATCTACAAGCTTTAAGAAAGAAAAACCATAGGGCAGGCTTTTACCATTAATAGTTTTAGACTCAGTTAAAACATTTGTATTTTGAAAGAAAAAAGACGCATTAATCTTTACATTCATAATATTGCCATAAGCTGGAAAATGTCTATTAACAGTGACATTTTCAATGCCGGCGCCATCACCTCTGGAAAAGCGATCTTTTAAAATATTAAACTCCGCTTCTTCAGAAAACATAGGAAAGGGAAAATGGTGTTCTATCCACTTGTCATTATCGTTTGCCCGATGACGATAAAAGAAACGTATATATGGAAATAAAGCAGCCAATTGACTGGAGCTTAAATTGTTCATAAACTGCAAATATTTTCTATGCATTTTACGCTCATGGGGAGTGGTGCCCCTTACATTTCCATACATGGCCTCAAAATCTTGATTAAAATTGGCATTAAGGCTGATTATTTTTTCTCTTCCGGATGCCCTGCGAGTATTGAGAAGATGCAGCAGCGTCTTGTCTCCATCTTTAATTAAACCAAACTTACTTGCAGTTTTTTCATCAATATCTGCATCATAAATAATTTTAGTAAGGTCGGACCTATCTTCTTTAAATGTGCCACGTTTAAGCTGCGCCGTTACAAAATCTGTAACAATGCCCTGCTTGGTTGAATTTTCTGGAAAAAACATCTTCATCGCTTTTATAATCCGAAACTTGTTAAAACTCGATCTAAGGGAAGTGGAATTTCAATTATGTCTCCCAGCTTAACATGCTGCTCGGTCGGCTTCTTATTGTAATATGCAATCACCCACCAATATTGTGGACTATTGTAATAAGTTGAGGCAAGCTTATAAAATCTATCACCCAGCGACCAAACCTTGGTTGCTATTTCAAAATCAACTGCCTCATCCAACGTAGGAAAGGTTAAAATATTAATTGGCAATTGTCTAATTCCATTTTCGCCATAACGTTTTGGAAAAGTTTTTTTATAGCCCTCGACGGCATTAATGAATTGATTAATATTTTTGTATCTATTTATTGCCATTTTATTTTACCTATTTTGTTCCTAAGACCTTCGAGGCCGCCACATCATTTTTATCTGCAACGCCCTTTCCTTGGCCGCTCACTGGAGCGCCTGTACCTGTTTTCGCTTTTGCGTCTGGTGTTCCTTCGCTGTCATTTTGCAAAAAATTCACTCCAGATCCCTGAAATGAATAGGGAAATTGCCCCACCATAAAGCGGCCGGCCTCGGAAAAACCAAGATAGCCCTCATGTAAAACAGTTAGTGACAATGACAATTCATAGGCCTTCACAATTAAAAGACCGTCGCCGCCTTCGTTGGTCTCAACAAAAAGGCCCTTTGTCGCAGCATCATGATTTATTTGAACAGCACCATTCACATAGCCCAAAAGGCCGGTTCCGGGCAGAAATGGATTATAAATCAAATTAGCAAACTTAATACGCATTAAAGGAGGGGAATTAACAACCTGTGTTTCACGAGACCCCACACTTGTATAAGATGGATAAAGATTACGAACTATAGTATTTATATTTTTTAAGTTTACTTTAGCATCATCTAGATTAAACGATGGCATTCCAATAGTTAAGCTTATTTGTCTTTTTGTTCCTTGGTAAACTGGAATGTCATCCATGCGCCCATATACTGCAACGCTCTGAAAAGAAGGGTTGAAAGTGTCTTGTAAGCTTTTTATATAAGCCGGAAAACTAACACCCTCATCTTCCGTTGTGGGAAATGTTATAAAAATATTAGAAAAAGGATATTTTAAACGAACATCTCGTTCTTCTGGAGATGAAAATTTAAGTTTTTCGTCTGATTCTAAAATTGTTTTAAGTGGATTTTGTGGCATTTAATATTCCTCTTTAACCCCATGTCTCTTGGGCTTGTTGGGCGCCCTCAGTAAGACTTTGCTGAACAGTCGCCTTTTTGCCCGGTGCGACGACAACATGTACATTTAGCGGCTTCGCGTTGGCGACGGTCTGGGCTTCTACGGCCTTGGTGTTGGCCTCCGTGGCGGTTTTGGCCTTAGTTGTGGCTTCACTGACACCTTCAATGGCGAGAGTCG
>Ga0209756_1004081_pt1 | contig 11506 bp, 10 predicted proteins | sample ETNvirenome_6_85_FD_184071 | JGI IMG/M metagenome (GOLD analysis project Ga0209756, IMG submission 184071) | Marine viral communities from the Pacific Ocean - ETNP_6_85 (SPAdes) (version 3) | ecosystem: Environmental > Aquatic > Marine > Oceanic | place: Pacific Ocean | collected 2013-06-19
CAAGAAGACGCAGTTGCAAGTAACGCTTTTGAGGCTCAAGAAGTGAGCGTCGTTAGTGCCAAAGAGGCCGCCGAATATCTTGAGGATAATGAAACCCTAGCTTCCGATCAGAAGGCTCCTGAAGCCGACTCTGAGCCGGAGGAGACGGGCGATCAGGTAACAGAAGAGCCGGAAGCCGCTGAAGAAGTTGATACAGAGGAAACGGACGAAGCCGAAATCGAGCCTGAAAATATCGAGTTCACTTTCGGAGGCAAGCACCTGGAAGTCGCCAAAGGCGATATGTCAGATGAGCTTGCAGGTAAAGTTCAGCAGTTCACCGATGAGGTGTGGGCTGACTATACTACTAAATCTCAAGCCAATGCCGAGACCCAGAAGACTTTATCCGCTAAAGCTGATAGCGTTGAGAAGTTAATGACGTTAAACGGAGAGGCTTTGCAAACCTATTCGCAAGGGCTTGCAATTCGTCAAGAAATCGACATGCTTCAATCAGTCGACATGAACGCTTTGCGTCAACATGATCCTGATCAGTGGCGGTACAATACTGACTTACTTGCCCAAAAGCAGGCCGATTTCCAAAATATCGTTGCACTCGTTGATCAACAGGAGACGTACCTTGATGCCGCGAAACAGGCTGTGTCTGAACAACGCGCTTTTGAAGGACGTAAAACTTTGAACAACAAAATCAAAGACTTTGAGACGAAGGTGGCCCCTAGGGTCGTCGATTACGTCGTGAAGACTTATGGTTGGGAGCAGGGCGTGGCAGAACGTTGGGACCAAAATCCTGACATGACTGACATGGCTCGAAAAGCGATGTTATATGATGAAGGGCAAGCCAAGACGAGGTCAGCGTCTAAGCAACCGGCACCTACAAAGGCGCAGCCAGTCGCAGCCGCCAAGAATAAAGGTAAGGCGTCTGCCCAGACTGATCCTAACAAGATGAGTATGGAGCAATTGTCTAAGCATTTGAAGTTGCCACCACGTTAATTAACTTTTAAAAGGAGGCCATTAAAATGGCTAATACTACTTTAACAGCTGACATCATTGCCAAGGCGGCAGTGTTACAGCTAGACAACAACCTCGTCATGGCTAAAAAGGTCTTTCGAGGGTATGAAGAGGAGTTTTCAAAGTCGATCAATGGCTATGAGATTGGCTCTTCAATTTCTGTAAAACGCCCGATGGACTTCACCGTCCGTGACGGCGCTGTTATGGATGTCCAGGACGTTACCGAGGGCAAATTCACCATGACGGTCGATCAGCGTAAGGGCATCGATTTCTCGTTTACTTCTCAAGAATTGACCCTGTCAATTTCTGAGCTGTCTGAGCGTGTCATCAAGCCTGCAATGATCCAACTTGCTAACCAAATCGATGCTGACTTGCACGCTGAATATAAAAACGTGTCAAAATGGGTCGGCACTCCAGGCCAGACGATCAACAGTTTTACTGATCTCGCTAAAGGCATGGAGCGTCTCGATGATATGTCTGTTCCGTCAGATGGCCGGTGTGCAGTTCTCACACCAGCAGATCACTGGGGCATGGTTAGTAACTTGACCGGCTTATACATCGATCGTTCAGCCAACCCGGCTTACCGTAAAGGTACTCTGGGCGAAGTCGGCGGCGTTGAGATGATGATGTCTCAAAACAACAAGACTCACACTGTCGGCGCTAACTGGGATACTGGTTCAACCGGCCTCACAAATGGTGCTGCTCAAGAAACCACGTATGCTGCGTCGAAAGATGCCAATACGCAGACCTTGATCACCGATGGTTGGTCTTCTGGAGCGACAACTTTGAACGCTGGCGACGTGTTTACGATTGCTGATGTTTATGATGTCAATCCAGTCACGAAAGCCACGCTGTCTCATTTGAAGCAGTTCACTGTTGTTACGACAATTAGTGATACTTCAGGAGATATCACTCTTACGATGTCCCCGGCTGCGATCTTAACCGGCGCACATCAAACTGTATCAGCGACAATTGCTGACGGTGCGGCTGTTAGTCAAGTTGGAAGTGAGGCAACTGGTTATGGTCAGAACTTGATGTTCACTCGCGATGCTTTTGCATTGGTTAGTGTTCCTCTGGTATCGCCTCCAGGTGCAGTAGACGTTGCTCGCCAATCTTACAAAGGGACTAATGTTCGTGTAATCCCTGTGTATGACGGCACCAACGACATCAGCAAGTGGCGTCTTGATGTTCTATATGGCGTAAAAACCATAGATGAGCGTCAGGCAGTTCGTGTTAGTGGTACTGCTTAACATTATTTAAACTCATAGTCATTTAGGAGAAAATCTATGACTGTACAATTTATTGGAGACGGCAACCCGGATGGCACGATCCTACAAAACCTAGAGGCCATTCGCGGGGATGCCGCAGAACGCCGTGGCGGCGTTCTGACAACCCCACCCACAGCCACCGGTACAACGACGTTGACCGCTGCTCAAATGACTGGGGGTGTCCTTGTGGCAACTCCGGCAGCAGTGGCGACTTACACTACCCTAACCGGTACGTTGTTGGAAGCTGCGTTGCATGACGACATCGATGATGATGATACGTTCGATTTGTGTATTATCAACTTGGGCGGTGCGGGTGATATCATCACACTGGCCGGTGGTACTGACGTTAGTATCATTGGTTCCGCTACCGTCGATGATGCTGGTGCGGACATCAATAGTTCTGGTGTCTTCCGGTTCCGTCGAACGACAGACAATACGTTTGTTGCCTATCGCATTGCGTAACGTGTGACAAATCTACCCTGGGCTATACGCTCAGGGTAGATTGTTATAATTGAAAAGAAGGAAAAGCCAATGGTTGCTAAACCTAAACCACGCAAAAACAAAGCGCCTAAAAAATCAGGCAATAGTTTAATCACTGATCGTGCGCCGGATGAAGAAGCAAAAGAGGCTCCTGTGACAGGCCCGACTGTTTACGAAGGCGGCACCACTATCGGATATAGAGACGGTGAAAATTGTGTCGAGACTAAACGCTTCCTCTACGGCAAAAAATTACCAAAAGGCTGGGCCGATACACCTGCTAAATTGAAAAATCACACAACCAACAAAGATACTATTTTCAATAAGGTTGATTAATGACTCTTTTATCGATTGCAGATGCCGTTGCTGACGAAACCAAAGGCCCAAAGCCTGTGACAATCGCTAGTAACGCTGACCCGGCAGCAGAAAATATTCTTCGTCTTATTAATAAGGTGGGTAAGGCGTTAGTAAAATCTCATTCTTGGAATATTCTGACGAAGGAACAGACAGTCACTGCATCAGGGTCGGAGACACTGATCGCAGCTGCATCGATGCCAACTGGTTTTGATCGTATTATCCCTGAGACGTTCTGGGATCGTGGAAGCAATAATTTGATCTCTGGTCCGATCGGTGCAGTTGAATGGCAAGGTCTTAAAGTTCAAACTTATTCTAGCCAAAATAAAAAGTTTCGCTATCGAGGCGGTGATATTATTACATCGCCGACGATTGATAGCGGCACCGTTTGTGCTTTTGAATATATTGATAATCGTTGGGCCGACATTGCCGCAGGTGGCTCCACGAAAACTGCTTTTACACTTGACACAGATGTTGCTTTAATTGACGAAGATTTGATTATTTATGGCGCAATTTTTGAATGGCTTGATGCCGAAGGACAACCATCTCGAAATGCGGCAGTGCAATACAAGAGTTACTTTGATTTGCTTGTTAAGGCTGACAATATGAGTACCAAAATTCTTACCGCCGGTGACATCTTTAGCCAAAACACTCGTCATTTTGATGGCACACCAAAAGCATCCCGTGCTAGTTATGGAGGTGATTTCTAAATGGCATCAACTTCTGCTGCATTGCCGCCTCCGACCAAGGGCTGGGATACTCGTGAAAGCCTCGCTGACATGCCGCCAGACCATGCAATCAAGTTGGATAACTGGTTCCCTGAAACCGATAAGGTGACGGTGCGCCGGGGCAGTTCAGCCTGGGCGACCGGCATGTCGGGGGCAGTGCAGTCTTTGATTGAATATATTCCGTTGACCGGCGTCGGTCAGCTTTTCGCGGCCAATGCAGGAAATATTTATAATGTTACGGCGACGGGCGCGGTTGGCGCAGCGGTTTCGAGTGGTCACTCCAACGACAAATGGCAATTCGTTAACATGGGTACGTCGGGCGGCCAGTTTGTTCGGCTCTTCAATGGTCAAGATACACCTCTCTTATATAATGGCTCGTCCTGGGCGACGACCGCTATCACACACGCCGACCTCACAGCCACCAGTCTTATCTGGGGTAACCTCCACCAAAAAAGGCTTTGGTGCGGAGAAGTAAACAGCCTCGATACGTATTATGGAGCCGTCAACGCGATCTCAGGAGCGTTTACAAAATTCCCACTTGCTGGCGTCGCATCAAAAGGCGGTTTCATTATGGCGATGGGAACTTGGACACGAGATAGCGGCAGCGGCCAGGACGATGTAGCTGTATTCTTGACCTCTGAGGGCGAGGCGATCGTCTACGCCGGTATTGACCCCTCTGCATCCGCTACATGGTCTCTAATCGGCGTCTTTGAGATTGGTAAGCCGATCGGACGGCGATGCATCGTAAAAGCTGGCTCAGACATTATTTTAATGACCCAGGATGGTTTTGTGCCACTTTCTGGCATACTTTCTATGGACCGTTCTCAATCGCGATTAGTGGCGCTGTCTGATCAGATATCACAGGCTGTAAATGATGCCGTGCGATCTTACGGTACGGTTTTTGGCTGGCAGCCCATCCTATACCCGAAAGGTGTCATGTTGATCTTCAATGTCATGCAATCAACGACTACATCGCATCAATATATTTTTAATACAATTACAGGGGCACCCTGTAAATTTACTGGTATGAATGCGCTCTGCTTTGGCATCTTGAATGATAATGTTTACTTTGGTCGTTCTGACGGTACTGTACATAAATTTGATGATGGCACTAGTGATGCTGGAACGGCGATAGCTGCTGATGGCCTCCAAGCATTTAATTATTTTAATTCAAGCCAGTCGAACAAGGTTTTTAAACTTGTAGAACCGATTTTTGAAAGTGACGGCAATCCAAATGCTGCTCTTGATCTTAATCTTGACTTTCAAATTAAAACACCAGTTGGTATCGCCGCTGCTAGTCCAACTCGTTCTGGCATCTGGGGAGCTTCAAAGTGGGGGTCTGGCATCTGGGGAACGGCGGGTCAAGTCTATCGAGGCTGGCGTGGCGTTCGAGGGAAGGGTAGAAGCGCATCTCTTAGAATACGGATTGACACAACTACGGCGCGGCCTTCTTGGATCGCAACTAATTTTACATATCAACTGGGGGGCCAGTTATAATGGATGTTAGACCGGCCACGATTGAGGACACCAATGAAATATTCTGGTTATTGATGGATATGGCGACTGAGAATACAGATCGTGAAGTGAGTGTGGCCGGTGCGGTTGATGAGATACGTCGAGTGACTGGATTAGGTGGGTGTATTGTTGCTGTGGAAGATGATAAGATAGTCGGATCGGCAGGGATTAGCCCGCAATCACCTTGGTTTACAAATGATATTTTTCTTGGCGATAGTTGGTTTTATGTTCATCCAGACTATCGGATCAGTACGGCAGCAGCAAAAATGAAGAAATCTTTACAGAGTTTTGCTAAACACGCCGGAAAGGATTTAGTTCTAGCGGTTCATTCAACGGATAATGCCGAGAGAAAAAATAAATTTTTTGCACGTGATATGGAACTGATGGGCAGTTCTTTCGTTTTTAAAGTAGAGGAGAAATAAAATGGGTTGTACATGCGAAGATGATGACCCTCCTGCACCAATCGTAATCAACGCGCCTGCAAGTGCGGCTGCTCAAGCAGACTGGAACCAGGACGCTGCTGAGAAAACCCGCGCTATGAATATGGTTAACCAGTACACGCCGGAAGGGTCTAGTGTTTGGGGGCCAACTGGAGAACAGATTAGCGGCATTGATATGATGGGTGTGACTCAAACTATGTCACCGGAGCAGCAATCATTATTTGATAGTGCGAATCGAATGAAGCAAGGCTATGCCGATTTTGGTGAGTCTCAGATGGGTGATGTCCAGGATATTTACGGGACGGCATTTGATTATGGTCAATTCGGCCCGGCACCGACGCTCGATGAGACTAGCCGAGCCGTAGCTCGTGCTAACATTATTGCTCGTAATCAGCCGCAAATGGATCAAGCTCAACAGGCTTTTGAGACTAAGATGGCGACGCAGGGCATCCAAGCCGGGTCAGGTGCTTACGATGATGAGTATGCTAACCTTGCTCGTAGACAAAATGATTTCTACTTGGGCGCTGATGCAGCAGCCGGTAATGAAATGGCACAACGGTATGGCCTTGACATCAATGCTCGCAATCAGGCCATTAATGAAGCCTTAAATGCGCGTAATCTGCCGATGTCAGAGATGTCGACTTTCATGTCTGGTTCGCAACCGGTTAAACCTAGCTTCTTGAGTACACCGACGACGACTGTTACCGCGCCTAATCAAGCGGGTCTTGAAGTAGCCAATATGAACGCGCAAAATTTGTACAATATGAACAGCTACGCGCAGCAACAAGCTAACAATCGTGCTAATACTGAAGGGCTATATAGCTTACTCGGTGCCGGTGCTGAGAACCTTAAATATAGCGGGGCGAAAGGTTTTGGCTGGTCTGATCGCCGCTTAAAAACCAACATCGCTAAAGTTGGTGCGCTGGCAAGCGGCTTAGCGGTTTATTCGTTTAATTATGTTTGGAGCAATGTGCAGCTAATTGGCGTTATGGCCGATGAAGCTGTTGAAATCTTTCCGCAAGCAGTACGGTACGTGGACGGCTTTGCTCAGGTAAACTACGCGGAGATTAGCTAATGGCTAGAGGCGATATAAACGAATATTACGATCCGAGGCACGAGCGCCAGATGGCGCAGATGCTCAAAGACAGCCGGGAGATGCTCAAGCAGGGTCACCTGGGCGGCATTGCCTCCGTAATGACCCGGTTAGGGCGGCGTAAAAAAGAGGCACTTGACGAAGAGAAACGCAAGACGGCTGGCCGATCGTTGAGCAAAGCGCTGATGGCGAAGCCGTGGCGCGATCCTAATACGGCTATCACAGCTGAAGATATTGCCGACGTAGAAGGCGGCACCCCAATGCCCGCCGAGATCGCCCCAGGGCAGCTGCCCCAGGGTATCGAGCGTGCCACTGGCGTCTTAACTGATGAAGTCGCGCTACACCCTGATAATCCATATATGGGCCGCGATCTGCGTAATCTGCTGACGCAGAATATAGCTCGGAAGACGGTGCTAGGCGATCGTGACGAGGAGCGTAGACACAAGGCCAGTCTTTTAGAAAAAGAACACGCACGCAAAAAAGAATTGCTACAGGAGGCTGGCCCCTTCGGTGGGAAAAGCTCTGAGATGACTTACCGTCGTATTTTACAGAGAGCTTCTCCAAATAGTAAGCAGTATGCGGCTGCGTACTCAGCCTTAGCTGCCGGAAGAGTCACCGTGACACCCGACGGAAATACAACGACTGTCACGCCTGATATGTCTATGTATCTGCCTCCTACGTTTCGGGTTGGTGACGGGCAGCCTGCGACTGCTGTAGTTCCCCAGCCTGCGACTGCTGTAGTTCCCCAGCCTGCGACTGCTGTAGTTCCCCCGCCTAAGAGAACTGTCGGACAGCCCACCATTACTCAGACGGGACGTAGACTGCCTCGCCTAACAACGGCTGAGAAGAGGGTCGATATCGAGTTCGCTAAGCATTACGCCGAGGCGTTTATTGGCGGCAAGGCTGCCGACACGCAGAAGCAGATCAATCAGCTTGGCGTCTCCATTGAATTGCTGAAGGGTTCCGACAATATTACTGGCCCTGCAATTTCCGCTTTGCCGGATGCGTTGCGTGAGCGGTTTTATCCTGCCAGTGCTGACGCCCAAGAGAAAGTGGCCGAGGTAACACAGCGTAACCTCAAGGCTGTCTTAGGCGGGCAGTTTACAGAAAAGGAGGGTGACAAACTTATTGCGCGGGCATACAACCCCCGCCTTGAGGAAGCCTACAACATCCAGCGGGTGACCGCCCTCAAAGATGCCATCCAAAAAGCATTTGACGCTAAAGTGGCAGCAGCTCAATATTATGAGGGAGAAGGCAACGGCTCCCTGCGAGGTTACAAAGGCACGAAATTTTGGTCTATGGCTGATATTGAAGCGCACGCCCTGGGGCCAGCGGGTGTCTCTGAAGAGGACATTCAAGAGACTATGCGGGCTAACGCCATGAGCAGGCGGTCCGTGATTGATAGACTCAATGGAGTGACGCCCTAATGGCAGGTAAAAATTTATTCGCCCCGCAAAAACCGCAGCCCAGTCAACCGGGTAGAAATCTATTCGCTCCTGGCGCACCTGAAGTTGGCATGCCTTGGGGGGATGTGTTCTCTCAGGCGTTTGAGAACGCCCCAGAAGACGGCAAGCTGATGGTAAAAGAATTTGCTACGATGGTCATGGAACCAGGGCAGACGGCTAAGTCGCTTTGGCAGCTGGCCTCCGGCATGGTTCAATTGCTGATACCCGGTAAGCAAGATAACGAGAAAGTTGCCCAGGCCGTCGGGAAGATGTTTATGGATCACTACACCACCGTAGAAGGTTTTAAGAAGCACTTTGCCAAGCGCCCTTTAAGTGTCATTAGTGACGCTGCCGGATTAATTTCTGGTGGGGCAACCTTACTGGCAAAGCTGCCAGGCAAGGCAGGCAAGGCAGCCGCCTTTGTACGCAAGTCCGCCGACGTAGCCGACCCGATGATGCTACCCATTAACGCAGTGTCTAAAGTCATGAACCCCAGAACGGGCGCAAAAGTAAAGACACTGATGAAGGAAGGCGTCAACCCAACTATAGGGCAAATCCTGGGGGCCAGCCGTGGCGCAGGCCGTATCGTGGATGTCGCGGAGCAGGCTCTGAGTAGTATCCCGGTTTTAGGCGCGGCACCAAAAGCCGGTCGGCGCAGGGCAGCGCTACAATTAAACACCGCTGCTGCTAACCGTGCCCTAGCTCCTATTGGAAAGAACGCTGACGGAATAACTCCCGGCGCTGACCTAGTGGCGTACGTCCACGACACTTTGTCGGCTGAGTTTAATCGTATCCTGCCTTCTATAGTGATGAAGCCTGACATGCAGCTGATTGACAATATAGTAACTGCCATAAAAAAGCACGGTTCTGAAATGACGGAGATGTCGCGGACGCACTTGGATCACGTCGTTAAAGAGATTGTCAGTAACCGCTTATTAGAGGCGAAGCAGGCCGGGGCTAAAGTTATCCCAGGGAAGCTGGTTCAAATTATGAAGTCCGACTTAGATCGTATATCTGCCGATTTAATGGCCGGGACGACCCAAGCAGAGCGATCAGTTGGGCGGGCACTTGAAGACGTGTCCAGTGCCGTCATGAAGAACCTGGAGCGGTCGAACCCCTACAAAGTAAAAGAGCTAAAAGCTGTCCAAGAAGGCTGGGCAAATTATGTACGCATCCGTGAGGGCAGCACAAGACCAAACGCGCCAGAATTAGGTATGTCACCAGTGCAGCTGGATGCTGGTGTAAAGGCCGCCGACAGGTCAATGCGGAAGGCTAGGTATGGAGAAGGCCGGTCTCTCATGCAGGATTTAAGCAGCGCCGGTAAAGAGGTGTTAAAATCAGACTTACCAAGTAGTGGCACCACTGACCGGGCACTATGGGCATCGCTGTTGGGCGGCTCCAGTGCGGGGGTTGTCCCCTTTATTGATCCACTCGTGGGTCTAGGGGCGACAGTCGGCACAGCAACCTACGCGCCGTATATACAGGGCGGCGTCGCCCGCCTCCTAACTAGTAGGCCGGGGGCAGTACGAAAAGTAGGTAGTGGTTTAGGTAAGTATGGCCCCACGGTAGCCAGGGCGGCCCGCCTCCCAGGGCGCTTAAAGCAATCGTTAGAAGAGGAACACAGATAATGGCTAGATCAAGCGGAACATTTACCAAAGCAGTCGTAGACTTTGTCTTCGACACCGTCATTTCCGAGACGGATATGAACACGCTTATTGATGATATAGGCGACGAAATTACTAACTCCGTCGCGGTGGACGGTCAAAGCACTATGACCGGCGCTCTCCAGATGGGCAATCAGAGGATCACCGGCCTCGCGGTTGGTACGGCGGTCGGCGACGGTCTAACGCTTGCACAAGCCCAGGCTGGCGCAATGAACTACGTCGCAAGCGATACAGGAAGTGCTGATGCGTATGCTATAGCACCTTCGCCAGCCGTGGCAGCTTACGCCGCAGGTCAGGTCTTTTGGTTTATCGCCGCAAATAATTCAACCGGCGCATCGACATTGGCAGTTTCAGGATTGGCTACAAAGGCGATTCAAGTAGCCGGTAGTGCGATCTCCGGCGCATCGATCACCACTGACGGCGTGACCGGCGTTATTTACGACGGGACACAATTTCAACTTCTTACGGAAGATGCTACAGCTGGCGGCGTGCCGACAACAATTACAATAGCCGATGAAAGTGCAGACACAACTTGTTTTCCTCTTTTTGTCACAGCAGCTACAGGCAATCTTGCACCTAAAACCGGGTCCAATATAACTTTTAATTCTAATACTGGTGAATTAGGTGCAACTATTTTAAACGCAACTTCGATTGCCGCCGCTAGTTTAACCGGTGCCATCACTGGGGCAGATAACACCGTCTCTGCTATCAACCTCAAAGATTATGGCGAAGTTACAAATGCTCTAGGAGCAGTCTCAGGGGCTACAGCAATTGATTTAAATGCAGGGAATAGTGTTACTATTTCTGACGTTACCGGAACTACGACTTTTTCCTTCACCAACAGCACAGCTTCCGACGAGATGTGCGGGTTTACACTCGGCATAACAAATGGCGGTGACGAAACGATAAATTTCCCCGCCTCGGTTGATTGGGCTGGAGGCAGCGCACCGACTTTATCGGGAACGGGTGGCTCAATCGATTGGTTAGTTTTTTGGACTGTCGACGGCGGCACAATTTGGAATGGCGGTTTAGTCGGAGCAGCGTTCGCATAATGACTAATATTCGCAATGCAATGATGGCGGTTTCGGGTGGCGGTGACGCTGGTTATGTCATTGAGAACTCAGTGCTGCTGGACGGCTCTAGCTATATGACCCATGCTTCAGGAGTCACTAGAACTGATATTAAAATTAGCACCTTTTCTGTTTGGGTAAAACGTGGTAACATCGACGGGACAACGCAAAATATATGGGGTGGTGAGAAGTATAACACCAACCAAGACCAAACCTTCTTTAATTCCTCTGAGCAGATTGATCATTTTATTGATGCTACTGGAAGTGCTAGTGATTACGGCTACACGACTACTGCGGTATATCGTGACCCTTCTGCCTGGATACATATATATCAGCGGTATGACAGCACAGATGCCACAGCAGCAGATAGGATACGTACATGGATTAACGGGGTAGAAACTACTAGCCTGTCAAAACATTCTGGGGGTGATGTACCTCTTAACGAAGACA
>Ga0209756_1004082_pt1 | contig 11503 bp, 10 predicted proteins | sample ETNvirenome_6_85_FD_184071 | JGI IMG/M metagenome (GOLD analysis project Ga0209756, IMG submission 184071) | Marine viral communities from the Pacific Ocean - ETNP_6_85 (SPAdes) (version 3) | ecosystem: Environmental > Aquatic > Marine > Oceanic | place: Pacific Ocean | collected 2013-06-19
CACCTCTCTTCGATAGGATGGCTCTCTTTATTAAATTTTTCTGAAAATCATAATATTTTATACTTGGAAAGTTAAAATCCTTTGGAGCTATACTAGGAAGAGAATCCTTGATTATTGGAGTGCAATCTATTTTCTCTAAATCTTTAAGGATTAAAGGTAATAGTCCTGATCGGAACTCCCCAGTTTTGCCTATATAAGATTTTTTTCCATCCCATCCCCTTCTGTAAGCAGGGGTATATTGATACCCTGGGACTTGAAAGCTATATAATATTCGTAACCTGTTCAAAAGCTCAGGGTTGTCAGTTAGGATTTTGGACTTCTGTATATTAACAGTGATTTCCATCTTTCTATAATAGAATTGAGAGTATAATTATTTATGGAAAAAGAATTTAAATTAGATAGTATGAGGCAGGATCAAGTAGATTCTCTCCTGAAGAACTTACCACCAGAGGTGGAACAATCTGTTGAACTACCGTCTAAAGGGAAATTTTACAAATTGGAAAAGCCAGTCGTTGTTCGCCCAATGACCTTCGATGATGAAAAAGCTATTATCTCTAGTGGTAAAGGTCAAGTTGATGCTCTTGCTCTTCTTTTGTCTAGGTGTGTCAAAAATGTGAACACCGCAGAATTACTAACCATGGATAGAATGTTTTTGTTTATAAAAATACGAGAACTTTCTTATGGGCCTGATTATGAGGTAGCAATTACATGTCCCAACTGTGGAATAGCTGCTGAAGTAACTTTAGATATACGGCAATTTCCTGTGAATAGTGTTCCAGATGACCTAGAAGATCCCAGAGAAGTAATGCTTCCTGTAATTGGAAAGAAAGTTAAATTGAGATTTCCTAGAGCAAAGGACGAAATATATTTTAAAAATACAGATATTTTGTCAGAAAATCTTTGGAGGTTTGTAGACAGTATTGAAGGTATTTCTGATAAAACTGTTATTGCAGAGGTTATAAGTATGCTTCAAAAAGGAAATGCCCTAGGAGATATTCATTGCATACTTCGAGAAATCAACAGACCAGACTTTGGGGTTGAAACCAAGTTTGAATTTTCCTGCGGAGAATGCCTGAACAACTCTGTTATGGAGGTGCCTATCGGGGAAGATTTTTTTATAAGGAAATAATTAATTACTTTGATATAGACGAGCTTCTGCATCATGCGTATATATTAGTGAAGCATGTTGGGTTTTCATATGCAGACGTAAAATCTATGACTCGAAGTGAAATTATAGCTTTTATACAATTATTTAATGATGAGGTAAAGAGAGAAAACGATGCGTATCAACGGGCACGAAGTAGTAGATAGACATAACAGACCTAGCGTTAATCAGAGAGTAGCTCTCAGGGCTTTCTTCATGAATGATGGGGTTTTTCAGGATCCATACGCTATAAGTGGAGTTACCATCTTCAATATAGCTGCGGACACCTCTCCCAGTACTCTTCTTGGGGTACCAATGACGGGTCTGATATCCAGTGGAGTATCTAGCAATGTTTTAATGCATTTTGGTAATGGAAATGTTAATACCACTTCAACTGAGTATGCTGAAACTAATTATGCTGCTACTACTGCCTCTAAAGGAATCTATAAACTAGGCACAGGGCAGTATGTAGTCGTTTTAGATGGGACGATAGATTTATCTGGGACTTATAATTTTTGGGGAGCGGGTGGAGGAACTCAGATAGCAAATACTGCCTCTGCCGCTGCTAACTATCTTGATGTTTGGACTGTGAAACTCGTTGCAGCGTCAAATTATAAATCCATGATACAGGATTTTACGCTTCACGATGATACATTTATGATCCTTTCTGAGCCCTTGCTTTTGAAGTCCACAAGTAAGCTAATTAATAAGAAAATTAAACTTAATTCCCAGATAGATTTGAAAATTTCTAATGAAGTTACTTTAGAAAATAAAGGGCTAGATAGATCCATTATAAATATATTCAAGGATTCAGCAATTACTGGGGCTGCACTCAAAATTGAAAAACACAACGAAGAGCACGGACTCCCAGCCAGGGTGACAGTTCTAGATTTTGATGAAACTGAATCAGATGTTGATGTAACTTCTGATAATACCTTAGTTTTTAACTGGGATACCTCAGAACTAGTTTCAGACCCTCCAGATGATCTAGGCTCTCGCACAGGGCATTACTCTGTGCAAGCTAGGTTTACTCTGCTGAACCAGTTTATATATACGGATCTTTTCAATTTTATAATTTACTAAGAGAAGTTCCTACTATGTATGGAAAATCTAATTTAGACATATTATTTTCTATATACAATTTTATATCTATAGAATTTTCGTGCATCTCACCCCAATCCTTATATTCGTCTGGGGGGTGGGCTACGTAGATTTTATCCAGTAAGAATTTTTTTCGAAGCTCTTCGAATTTTTGTAAGCCCTTTTGCCCTGCCTCATCGTTATCGTATCCAACGACAATTTTCATCTGTGAGTAAGATGCTACCTCTGCTAACTGTTTTATCTGTATTTCAGAAGGCTTGTTAGTCATCGTGCAGGTAGCATTGATTCCTTGCCTGTTGAGGGAGAGTACATCGATAGGACCCTCGCACACTACTACGTAGGGCTGCCCACTTTGAAACGGGTAGAGTATATTTGAGGCTTTTATCCCTTCACAACTTAAATACTTGGGATGCGCCCCATCTAGGGTCCTCCCCTGAAAGAAGAAGATTTTCTTATTTTCATCTACGAATGGGATAATTAATCGGTTTTTCCAACTTCCTTCAGTCCCCAAATAAAATTGTACGTCCTCCGGGTCCTGGGTTAGATTAAATAATTTTCTTTTATAAATATATTCCCAGGCTATTTGTAAAAAATAATTTTCTTCGCAGAGAGAATTGGCAGAGATGGGTATGCATCCAGTTTCGGACATTAGGATATCGTGTGCATCTACCCCAACCTCTTGAACAGGTTTCCTGGGGACAGGCTCAGGATCTTTATCAATATTGTTTTCAAATAGAAGCTCTGTACACGCACTCTGGTAGGTCTTATTTTCTAATTTAGCGTACAGGCCTATAAAGTTACCTGAGTTATCTGATTTAAAACACTGCCACAGCCCGGTATCTAGATTTATAGACATGTGGCGTTTCCACTGCTCTGAACTGGAGTCTACGAAAATGGACGGGACAATGATTTCAGTATTAGACGAAGAGAGTTTATAATTCTTTTTGAATTTTCTTAAACAGTACTCTCTAATGAATTTAGGAGATATAATTATGTTCATTAAACAAATTTCTGCTACTAAAAGAGATACATATAGACGGTGCAAACTTAGATTTTATTTGAGGTACTACGAAAGGCTTCCAGGCCAGCCTCAAAATCAAGAAGCTTTGAATTACGGATCTTACATACATAAGGTATTTGAAGAGGGTATCGGCTCTAAAAACATAAAGGAGCTAAATGAAATATCCGAACAATACAAGAGGAGCTACAAGGTATCATACCGAAGACAGGATAAAATTGACAAGTCTTTAAATAATTTTTTCGAATTTAAGGAGTCCCTCAATAAAGTAGTCTCGGCAGAAAAATCCTTTGAAATAGAAATTGCAGACGGCATGTTCCATGTTGGAATTATAGATTTAATAGTTGAAGGGAAGGATGGGGGATATCTCATTGTAGACTACAAAACTTCAAAGTCTCGTAAATCCAAATATGATCTCAGGAAAGATGGGCAGCTAATGAGCTATTGTTTGGCAGTCCATAAACTTTATAATGTTCCTATTCACAAGATAACTTGCGCTCACTACTACCCAGAGCCTGGGAAACTTGTCTCAGTGAACTTTACAAAGCCTCAAATAATAAATCATGTCCGAGAGGTTGTAAAGGATATGTGGGCTATCAGAAAGAAAAAGAAAAACGAATTCCCCGCTGAACAGAATGAATTCTGTAACTGGTGCGAATACGAAGACTGCTGCCCAGTGTTTGTGAATGCTAGCACACTGAAGGCAAGAATAGACGAGCATAAAGCCCTGAAGAAGACCAAAAAATAATTATCTATTTTTTGTGAATTTACCAAATACCATTGGGTGGTAAATTTCAATATCTACTGCGTTGAAAAAGTCTAAAACTTGCTCCCTAGAATAGGAGCATTTTTTCACTAAGTATAGATACAGGGTATCTATTTTTAGAGGTTTTTGGTTATCCAAAGAATCTAACAATTTGAATTGAAAATGTCTAATAAATTTCTCGGAGAATCTATATTTCCATTTTTCAATAAATGATAAACTCAAGGTAAAGTTTAATAAATCTATGAAGTCTATTATTTCAGCGTCTATGTTGTCTGAGATAACCATTACTCTATAATATATCAAGACATGTTAAAACTCGGTAATATTCTTAAAATATTTATGCGCTTGGCTAAAATAGCCAAAATAAGCCTTAAGAGTCGGGCTAAAAGTTTTTCATTGATCAAACCTGGAGATATAATTTCTTTCAAATATGATATTACTGAGACTGAAGCACTTGTGAGATCCCAAAAAGTTCCTAACGTCCCTACTGTTTCAGAAACTAATGTAGAAAAAGAAAAAAGTTCCCACTCAAAGATTCGTCGGGACTCACCGTTTGGATTTTTTGCAAAGATCAAGCAGAATAGGAAAAGAATTAAACAGGAGCAAGTGGAGAAAAAGGCGCGATGGGAACGTGCCTTACTGAGAAAACCTGTTCGTGTAGTATTGGTTATAGGGGGCTTTGTTCACCCTAGTACAGGAAATAGACTCATAGCATGCTTTGTTCTTAACGAAGAAGGGGAATCTAAGGTAAACTCTATAGTATTGCAGGGAGTGGTAAATAACCTATATAAGAAGGAAGATATTGTTAATTCAAAAAGAGTTTTACAGGGTTTGAAATCTCTATTTTCCGCAGAAGATTATAGGACCTTTAATCTTGTTAAAATGGTTAATATTAAAGATATAAATATTAAAGAGGTAGAACAGGAGGGCGGGGAAGTTTTCCTAGAGAGGTTGAAACAAAAATAAATGGCTAATGAAGACGGCACTCCAGGTTCAGCCCAACTCCTTAAGGAAATTCTTGACGTACTGAAATCCCAAAGTAGAGGAGGAGGAGGGGGAACCCATCCTTGGGAAAAAGGACTTACCTGGAAAGGTGAAAGACCTCCTCAACAAGCTTCTGCAAAAGAAAAAGCTGTTGCTAAGGCTGGAAAGGAGCTAGAGAAAGCTGCGAATAAATTAGAAAAGCTTGAGGCCTTGTTAAAGGAAACTAAGGCTCCTTCCGAGGGTGGTCTCACTAAAGAAGAACTTATAAAGCAGAAAAAACTTTTTGATCCAAAAGAAACATTGATTGGTTCTGATCAAGATAAACCAAAAACTAAAAAAGAATTAGCAGAGAAGATTGAAAAGCAAATAAAAGAGGCAAAAGATCTTCAAGACAGGAAGGAAAATGCTTTATCCGAAGAAACGGCTAAAGACGAAGCTCAGTCAGAAGCAGAAGCAGCAACCCAGGGGAAATGGAAAAAGGCCATTGGGGGACTCTCGAAGAAGGTGGGTGGCTGGATAAGTGGTAAGATGATAGGCTTTGGCCTGGGTGCCCTTGCGCTGGAAGTAGAGTCCTTTAAGAAATCTGCCTTCCTCATACAACAGGATTATACAGACGTTATGGACAGGAATGCCGATCAGATGGAAGGCATTCCTGGGCACCTGTTCCACACAACTAAAGAACTTATAGATGCTCAGAGGGCTGGATTTGAGGGAATTGGCCGTAGCTATCTAAATCTTTCCAAGGAGAATAAACTTTTAACTGGATCTAATGCTGCCCTGCATGAGACTATGCATGCGGTTGCCACAACTATGGGCATGGGTAACAACCGAATTGAAGTATTGAGTAAACATGTATCAGAAGCAGCGGTGGGATATAAAAAAGCTACTGTTGACCTTTTGAACGGTCTAAGAGCCCTTATGCAACAGGTAGGAACTAGGCTTGCTGCCATGGGTGCCCCTGATCAACTCATAAATCAAGCAGTTGATCTCCAAGGTAGACTTGCTGTGCAATATCATGGACCGTTGGTAGAATCGTTGCGGATTCTTACTGGGGGAATTGAAACTATAGGTTTCCAAGCTAGATTTGGTTTTCTGGACTTGGCAGATCAGTTGCACACTACGCAGAATTTAACAGGGGATCTTAACGTAATTGTTGAAAGATTCGGTGCAGATCTAGACGCATATAGAGCCCAGCATGGAGGTAGTATATTAGGATTTACTGCTGCATTTCCTGCCTTCATGGGACTAACCGAAGAACAGGTTATGAATTTAGATCTGTTACGAAGAGGAATGCAAGGAATGCAGGGCGGATTGGATAATACTGGTAAACAATTAACCAAGCACGGGCAGACTCTTGGAGCCCAGGGGGAGAGATTGCGCGGGAGTATGTCAATAATCACATCAAAGATAACTGATGTGGCAGCAAGTATGGATAACCTTGCTATGATAGCAGGAAATTTAATTCCTATATTGATAAGTATGAAAATTGCGATGGGTGCGAGATCCCTGATGCAGGCTGCTACCGGAGCGATGGCTGCGGGGACGGCTGGGGCTGCTACCGGAGGAATGGCAACTGGGCTGCTAGCAAGACTAGGTGGAATCGGGACAGCCGCAGGGTTCGCAACGGGCACTGTCGCAACGCTAGGTATTGGGGCTGTGGTAGCACTCGCTACCTGGGGTCTATACGAGGCCTTTAAGTCTGACCCAGCAACTGAAGCAACAGGTCGAGGAGTTATTGGAAATCTAGAGGAGATTAAGAAAAATACAACTACAACATCGGAAGGTTTGAGGCAAGGATTTACCTCATTTACGGATACAGCAGCTGATTTAGTAGATAGAGCTATAAGAGAGGCTATGTTTAAAGGGACTGAATTAGAAGATGCTAACAAAATGACTCAGGAGCAAATTATTATACTTAGGGATATAAGTAGGTCTGTGAAGAATATTGGCAACGTTGACCCCTTTATATAAAAGGAATATATTATGGCAGCAGATAAATACACAAAAATGAGACAAAATAGGGTACTAGAAGAAAGGTCCTATCTTAAATTTGTGTTCCCAGCGGTGGAAGGTAGATTGGGCACAGAATTTACTCTACCATTTTACGAAAACATAAAAATATCTGAATCCCAAAGCGCACAATATCAGAGATACGAATTGCTAGCTAGGAGTAGTTCTTTATATTCATATACTGGGTCTCCTTCTCGAAGAATAAAGTTAGACTTCAATATCACAGCACCCCATTTGTTAGATTTTGCAAAAGATGTAAATCCAATGAAGTATATCATTAGTCCTATAGTTGATGATAAGATAAAAGCTCAAGAAGAGTTTTTTATAGATCCTGCAAATATTGATGCAGTTGAAGCCGATCCTGGTGCGTGGGATATGGGGGGAGATAGGACAGTAAAACACGGTGCCGTTAGGAATGCTACAGCAGCAAGGCAAAGATATTATAAGGCATATTTCGATAAGCATGGAGGAAATTGGCAAGCAAAGCCAGATGAATTAAAAGCTTATTATGAAGCTTTTTGGCCAGTCTTACCAGCGGGGCCAGCGGGACCGGCAGCAAGATTTGAAGACATTAAAAATGCAGACAAGTCACAAGAGAATATACTGAATGTATTGGTATGGTGGATCAACTTAATCAGAGCCTCTACGAAAAATAATGCTGAGAATGTTATTCTAGGTCCTCCAATAATAAGGCTAACTCATGGACCTCTCTATAACGATATTCCTTGTATATGCACCAGCTACAAGATAGATCCAGATGGTACTGCTGGATATCATTCGAAAACTTTGTTAGAGAGGATCATAGGCGTTTCCATGGAACTTGAAGAAATTAGGGCTGGCGATCTCCTTTCTGAATACATACCTGGACATATCATACAGAAAGACAACAATGCTGGATGGGAAGCTCTTATCAAGCATAACACAACTGATCCATATGGAGGTACAGACTTTCCGTAGGAGATTATTGTAATAATGAAAAGAAATATTTTAAGAGATGAAGCTGAAGAAGTCATGCATAGGGGGAAAGTCACCAATTCTCTTGTGTTTTCTGAAATTTTTGAAGGATTACATACTGCTCCTGAGGCTCTCCTTGATCTTAGAGAAGGGAGAGTGCCTGTGTGGGCTGCTAATAGGCCAGACCTGATATCTGAAGTATTTTATGATACTTATGATCAATCCTGGCTTCTTCAAGTTGCTAACTCCGTGGAAGATCCCTTTGAGGGATTTCAAAGTGGTGACAGATTATTTATTCCAAGATTATGACTTCTAATAATTCAAATAAAGCAGCTCATGTTTTTATTACTAATAACTATGAGACAGTCAGAAAATATTTTTTTTCAGATAGCCAATTTCTTAGTTCAGATGCAATAAAGGTCATGGAATCAGATCCAAATATTTTCTTTGGATCTCCTGAAAAAAATAGCGTGATTACAGGTTTAACTCATAAGTATTCGGATCAGGAGCATTCTAAGTCCGATCACCCCCTATCAATTACCCTAGACATTATAGATCCCTTTTTCACATTCGAAGAGGAAATGTTAAAGCATCTAAATTTAGGGTATGCAGTTTCTCCAAAACACCCAGAGCCAGATTTTGATCCCAAAAGCAGCAGGCAACGATATTTTCCTAAGGAGGGTGAGCCAGGGTATGGCTCAGGGCGGTATGGCTCAGGGCCGTTGATTAGAGAAGACAGAATACGCAAAAGGCCTTCGCCGCATCTGGCCGGAACCTTTGGCGGAAGGTGGGAAGCCCACCCTTATGATATGGATAAGATTAAAAAATATTATCTCGAAAGGCTAAAGAGTGTATTGGAGAATTCAGGTACAAGAACTTTTTATATAGCTTATGGCATAGGAACTGATTTTAATGAATGGGCAGGACCAATGGTCTCTAGATTAACAGGTATGCGGTTAGACGTTAATTCAGAAGAGGTTAGAAAAATAAAATTAAGATTTCTCCCTTCTTTAGGTCATGCCCCGGTACTGTCAACAGCAGTTTCATCACCGCGCCCACATCTAGAAGACCTATTTGGGGATGATATAATAAAGTATGAAGGAGTTTCCCATAAAATATCTGATTACCCCGGGGGTAAAACAAGTCTTCATAGAAAAGTATTCTCAAAAAAACCAAGAAACGATCAGGAAAGAAAAAAATTCGAGATAACTGAGGACTTTATAAAAGAAATGAGCCGAATAATAGAGCAAGGATACCCACCTGAAACAGGGGCATGGGGTAGGCACCACCCGACGCACAAGACCTTGCCGAAATCGCACCTAGACTTCAAGGATGCTTTGGCTGCGGGTGAACAACGCCGTGAAGAATTAATGGAAGAGATGTGGACATCCCTTCCAGAATATGGAACTGAAGGTGTAAAAGGAGAATTTGATTTCCATGCTATAATAGAAGATTGTTATTCTAGTTATTTACAGCAAGTCTCAGAATCTAATGTAATAACATTGCTTCCTAATATTAATGTAACTCATAAAAGTCTTATCAATGATATAATGAAGGATGACCGTAAAATGTTTCAGACCGAAATTGAAGCTCTGCACGCAAAAGCCTTGTCGTTGGGACCCACAAACCCGCGTGGATCAACGGCACGGATGAAAGCGAGCAGTGATAAGATAAAACAATTTTTGGAAAACCCCTGGTGGAAGAGGGAAGCATACGTTAAGAAGGTTCTTAAGAATTTTAATATAACCCTTACTAATCCGACAAAGGCAGTTGCTCCTGACGATTCCCGCAAAGAAGAGATCGCCAGAGAGGTAGGCGTTCCTGTGAGCGCACTGCCTTTAGGACCGGGCGGAATGGCAGGCATCCCAAGTTTTGTTCCTTACTCTAAAGGGGCTAATGTATTGAATCTTGAAACCTTTGGTACAACAGAATATCACACGCAAGCAACTTTTAAAATTAGTAAAAAAGATATTGATGAATACAATAGCCACAGAGGAGCTACCCATGTAGTTCCCTTGTATGGGCTAGTCATTAAGTCCTTATTAAAGGGTTTAAATCAACGAATTGAAAAGGGTAAGAAAGATAACCCTCAGAGATTTAAAATTGTTACCCTGATGGAGACCAACACGAGAATATTAAATATATGGAAAAAGCTTGGGATAATTGCTACAGTAGAACCTACTTTAATTTTTGGTGAACTTAATTTAATAAAGCAGTTCCTTTATTCTGAGATTGATTGGCTTGAGGCGACTGGGAAGCAGCACCAGCTTATAAGCGATATATCTCAAGCAGAATTTTTGCATCCTAGTGATAAGAATATTTATTTTAATCCAAAGTATAAGAAATTGATGATGGGAGCTTTGCGAAGAAAACCTAACAACTTTTTTTCTACTCTAGAAGATTTAAATAAAGTTAATTTTGGTAGAGATGAAAATATGAGAAGGCAGTTAGATACACTAACAGTAGGAACAAACATTCCTGTCTTTAAAGCATATACAAAAAATGGAAATGTCCTGTCCACAAAATTAGATGTAAATGAAACATACATGGCTTTTATAAGAGTAAATCCCAAGATGAATTCGCTTGATATAGCAAATAATAGGTTGTACAGTGCCAGGGATTCAATTTTACAAGTTGAATCAATTTTGCCTGAAGTAATTAAGGTCATTGAAGATTGGATAGACAAACCAGCTTTTAGTAAGGCAGATTCATATTCCAAGGAGCAAATGGGAGACCTACGAATGAGGGGGATCAGCGCGGGCGCAGGCCCCGGCAGCAGAGGCGAGGCGATGGTGTATGCCGCCCGCTCCTATGAGAATGCTGTAGGACAAGATAGGCATCTTGATTATTTACAAACTAAACTAGATGCGTTGCTAACAGATTTTCCTAATAAGTCAGAACTTCTTGCAGCTATTTTGGCAGTATATGGAATTTGGGCGGGAGTAGATGAGGGTAAAGATGACACTGACGATAAATCGGGGAAAACACCAGATCCAAGTAAACCGAAGAACCCAACAATTAAAATAAATTCTAATAAAGACGCAGCGGCTCAATTAATGAATTTGTATGAACACTTATATAATTTCGCTCATAGTGTATCTATAAAAACCTATCCTAATTTTTCACTGTCTATGGACAGCGATATTCTTGCTAAACAGTGCATACTACTAGCACAAACTCCGCATATAAAAGGAGTTGCTACTAATCCTGATGCTCCATTTGATAAACTTTTAACAGGTAAATATAGAATAAAAGGATTTACGCATACATTAACAGCAGGCGAGATAAGTTCACATTTTCATTTATTTAAAGATACAAGAAACTTGACGCAGGACGATTTGAGTTCGGAAGAGATCGCAATGAGAAATATTAAGGAATTGAAACGCTTGAAGACTCGGGCCAACTCCTGGGAAACAGAAGCGCGGGGAGGCGGCGGCAAGGCTGGTAATGCGAAATACCCTCTCGCACCCTGGATCAATAAATTTATACATTCGCAAGGTATACCTCCTACCGACTTTTGGAAACA
>Ga0209756_1004084_pt1 | contig 11501 bp, 15 predicted proteins | sample ETNvirenome_6_85_FD_184071 | JGI IMG/M metagenome (GOLD analysis project Ga0209756, IMG submission 184071) | Marine viral communities from the Pacific Ocean - ETNP_6_85 (SPAdes) (version 3) | ecosystem: Environmental > Aquatic > Marine > Oceanic | place: Pacific Ocean | collected 2013-06-19
GAAAACGAACAACCATTATTTAATATTTTATTCATAAATACATAGCTATTTTCTCTGCTATTAATTTCGCCCCTTCTATATTCGGGTGTCTTTTATCTGCTGTTAATTTATTTTTCCAAAACCAACTTACACGAAAATTATTTTCATATATATACGTAATATTATTATTATTACAAAAATTTAATAAATCATGCTTAAACCAATGTTTATGAAATTCATGGATTAAAGGTCGTATGTCTTCTTCGTATCGTAAAAATATAATTTTAATATTAGGGTAATGTTCACGTATAAGAGTTGTAGTTTTTTCAAGTTCAAGTAGAGCTTTTTTGAGATATCTTGTCTTATGTTCAAATATTTTTGTATCTTGTTTATGCTCGAGTAATGTCTTTAGCTTGACCCCCGCTAACCAGTCCATATGTTCTTGACTATCATCTTTTTTTGGAAAGAACCTTTTTCTGTCTTTTCCACCTACCGTAATCGGTGCTTTTAAAAACTGTTCATCATTTAATTCTGACCATATAAGTTGTCGAGTAGGAGATGGTACTTGATAGATAAAATGTGTTAATGGTTGTTTCTGTTCGTTTAACCATTTTATAAGACGATCACATTCAATACCTGATCCGGATTTTGCGATATTATATACTTGTCCTGGTAAAAACTTACAATAAGATTCCCACTCTTTATTTGTCTTGATACCCTCTCTGTCAACTGAAAAGGAACATCCGTTATTTAAAATTTTATAATTTATCACCACATAGGGTAAATGTTATTATCATCATCTTTCTTTATTTTTGTAATAACCCATTGTTTAAATTTTAAGTATTTTAATTTAATTTTATAGAATATGCTCATAACTGGTGTTTTATGTAATATAATTATATATTAGTTCTTTAAATTCATCTCTATAGTTTTCTATTCTCTCTAAACAATATTTCGCTCGTGCGGGTTTTCTGGTTATATAACTTTCTGATTTTCGAAGAGCGGTTTCAAAGTCGATGAGATGGACATGACCTTTGCTATTTATACAAAAATTACGCTCATGAATATTGTGATGCACTATAAATAAGTTTTTTAAATTATTAACTATACAATCAATAGTACATTTTAAATACTCTCGACAAATAGTATCAGAGTAAGCCGAATGATCCTGTTTTAAATTTAAGCCACAAGATGTTATTCGTATAGTATAATTCTTTACATCACTAGATATAAGTTTAGGAAACGGGTAATGATCTATAACTGGATTATTTATAAAATTGGCTTCTAACAGTTGTAAAGTGGATACTTCTGTTTCAAAAAAACCCTTCTCCTCGAAAACTTTATCTACATATGTAGGAGAAACATGTATTATATTCTGTCCCATTACATAAAAACCTCTATTAATTTTTTTTGCATAGCTTGTTGCTCGGTTAATATATCTCGAAATTCACAGAATATTATCTGCCGTCTTGTTTCGAAAAATTTATCCTTACAATTATTTATATTAACAACCCGTTTAAAATGTTTAGGTATTCGCTTTGCACTTACTTTATTATTAAGTAATATTTCCCCATATAATTCAAAAGGACACCTTACACGTGTAACTCCCATATTGTGTACTTCTTCGACCGGGATTTCATTTGATTCTGCTATACTTTTTAGCAGATGTAATACATGAGAATGCCATTGTGCACAGAAATAATGAGATACATCTCTACTACAGGCCATGAAATGGTCATTTATTTGTAATCTAATAGTTAATCGGTCAAAATTGCTTAAAGCTTCCCCAGCCTTATCCGATAATATACCATTTTTAATTTCTTTTAAATGATATATATCTTCATGCTGCCAGTCTCCGGCAGTACCTAGTAGTTGGTCTCGAGTTGTATACGGTTTTACAGTTAAACTACAATTTTTTATTAAGTTTGATGTAGAATGCATGGTAAAACCATTTATATCAGAATACAGTTCTGCCTTTCTCTTTAAATATTTGTCCTCATCCTTATAGCATTGTTTATTTTTATAAAGAAAATCAGTTTTTATTATGACAACTACATCAAACTTTAAATTGTTTTTCTCTTCATATTCTTTCATTAAAATATGCGCTTGCTCTCGACTATAGCTTTGACCATATCTATATCTTAAATTACATATACGGTCTAGAGGAACTGGTTTGTTTTTTCCAATTAAAATATCTTTAATTTTAGGATGAAAATCCGCTATAAAATTATCTAAATTTTGATAATTATCAATTTTTAATAGAGTAAAGTCTTTTTGTATGTCTGGTAATATATTATGTTTTGTATAATTTGTATTACGATCGTCATCAGGTATATATCCTACTAATTCCCATAAGTGACCAAAATAGTATGTCTCGACCTCTGGTATATTATACTCCTCTTTAATAAAATCCCAAGTATATTCTATAAATCTAGGTTGCCCGTGTACTAAAACTGCTAATTTTCTCATTTATAGCTATCTTTTATTTTCTCTTGTAATACTTTCTCGTCATCTGTTTGTTTTAATAAAATTTTTCCTGTAAAATCTATATTTTCTTTTATTATTTCTTCAGATATAATCTTTCTATCTCTTCTTTTTCCCTTACTAAAAAGCTTTATATTATAATTTATTGCTAGTTGACCTTGCATACAGTGATCTGATCGAGACATCCATTTAAATCTTTCTTTATTATAAGAAAAATCCTTACCCATAGTTATAAAAAAATTCTCAAACCATTTACTAAAGTAAATTGTAGCTGCCTTTCTATTACAAATTAATAACCAGTCATTTAAACATAATCTTTCCCAATAATTCCATTCATAATTTATACTTTCTCCAGCCTCTGTAATACATTTATTTAAATAGAAATCGGTTAATATTTCTCCGCGCCATTTTTTACGGTGGGCACTTTCTCCTTCTCCTGTAAGTCTGTTAATTCTCAAAGCATTAACACTACACGTTGGTATTTCCGTCTCTGTTATATTGTATTTTTTGAGTTTTTCGTTAACGTATTCTTCTACACTATTGTACAAGTAATGCGGCTTGTAAGCTATATCTGTTCTAACCTTAATAATTAAGTCATATTGCTTATTAATAGCTTCTTCATATTTAACAATTTCCTTATAACATTTAAATATGCTTATATGTTGACCAAAATAATAACGTTCCTTTTTAATTATTGTATCCATTGATTTACTGGGGAAAGAGTATGCAGTATCTCTATCTATATAATTCATAGAATTAAGAATATTAGATGTTAATATATCAATTGGTTTATATGGTTCGATTTTATAAGATTTCGGTTGTAATATTTTTGTTATTTGTTCTCGATATTCACAACGTTCAAATATTTCGTTTTGATCACATTCTGGAGTATGACCGACTCTATCCCAGTTATGTATAAAGAAATCAGTCTCCCAGCCAGGAATAGTAAATTCTTCTTTTATTAATGCTGCTGTTCTATTAAAAAACCGCGGCTGGCCAAATATTAATATTGCAATTCTCATGACTGTATTTTTAAGAAACTTGTTATATATAATTATATAAACTAATGCTATCTAATTATCAACGTCTCAATAATGATGTTATAAAACAAAAAACCGTATTTTTAAAAAAGAAAGAGTATACTAAAGAATATATTTATAAGCGATATGATCATTATGGACATTCTTCAACTTACATATCCTTTTTAAGACTAGGATTTATTTTAGGTGCAATTGACCTAGAGTCCTTACATAATATTAAACTTCTTGATGTAGGGTACGGTAATGGGGATTTCTTAAAATGCGCCCAACGATATATCAGCTCTTGTTACGGTTTTGAAATAAACGACTATCTTATTCCTAAAGGTTGTAGTTTTATAGATGATATTTATAAAGAAAATTTTGATATTGTCTGTTTTTTTGATGTACTCGAGCATTTTGATGATATTTATGAAATTCAAAATTTAAAAGCACAGTATATTTGTATTTCAGTTCCTGAGTGTCATTATATAAATGACTCTTGGTTTGAAAACTGGCACCATCGCCGTCCGGATGAACATTTATGGCATTTTAATAAACTATCTTTAAAGAACTTTATGCAAGAAATCGGTTATAGGCTTATTTGTTATAGTGATGTTGAAGATACGATTAGAAAACCTATAAATAATCTCTCTAATATCTTAACAGGGATGTTTATTCGTTGTTAGATTATATTTTTCTTACGATAAATTCTATTTGACAAATTGCGGTATATTTGATTAATTGTCTTATATCCATAGTTTTTAAATTTTGGGTAGCTGGAGTACCATTAGCACCCAATTTGTGTACACTTGTTTGATCCTCCATAAATCTTGAACAATCAAAATTTTCTAGGATAGTTTTAATTGAAATAATGTCTATTACAGAAGAGAAATGATCTAAAAATTCTGGTGTATGAATAGAATTTGGTAACTCGGACTTCCATTCGAATGTCCAGGAGGTTTTATGATCATGATTAAATCTACTAGGCCAGATATTTTTCTCATAAAACAATTCATGAGGAATAGCATGAATCATATAACCATTCGGTTTGCATATTCTTAACCAATTTTTAAAAGCGATATAAGGATCAACCATATGCTCAAGACAATGACAGCTATATACAAAATCATAAGTATTGTCGGGGATATTAGAGCAAGAATTTGCATCATTCAATGGATTTTTGAAATTATCATATGGGTCGATATTAGTTATTTTTGTGAATACGTCTTTGCTTAAAATATCACGCCGACACCCTATATCTATACCTTTACCACAAAAATATTTGTCATATTTATGTTTTTTTCTATAGTCATTCAGCAGTGCGGTTACATATGGCATGGATAATCTTTTTATATTGTTCTTTCAAAGGTATATCAGAATCCGCTAAAACTCTAATATGATGTCTATCTAAAATGCATTGCTTTGTGTCTTTATTAGCGATTTTTAAAAACCGATTAGGTATTTTCATTCTATTCATGTATTCATACCCTAGTTCAGCTGCATTTATACCATTTAACCCCAATACTTCACCACAAACGAGTTCACCAGCCGCCCAATTCACATCTATCCCATTAGTTTTAAGAAAACTCTTAGACTTATCAATCATAACTAGTATAGTATCGATATATTTTTTCATACTCCATAACACTTCCTCTCCACTACCAACAATACACCAATCTTTCATGTGTAAGTATTGAGTTTTAGAATTATAAATATCACAATCTAATTTATTACGACGCTTTGCATATAAGTTCTCATTTATAAAAGAAAATTGCTCGTATGTAGTCCGGTTGATCGGTTGATGATCAGTATGGTTACCTGATACATCTTTAGCACCTTCCCATATTTGTAAGTCTCCATACTTACAAAACACTCCTTTTTCTTTCTTCTCTAATCTGTGGTAAAATAGTCGCTTATCTGATAGATAAAATCTTTTATCTTCATATAAGTCAGGTGTAGCAAATAATAAGTCAGTTCTTATTCTAAAAATATAGTCATAATCTTCCTCTATTAAATTTGCTCCTTGCTCTAACGACACAAATTGACCTAAATAGTATCGTAAATGCTCTGGTTCACATACCTCAAATATACTTTTAGATAAATTTAATGGTTCCATCTTACCACTTTCTTTATAAAAGTAATTTAGCCCGCCTTTTAAATTTTCTATTACTTTAAATACTTCTTCCTCTACTTTTTCTAGAGGTTTATAATCAGTAAATAGATGTTTTTTAGGTTTATAAATAGATACTATTTTATCTTTATCTTCTTGTGTTAATTTACCACCAGACTCCCAGTCGTTGTGTCCGTATGCGACTTGATCCCAGAAATGAAAATAATAATCTGTAGTACTATTTTCAAATGTAGTCTCTTGTATAATACTCTCGTAGCTTAAGTCCCAAAACCTGGGTTGACCGTATAGTAATACTGCTAGTTTCATTAATCTGTTATAAACTCTGTTAAATTACCCCAATCGTGTTTGTGGTAGTGATAGTCTTGGTTCAAAACTTTTAAAAAATTGACGTGATCTGGATGTCCAGAGTCAAAAATGTTATGATAATTATAATCTTTATCATTAAATGTACCCCAGTTAAATATTCTAGATGTATATGAGAAGAAATCATGTGCTTGAGCAATGTGAATAAATTCTGGTATACTTTTATAGTTGTTATTTTGTACACACATGTCTAATCTTACTTCCTTAAGACCTATAGATTGTATAAAATGTAAGTTTTTTAGTACACGATCCCAGTCGCCACCTACTCGTACTTTATCATAGTGTTCTTTTATACCAGCATCTAAACTTATAATAGCACTAACATTTAATTTATGTATGTTTTTAAGCTTCTCCCAACGACGCTCATCAAATAATACTCCGTTAGTCTGTAAGTTTATAGATACAAGTGGATTCCTTCTAGGATTAATTTTCTTTAGTAGTTCAAAAAACGAAGGTGAACCAAATGGGTCACCAGACCCGGTTATATTAAGCTGTACGTTATGAGGCTTACTGTGAATCATTCGTAGTAAGCGCTTGTTTATCATTAACGTTTGTTTATATTTGTCCGGTTGGTTTTTTTCTCCGTATTGAATTAGATTTTTTCGACAGCTAGGACATCTTAAGTTACAAGACCTATCGTAGCATAAATTTATTACACTCGGTGGTTGTGCGACCTCCATTTCAAACTCTAAAATAAATCTTAATGCGACACCGTGTTTTCCGGCTAAGACTTCTTCTCGAGTTGGTAGAGTACCATTTTGAATTCTAGGACATTCTTCTGGATTGCACATACTAAAGGAACCATTTAGTATACTTTTACGAAAAGCTTTACTTCTTTTACTGTTCCACTCTTCGTAAAAATCTAAAGTAGGACTTGGATATTGGTTACGAAACTTTGAAGTTAGGCTACCGATCCGGTTATGATTTACCCATCGCGGACAGCAATTAAACAATCCCTTTTCTTGTATCTCTAAACACGTCCACGGGTGCTCACAAAACCTAGTTGAAAGATCGTCCGACATGCATAATTAATTATAGACTCATGGCAAAAACGCAAGCTAGCAAACCTAGTATAGATCAGGGAACAACTGAAATACCTAATGAATTAGATATCTACTTCAATGGTGTTGAATATAAACCAACGCGCACAGCCATTCAAGAGATAACGTTTCTCGGTACCAAGACCATGCAAGCTAAGGTAAAAGAAAACCTTACTATCTTCTGGAACCCTCTTACATGGGACTGGACGAAGCTCGCAGATAAAGAAGCATACGAAAACAAATATAAAAGAAAGACAAGGCCTATTTACTTCAAAGAAAAGGTTTTTCTAGTTGAAACATCGAAGTTTAAAAAGGGTATTGTCGATGATGATTTTGTTGATACTGCTGAACTTCCAATTGGTATTGTAGTGTACTGGGAAACTGATACTAAAGAATGGCAAATGCTTGGTTATAAAGAAAATCTTTTGAGATAATATAATATTATGCTTAAACGGTCGGCCTGTTTATATACATCTAACTCTGGTGTAGGTTTAACGGCTGATGTTTCGTTAATTCAAGATTTATTAATTGATGAGTATGATATTGATGTTGTATATACCCAATATGATATTGCTAATCCGGGCTCGAATCCGGTTTTCGCTAATTATGACGTAGGTATTTTTTTTCAAGAATATGACGTTCAATGGATAGATAGAAATAAAGTTAATATTTTAATAACAAATGAAGAATGGCTTCAGTCTCAAAAATTACTATTACTAAAGCAGTTCGATAAAATTATAACTAAGTCTTCATTCGCGAAACAACTTCTTAGTCCATATAATAATAATATAGTCAATTGCGGGTTTATTACAAGAGATAGGTATGTTCCGAATATTCAAAAAGAAGAAAAATTCTTACACGTTATGGGTAAGAGTGCTCAAAAAGGATCTGAGCATGTATTAACATCCTTCACAGGCACTTGCAAGCATTTACCGTTAACTGTAATAGAGAGTCGAGATGGTTGTACGTTTAAGGCCCTAGGAGCTAATTCAAATTTTAATTATATTAAAGATTTTATATCAGAAGAGGATCTTAATATTAATCTTAATAAACATACAACTCATTTATGCCCTAGTTATAATGAGGGCTGGGGACATTATCTATATGAAGGCTTATCTTGCGGGTCGTTATTATATGTAACAAGGCTTCCAATGTTTTTAGAATGGTTAGATCCAGACTTAGTTGTATTTTTAGATTGTACATTTCAGCGGTGCTCTGAAGAGATTGAATTTTTAAAGAGTCGTAACAATCAATATCCTCATCAATTTGGCTGGCGAGTTAGTCAAGATGATTTAGATTCCAAACTTTTAAATCATAAACATTTTTTAGAAAATCATAAACCAGATTTAGTGCGACAGTTTTTTAAACATCTCATTGATCAGAATTCAAAAAAACTTTTTAAAGAGTTAACAGATGTATGACGATATTGTATAAGATATGTTTTAATATTTCACGTGATGCTGACTGTGCGTCCCACAATCGACCTCTTGTTATTAACATATCTGATATGGTTGTCCGCTGTCTTCGCTCTCTAATAAAACAAATGTCAGATGAAGATAATATAGTTTTTTTTCTTGATGGTGAAGACGAGGAAAATGTAATAGAAGATATATGTACAGAGTTTAATATTAATTATAAAGTTTATACTTTCGATCATAAATGCGCTGTTAAAATTAATAATGAATGTATATTATATATTATTAACAATATAGAAAATGATAATGAGATAATATATTTGTGTGAAGACGACTATTTACATTATAATAATTGTCTTCAACATATAAAGGAATTTTTAAAACAATACCCAGACTGTTTTTGTCACCCGGTTGATTATCCTAATTTATATACTGACAAAAACATTCAACCTAGTGAGATAATTTTATCTAAAAATTGGCATTGGCGTTCTATTAAAAGTACAACATATACTATTGCGTTTACTAAAGCGGTTTTTAATTCTAATTATAGTATATTTACTAATATAAATAGGTCTTTGTTTTATGATCATATTATTAATCTTCTATATATTTCTACAAAATGTTATTCACCAATACCTTCCTTAACATCTCATCTTGAATATGAGTGTTTGTCTCCTTGCATAGACACGGAAGGGATATTGAAGGAGAGCTTGAGTTAATATGAAATGCGCTGTGTTACAATCATGTGATACTAATTATGATGAGGTTATATCTATGACAAGCCCTGTAAATAGAAAATATGCTGAGTATCATGGCGCTGAATATATTTTACATAAACATGATCAAGACCATAATCGCCATCCGTCATGGAATAAGATTTATTCAACATTGGATTTAATGCGGAGTGGTAAGTATGATTATATTTTCTTTTTAGACGGAGACGCAGTTGTAATAGATATAACTAGAAACATATTTGATCTAGCAAAAGATGATACTAATATATTATTACATCTGTGTAGTGATGGAATTCGCAAAAAGGAATTGGATTGTAATTTGGGAGTGTTTTTAATTAAGTCTGATAGGTTAATGATTCAGTTTTTGGAGAAGGTTTTGTATGATCCTGCCCTTGAAGGAGATTATCATTACAAATATAGAAATTGGGAGCAAACTGTAATTCAATATGAGTTTGCTCAAAATGTTCCTTATTATAAAAAAATAGTTAAAATATATCCCGGTCAAACTTTTAATCATTCCCACGGTAACTGGGTATATCATCCGTGTTTAACAGATATTTCGGACAAGCAAAAAGCTAAATTATTAAAGAGAAGAATTTCACAATTATCAATCTGCATAGACACAGAAGAGATATGAAATGCGCTATATTACAATCAGTCGATAATAATTATAATGAGATTATATCTATTACAAGCCCTGTAAATAAAAAATATGCTGAGTATTATGGCGCTGAATATATTTTACATAAGCAGGCTCACGATCACGAGCGACATCCATCATGGAATAAAATTTACTCAACATTAGACTTAATGCGAAGTAGTAGGTATGATTATATTTTCTTTTTAGACGGTGATGCAGTTGTAATAGATTTTTCAAGAGATATATTTGATCTTGCAAGAGATAATACTGATATATTATTACATCTGTGTAGCGATGGCTGGCGTAAGAGGGAATTAGATAGTAATTGGGGAGTGTTTTTAATTAAATCTAATATGTTAATGATTCAGTTTTTAGAGAAGATCTTGCATAGTCCTGCCTATAAGGGAGATTCTAAGAATTATACAGAAGATTATTTTCACACCAGTAGAGACTGGGAGCAAAGTGTAATTCAATATGAATTTAATCAAGCTGTTTCGTTTTATAAAAAAATAGTTAAAATATATCCTAGTGATACTTTTAATCATTACTACGGTAACTGGGTATATCATCCGTGTGGTCCGTTAAACGATCTTTGGATTGGACCGACTGATAAAGAGAAAGCTAAACTACTAAAGAAAAAAATCTCACAAACAAAGCAAGCCGGCAACATGTACCGCTTGGTAACGCTTGATCAAAAAATATATGATAGACATGATCTTTGATACCATTTATGTTGTTTGGGGCCAAGACCCTTTAAAGAAACAATATATAGAAAACCATTTTGCAAAATGTGGTATAGATAATTATAAATTTGTTCGTAGCTTAGTACCTAAAGACTTTTTTTACGATAAAAATGAGCGGTTCAAATTTACAAGAGAGGAGTGGATATTGCATCGGTGTAAGAGACAAGGATCTCATATGCCAATGTCCCTCGGAGAAGTTGGTTGTGCGTATGGACACCTTAAAGCATATAAGACTGCGCTCGACGATGGCGCTAAAAAGTTTCTTGTCGTAGAGGATGATATACGATTTAATATTGATATGTGTAATAATGTATTAAATTGGAAAGAATATATACCTACCGATTGGGATATAATTCATTATCATTCATGGAGAAACTTTGACGATGAACTCGCTAAAAAAAGAAAAAAAATAAACAAATATTTTTATTCTGGTTATAAAGAGTTTGCTGGTGCGGTTTGTTATTCTTTAACATCAAGCACAGCTAAACAATTATTAAGTAGATTTTATCCAATACAAGTCGCCGCAGATGGAGCAATTGCATTATTTAGCACAACTAAGTTTGCGCGGAAATATTATAATGCATATGTTTTTAATCCATTTTTAGTTGAGAAGACAGTATTTAATAGTCAAATTGATGAAGAAAAAGCTAAATTCTCAAAATATAAAACTAGAAACCAAAGATATAAGATGCACTGTTGATTTTTTATGTAGATATGTTATTATAGTTGTATGATTTTGAGAGACATTGACATCTATGATGGTAATTTAATTCACAACCGATTTGCTTATAAATATTTCCGGAAGAAAACTTTACCAATTGGTAATATTGTTGCGTTTCGAGCGCCGATGAAGGTCGAAACTGAGGGAATGATTGACAATGAAGACTTACTTAACAACGATTTTATTTATTCTGATGACGCTATTAATTTTTGCTGGGAACTTCCTAATCTTG
>Ga0209756_1004087_pt1 | contig 11491 bp, 11 predicted proteins | sample ETNvirenome_6_85_FD_184071 | JGI IMG/M metagenome (GOLD analysis project Ga0209756, IMG submission 184071) | Marine viral communities from the Pacific Ocean - ETNP_6_85 (SPAdes) (version 3) | ecosystem: Environmental > Aquatic > Marine > Oceanic | place: Pacific Ocean | collected 2013-06-19
TGCAATAGTTGAAAAATTAAATTCTACATTTCAAGAAGAATTAAAACAGGAGGTTGAAGCAGTAAACTTCTTTTTATCATAATGGCAAATAGTTTTATAAATAAAAAAGTAGATCTAACTACAACAAACTTAACTACAGTATATACGGTGCCTGCTGCAAGAACAGCAGTTATTAAATCAATATTAGTATCCGAGGACGCTGGCTCAGGAACCACGATAGATGTAACTCTGGTTGATGCATCAGCTAGTATATTTAGTTTATTTAAAGCTAAAGCTGTTGGATCAAATACAACAGTAGAGTTATTAACTCAGCCTTTAGTTATAGAAGAAAATGAAATATTAAAGGTTCAAGCTGCTCAAGCAAACGAGCTACACGTCGTAGTTTCCATATTAGAAATTCAACCAAGAGAGGTAACAACATAATGATAGAACTAAAACCTGAAAAAATAATAGAAAAAATAACAAATAAAAAGACAGGTGAAGAATATAAGAATGACGAGGAATGGAAGTCAAAAGGGGTGTCTCCTGATGATATTAGAAAAGACGTCACTTTAATGATGCCTAGCCTTGATTTATTAGGAAAAACAAAATAGAATAGTAAAATGGCCATAACTAGATCACAACAAGCAAGACAGATGTATAGAACAGCGGGAGCTGTTCAAGCAGCATATGGTGCAGCTGCAGCTGAAAAAGGTCCTGTAGAAGATAAAGGTAATCTTCAACAAGATATAAATCAAATTAATCAAAGTGTAGGTAATATAGAAAATATTCAAAAAGCTTTTGATACTGCGGCAGATATAAATTATTTAAAAAATATAATGCAAGGTAGCGGTGCTAAAGGTGTTTTATCATCTATAGGTGCACCTCTTATAATAGGTAATATTTTAAAAAAAATATCACAATCTAATAGAAATAAAGGTATGACAATAGATGATAGTGAAGAAGAGTCTTTTGCCGATGGTGGTAATGTTGTAGGTGGTGAGTTTGATTTTGAATCAGCAAGACAGATGTATGGTCTAGGTAAACTTGTTAAGAAAGCTACAAGAACAGTTAAGAAGATTGCAAAGTCACCGGTAGGTAAAGCTGCATTGTTATATACAGGACTTGGTGGTTTGGGTAGCATTGCTGGAGGAGGAACTTTTTTTGGTAATTTTATGAGTCCAATGTCTCAACTTAAAGGCATAGGATCTATATTTAGTAAAACTGGCTTACAAAACATAGGATCAAAAATTGGTTTAGGTAGTTTTGAAAATGTAGGTGCAAATAGAATATTTCAAAAAAATCCTTTAGGTGAAGCTTTATTAAGTGCTAAAGGATTAATTACAGCAACATCATTATTACCATTACTAGGTATTGGCACAGGTGATGAATCAGAGGAAGAAGCACAAGCATTATTAGATCAATCAGGTATAGACATAGAAGCAATAAGAGCTAATCCAGAAAATTTTTTAGCGCAAAGATTTAGAGCTGAAGAAGGTGGTAGAGCTGATGAAAGCCCTAAAGAAGGTGAAAAAGGTATTATGAAAGTAGCTTCTAATGATGCAAATGAAAGATTATTAGAACAACTTTTTGAACAATTTTTAGATGAAGGTTTTTCTCCAGAGGAGGCTGCTAAAAAAGCAAGAGAAGCATTTTATGATAGAGATTTTGCAGGAGCTAAAGGTGGAGATGTTGAACCTGTAGCAAAAAAAACAATGCCACTATTAGATATGGGTGGACAAGAAATGGATTTTAGAGCTGAGGGTGGGTTTGTACCAATAGGTAGAATGGAAAAAGCAGATGATGTCCCTGCAAGACTATCTAAAAATGAATTTGTATTTACAGCTGATGCTGTTAGAAACGCCGGTGAAGGAGATATAGACAAAGGCGCAGAAGTTATGTATAACATGATGAAAAACCTCGAAGCCGGAGGTGAAGTATCAGAGGAATCGCAAGGCTTAGAAGGCGCACGTAAAATGTTTCAAACATCAAAAAGACTAGAGGAAGTATTATAATGGCTGTTCAAACCGTACAAAATTTACCTGCACAATTTATACAAGACATAGGAAAAGATCTTGCAACACAGATTACTGCACAAAGTGCAGTGCCAGTTGTTACATCAGGTATTGCTGGAATATCACAACAAGCAGGTGAGTCAGCTGCAGACTTTGCAGCAAGACAACGAGCAGCACAAGATTTTACAACAAGACAACAAAACTTAGCAGGAGTTGCACCTCAAGTTGCATCTCAAGATCCTTTACAAGCACAAGCACAACAAGTTGCACAAGCAGGTATTGGTTCTTTTCAACCATTTTTAAATCAAGCACAAACACAAGCACAGCTAGCTGCTGGATTAGGAACACAAGCTCTTGGACAATTAGGTGGAGTTGAAACAGGAGCAACTGCGTTTCAACAAGGTGTACAAGATTTTATGTCACCATATCAATCACAAGTGATTGACGCAACACTCGCAGAATTTGATCGTAACAAAGCTATACAAGAACAAAGTATACGAGATCAACAAGCAAAATTGGGTGTGCTCGGCGCTGGTCGAGCGGGCGTACAACTCGCCGAGTTTGGTACGGGGGCGGCAAGAGAACGTGCATTATTACAAGCAGGACTCTTACAACAAGGTTTTGGTCAAGCACAAGCTGCTAGACAACAAGACATTGCAAATAGATTTGGTTTAGCATCAGCTACACAAGGTTTAGGATCATTTCAATCTGGTTTAGCAGGACAACAGGCAGCACTCGGTGGACAACAACAAGCATTAACTGGTAGAGACGTATCACAACTTGGAACATTGGGCGCATTGAACCAAGCGCAGGCACAAGCACAACTTGATGCACAAAGAGAAGCAGCAAGACAAGCAGCATTTTTACCTGAACAACAATTAGATAGATTTGCTGCACAAGTAACTGGACTAATGGGTGGATATCCTGCATCAGGAGTTTCACAAACAGTTACACCTAATCCTACACCATTACAAACTGCATTAGGTATTGGCACAACACTTGCAGGTATCTATGGTGCAATTCAACCAAACTCTAATTTGAGTTTAACTCTTCCAGGAAGTAGAACAAGTTAATGAACAGAACTTTAAAAAGACCAATGTTTAGAATAGGTGGATCAGCAGGCACTGGTATCACATCAGGACTAGATCAACCACAAAAAATGGCTAATGGTGGTAGAACAGGTTATCAACAAGGATCAATGCCTTCGTTTCAAGCATCAGGATTACCTGGTTTTTTAACTAGCTTTGGTTTAAATCTTTTAGCAACACCACCACAAGGTAATATATTTCAAACAGCTGCAACAGCTGCAAGCGGGCCATTTGATCAATTACAAGCAAGTCAAGCAAGAGCAAGACAATTACAAGCTGAAAAAGAATTTTTAAGAAGTGAAAGACTAGCTGGTCAAGAGTTTGAAGAAGGACAATTAGAAAAAAGATTAAGATCATCAGAGAAAATAGCTGCTATGAAAAGTGATGATACTCTTACGTTAGCTCAACTAACACAATTATATATGGAAGATTTTCAAGGTGATGCAAATGCTGAAATAAAAGCTTCTAATAAAGCAAATTATGTAAAAAATATTCTTCCAGAATTAAGAAATAAAGTAGGTGATTCTCAAATAGGTGGTGTGATAGATGTTGATTTTACTGACAGAAAAAAAGCACAGAGAGCAGCTCAAATGAACAAAAATAAAATAGATAAAGTGTTCTTTGATGTTAATAGTGGTAAGCCCATAAAACTAATTAGAAATCCTGAAACTAATAAATTAGATTGGATACCATATGATATAACTACACAAGAAATTCAAGACGACACTGAAGGAGAACTATTATCTGAAGCTAATGAAAATGAAATTAAACCAGAATCAAAATTTGAAGATGTATTTAAACCTGGTTTAACAGAAGCGGATCAAGAAATATTAAGACAAGTAGAGGAAAATAAAAAGAAATTAGAAGAGGGTATGAAGGAAATTCCAGACTACAATTTTTATAGGTAAGGAGTTTAAATGACTAAATACGTTTCTTTAATACCTGCAGAGGAAAACAGCACAGCATCGTGGTACAAATCAGTAGGTGCTGGTTTAGTATCTGGACTAATTAAAACTGTAGAGGGTGTTGTATCTCTTGGTGCAGAGCTCGTGGATCTTGGAGCAGATTCAAACAAAGTTGCTGATGTAGAAAGATTTTTTGACGATATCAACATATTTGAAGACACAGCACAAGAAAGAGTCGCTGGTAAACTTGTAGAAGTATTTACACAAATAGGTATACCTGGTGGTGTAGGTTTTAAACTTGCAACTAAACTAGCAAACAAAGCAATCGATGCAAAAAAAGCAGGTACATATGCTAATTTAAAAGCTAAAGCTGTGCAAGAGGGTATGAAGAAAGCAAAGTCATTAAATGATAGAATACCTGATGGCACAAAAAGATTTGCAGCTGGTGTGTTTGGTGGTGCAACAGGAGAAACACTTGTTGCTGATGTAGAAGAAATAGGAACATTTGGGGATTTTTTTGAAGGACCTACAGCGTTAGATACAAATGAGTTAGAGGGTAGAGAAGAAGCAGGCAGAAGAATATTAAACAGATTAAAATTTGGTGCTGAATCTGTGTTTATTACACCATTTGTTTTTGGTGTAGGTAAAGCAGGTAAAGCTCTTGCAACAAGAGGAAAAGAACTTGCATATAGTGATAGTGCATTTGAAAGATGGGTAGATAAATATATTGGCTCACCATTTAGACCAAGAGGTGATTTACCTACAGAAGTGTTTGAGGGTGAAATGGCTAAAGCTGGATTAAAAGCCAGAGATACATTTAGAGCAAGAGAAATTGTAGAAAACATTACAAGAGAGGTAGACAAAATATTTCCACGTACAGGTAAATTTTTTGACACATCTACAAACAAAGAACAAGTGGCTTTTTACAAAAAATTAAATGATGTTTTATTTGAAGGTGATTTAACAAAAGAAATAAACCCAAAAGCAGTAGATGATTTAGTTAGATTTTTAAAACAATCTGACATAGGAGAAGAGTCAATACAAAATGTTATATCTAATTTAAATTCTGCAAGAGGTGAGTTTACTAATTTAATTAACATATTAAACAGAAATGCAGGAACTAAAAAAGCTGCAGGTGCAAAAGATTTGCAAGCTATTATGAAAGAAAGAATAGAAGGGTGGCTAGGTGGCACATATAGAATATTTCAAAAACCAAAAGGTTTATTTAAATTGTTTCAAAAATATAAACCAACAGATGAAGCGTATACAAAATCAATAAATTTATTTAGAAGATATTTAGCAAAAACTGATAATACAAGAGAGACACCTTTACCATTAGAAAAAGATGAATTTGGACAATTTGTTCCTGTCGGCACAGAATATTATGAAAGAGCAAAATTTTTAGTTGATGACATTGTAAATCAAGTACAAGTTAAAAAAAAACCAGCTGGTTTACCTGATATAACATATACAAATGGCACAGCCATGGCACAAACTAAAAGTTTTGAAAAAGCAATTGGTAGAGGTAGTAAAGTATTTAGAGAATTGTTTGGTGAAATACAAGATCCACGTTATTCTATATTTAATGCAATGACAAATTTGTCTGCAGTTGCAAGAACTGCAAGTTATTTTGATGACATAGCTGCACAAAATAGAAAAGTTCAAGGCGAAGGTGGTAGAGGATTTTTTTGGGAAACAGAGGACCTTGCAAAACAAGCTGTTAACTCACCCGCAACGGGCATAGAAATAGTTCCTGTAAATAGTATATTTGAAAAACTACCTGGTGGTGGCACATTAGCTAATCCTTTGTCTGGTAAATTTACTACAAAAGAAATAGCTGATGGTATTGCAAACATAAATGATGTTGGATCAAGTTTAACAGCTATAATTAGAGGTAGAGGTGAAGCAAACCCTGCAGAAAAAGCAGCTACATGGTTTTATAGAAACTTATTATTATTTCCAAAAGGAATATCACAACTTGCAAAAACAGTTTTATCTATACCTACACACTTACGTAACTTTTTTAGTGCAGGTGCTTTTGCCAGTGCAAATGGAATATTTTTTGAAGGTTTAACAAACCCTGGACTATTAAAAAAAGCTTTTGCTGAAGGTATTGATACATCAGGACTCTTGAAACTTGGACCAAACTCAGCACAAGCACAAGAGGCTTATAGAGAGTTATTGGAACTTGGTGTTGTAAACTCACAGGTGCAGATAGGAGATCTTATAAATCTTTTAAAAGATGCAACAGGTAATCCAGGTGTAGTGTCAACTGACACGATATTACGACCAATGTTAACTAAATTAAAAAAACTTGGTAATTTTTTTCAAGGTAAATATGTTGCAGAAGACGATACATGGAAAATTACAAACTATGTGGTTGAATTAGATAGATTAAAAAAAGTCGCTGTTAAAAGAGGTGTTGACATAAATAACAAAGAGGCATTAAGAACATTAAAACAAGAAGCAGCTAATATAGTTAAAAATACAGTACCTAATTATGCATATGTTGGGTCTGCTGTTAAAACTGCAAGGATATTACCTATTGGTAATTTTATGTCATTTCCATCAGAAATAATTAGAACTACTACAAATATTGCAGAGCAAGGATTAAAAGAAATGAGACACAAACCTGCTGCAGGTGAAAGAATTATAGGAAGCACTGTTACACCATATGTAAATATAGAAGGTAAAGGTTTAGTTAAAAACAACAATGAAATGTATGCAACAGGATTTAAAAGATTGTCTGGTATGGCATTTACATTAGGAGCTGTACCTGTAATTGCAACAGAAGGAGCAAAAGCAATATACGATGTCACAGAAGAGGAAATAGAAGCTTTACGTCAATTCGTGCCAGAATGGTCTAAAAACTCTACATTAATACCAATTAAAACAGATGACGGTGAATTACGTTATATAGATTTTAGTCATAGTAATGCGTATGATGTAATAGCTAGACCATACAGAACTTTAGTTAATAATATTATAGCAGGTCAACAAAATGATGAAACATTATTATCTGGTTTTGTAGATGGTGTGACAGAGGCCAGTGCTGAAATTATGAATCCGTTTATATCTGAGTCTATTTGGACAGAAGCAACAGCAGACTTAATTGTCAGGGGTGGTAGAACAAAAGAAGGTAGACAATTATATACTGATCAAACACCAGCAGGTAACAAAGCTGCGATTAGATTTTTACATTTAGGTAATGCACTAGCACCATCGTATAAACAGTTTCAAAGATTAGGACAAGCTGCATTTGGTACACCTGACAAGCGTGGAGAACTACTAAACATAGGGCCAGAGCTAGCAGGATTTATGGGATTACGTCCTATAAAAGTAGATCCATTAGCATCTATGGGATTTAAGATTGCTGAATATCAAACAGGTATAAGAAATGCTAGGAGAGAATTTACAGGTGGTTACTTCGGAATATTAAGAGGTGGTAGAATAAAACCAAACGATATTATTAATGCATATTACAATTCTAATAAGGCAAGATTTCAAGTTCAACAAGAAATGTATAAAAACATAAATGCTGCAGGAATTTTAGGAGTTGATACTGGTGCACTAAGGAGAGAATTTAGAGACAGACAAATAAGTCCAAAAACTTTTTTAAATTTAGCAAGCGCTAAATTTGAACCTTACTTTCCATCGGAGGATATAAGAGCAAGATTTGCAGAAATAGCAAGAAATCTTGGTGATCCAAACGTATACTTAGAGGTTGCACCAATATTAAGATCTATGAGAAGTATGCTTAAACAACTACCTTTGGACAGCTCATTTGATATTGAATTAGATGACTTTTTATTTGAAGAAGCACCACTAATACCTTTATCAAATTTACCACAACCAGCAGTAAATACACAAGCAAATGTGCAACCAGTTAATGAAAATACTAACTTGACACGTAATGAGCAAGCTTTATTATCACCATCAGAACAAATTATTCGAGAGAGGTTAAGGAGAACATAATGGCGAAAAAATCGGCATTACAAAAAATTGAAGATCACGAAAAGCTTTGCAGAATAATGCAAAAGCAAACCTTTGAACAAATAAAAGAAATCAAAGAACGTGTGACAAGAATGGAGAAGATGATCATGGGTGGAGGCGGAGCTATTATACTTGCCTTAATCATGAACATGATACAATAATGAATCTTTCGCGTAATTTTACTCTCTCAGAGCTTACTAAAAGCGACACCGCTATACGTAAGGGCATCAACAATAACCCTAATGCAGAACAAGTAGAAAAATTAAAAGCACTATGTGAAAATATTTTACAGCCGGTACGTGATCATTTCGGCAGAGTTAAAGTGACTAGCGGATTCCGTAGTGAAGATTTATGTGTTGCTATTGGATCGAGTCGGAACAGCCAGCATGCCAAAGCTGAGGCCGCAGATTTTGAATGTCCAGGTGTAGACAATGCAGAACTTGCAGATTGGATATATAAGAACCTCGAGCCAGATCAGCTCATCCTCGAGTACTATACGCCCGGAGAACCTAACAGCGGATGGATCCACTGTAGCTGGATACCTGAAGGTAGACGTGCACAGTTTATGCATGCGTACAAATCTGAAGGTAAAACAAAATACAAACCAGTGACTGGAAGTGCAAGAAACCTTGTATGAAATTGAATATTTTTTCTATACCAATATATATTGGTAATATAGATACAAATAAAATAAAAATAAAAAATAAAGATTTTTCTAAAACATGGATTTCAAAAACCTTAAGTTCACATAATTTTAATAATATTATTGAAGAATCTTCTTGGGTTTATTTAAGAGATACAATTTTTAATTTATTAAAAGAAGATTTTAATTATAATTACATGTTAAGTTTACATGGTATCTGGGAAAATAAATATTTAGACAATGATTTTCAAGAAGCTCATATTCATGAGGGTTCACATTTTTCTTTTATTATTTATAAAAAATTAAATAAATCACAGACCGTTTTTATAAGGCCTGATAAAAATTTATTTCAAACATTTTACATGGAAAAATTTCCACAATTTCCTAAATTATTTATACCAGAGTGTAGGGAAAATCAAATTATTATTTTTCCAAGTTGCTTAGAACACATGGTATTACCAAATAGTAATGCTGAAACAATTGCAGGAAATCTTAGAATAGAAGCGAATAAGTAGATTTTAAATCCAAGCTTTTAATTCTTCACCCATAACTTCAGATGCAATATTTATTTTATTACGTAAAGCTTTTACGATTTTTTCGTCAACTGTATCTTCAGCAATCAAGTCCACATAAGTCACTGATTTGGCTTGGCCTATTCGGTGTGCTCTATCTTCTGATTGCAATCTTTTTTCTAAGTCATATCCATTTGAATAATATATAACAGTGTTAGCTTGTGTAAGTGTAATACCATAACCACCTGTTTGTGGTGTACCTACTAAAAATCTACACTTTGGATCATTTTGAAATCTACGAATAAAGTCTTGTCTATCTTCTTGTGAAGTTAAACCATAATAGTGAACATAAGAATCTTCACCATATTCTTTTACTATTCTTTGTATAATTTCACCAACACTTAATTGATAGTTAGCCCATATTATAGCTTTGCCCTCTGTTTCCTCTAACACAGACATAAGTTCATTAAGTCTATTGCTTTCAACGGATTGTGTAGATCCATCATCAGCAGTAAAATGACCACAAGTTATTTGATGTAGTCGCATCAGCTGTGTAAGAACGGTCATAGTAGAAGTGACTTTACCATTTAATGTGGCTATCGCTTCTTTTTTCATCTGTTGATAAACTTTCTTTTGATCTGGTGTTAGTGTTACATGACGTTTAATAAAATTTTTAGGTGGTAAGTCTAAGCAATCTTCTTTTAATACTCTGTAAGAAAAACCTTTTACTTTATCTGATAGTTCTGCAAGATTTTGAAAAGCATGCACAACCTGTATTGATCGACCACGTATATGCATAGTTTTCATTTCTGCATATCTATTACGAAAAGAATAATACGAAGCATGGTTCAATAAATACGGATCAAGAAACTCACATTGCGTGTATAAATCTAGTGGATTTTTTGTAATAGGAGAACCAGTCATTATTCTTCTATACTTTGCATACTTACCAAGACCTATAATATTTTTAGTTCGTTTAGCTGTAGGTGTTTTAATAGTTGTAGACTCATCGATAGCCATTAATACTTTGTGTGAGTTTAAAAATTTTGCAGCAAATTTTATACCTTTTTCTGTACTGAAAGCTTCAACGTTCATGACTAAAATATGTAGAGCTGTTTCTATTTCAAACAAAGATTCTAATTTTTCTTGTTGTGTTTTTGTAATATTTGGTTGCCACAATACTGTCACATTTTCTATATGATCTGGTAAATGCGTAGGAAGTTCTTGCTCATACCAAGTTTTTATTACACCTTTGGGAGCAACTATTAATGCACCATCAATTTTACCTTTGTCGTAAAGCATGGACATGTTATCTATTAACACTTTTGTTTTACCCGTACCCATCTCCATAAAGTATGCATAGGTTTCTTTATTCCATGACTTTTCTAAAGCAGTCAATTGATGCTTATATGGCTTTGTTTTAAATTTATAATTCATCTTTCTATTGTTGACATTTAATAGATAATCATTTATATGTCAAGTCATGAAAGTAATAAATGAAACAAAAGTAGTAGGAGTAAAATCTACGGTTTACGTCATACAAGAAATTGCTGGCACACAAGCAGGCAATCCTAAAATAAATATTATGGGTGCATCTCAATATGGTAAATTTAAATTTTTACTTCCAGAGTTTTCTCAAATGATATTTTCCCCAGGACCTTTAATTTATAAACTAAGAAAAGGTTTAAGGGATTTTAAACAAAACGATTATTTACTACTTACAGGTGATCCTGCAATTATAGGTGTTGCATGCTCTATTGTTTCTGATATTACAAATGGCAAATACAATTTATTAAAATGGGATAAACAAGAAAGAAAATATTATTCTATTGAAATTAATCTATACGAGAAAGGAGAAATAGATGACAATTGATTTTGAAAAAGACCAACAAGATGCAATGAGTAGAACTGAAAACATTCAATCTCTTGCAGATCAAGTACAAAGATTAGAGGGTGTTCTTAAAAGAATAGAAATGAGTGAGAATAATCTCAAAGATTTAAAAAAAGAATATCAACATATTTCAGGAGATATTATACCAACTATGATGTCTGAAATGGGTTTAGCAGAATTAAAACTTCATGATGGATCACATCTAAAAGTTTCAACGTCGTATCGTGCCACTATTACAGAGGCAAATAAAGAAGCGGCGTTTAACTGGCTTCGTGAAAATGGCTTAGGCGATATAATCAAAAATGAGATATCCGTATCGTTTGGTCGTAACGAAGATAACAAGGCGGCTGATTATGCCGAACTTGCAAAGGGTCAAGGGTTCCAACCGACACAAAAGATGAAGGTAGAACCCATGACTCTGAAAGCGTTAGTCCGTGAGCGTATTGAGGCAGGTAAAGAAATGCC
>Ga0209756_1004088_pt1 | contig 11489 bp, 17 predicted proteins | sample ETNvirenome_6_85_FD_184071 | JGI IMG/M metagenome (GOLD analysis project Ga0209756, IMG submission 184071) | Marine viral communities from the Pacific Ocean - ETNP_6_85 (SPAdes) (version 3) | ecosystem: Environmental > Aquatic > Marine > Oceanic | place: Pacific Ocean | collected 2013-06-19
ATATTTACTAGGAAATTTCTCATCTTTTCACCATTAATGTTAAAATGTGGCGGTTTTAAGGCCGCCACATAATTAGTTTAGATTACGCACCTTCAACGCCGAAGATACCTCTAAAGTCAGATGCGCCAAAAGCGTATCTTTCTCTAGCTTTGTATCTTACGTTACCAGTATCAAAGTCTCCTTCCATTGATGTACTCAATGGAGTTCTTGAAAACATTTTCATACCGTTTGGAACGTCTGTAATGATGTACCATGAATCAGAGTCAGTTAAAAAGTTATTAACTCTATAACCTTGTGGGATCATTCCCATACTGTTGATTGCATTGATGTCATTATCAGCTGTCTGAGTTCTACCTTGAGATTTCATCAATCTCTCAGCATTGAACTGATTTGCAGAAGGAATTATCATTTTAACTCCTTTAGCTGCAATTCTCAAACCTCTTTCGTCCGTCATTGCAGCGATGTCTATTAAAGACTGCTCCAATGATGTTTCGTTAAGGTCCGCTTGAGTCGATAAAGTGTTTGCAACATTAGGTCCAGTTGAGCACGTATGTGCTGTACTGAACAATGCTACTGCGTCACCTGTTTTGAACGTAGCTACCGAAGGTAGACCGTTGTTCAAAGGTAATGCGCCTTTAACTTCTTTTGCGTTTGACATAGATCTTGCTAATGCTTTTGTATATCTAGAAGCTAGTCTATCGTAGAGATTATCTTCGATAGCTTCTTCAGTTATAGCGAAAGCAAGCGCGATCGTTTCCATAGTGTAACGTGCAGTGTAGGTTTCTTGCGCTTCATCGTATGAAATGCCTTGACCTTCTGCTTTTACATTAGCGTTAGCGAATCCTGATAACATTACTTCCTCTTCGAAAGCTCTGTCACTAGACTCGGTTACGTATATTTCAGCGTGTTGATTTTCGTAACGCTTGTACTCCAGCCCAAATAGTGCATTTAGGCCTGGTTCTAGCTCTTTAACTAGCTGTGCTCGTGATATTGCCATGTCTATTTGCTCCTATTATTGCCAAGTGACACCAGCTGAACCTGTGTTTAATAAGTATTGGTTAAGGTTCTGACAAATGATAACGCTTCTATCTGCTGCGTTTTCATCATTTTCAGGATCCTCAGCCGATCTTAATAATCGCCATGAGTTAGCTGTGTCTGACACACCTGCTACTATTACTTCAGAAGATGACTGACCAGTAGTTGTACTTCCGCCAGGATCTCCAGTAGTTAATCCGTATGTTTTACCATAAACGGCTTGAGCTGCTGCTGCATCGATTCCTGCCATATAAAGTTGGAAAGGATTGTCGAGAACAAAAGCTGTGATGTCTTCACTGTTAGCTGGAGTAATAGGTTGTGCATAATGGTTTGCCCAAGTAGGTTTTAAAGTTGTAGCGGCATTGTAAAAAATACCATTCAATACACCGATAGTGTTATCAGTAATTGCATTTTGACCAACTTTCATATACCCGACTTTAGACTGAACCACCGTACCTTGATACAACGACTTATCGTACGCCGCATCAATATAGTATTTGCCTTGACCTTGAGTAGCTGGTGTTGAACCAATTGTACCCACTGCGATCAAACCAAAACCAGTAGTGTTTCTATTTGCCATAGTATTACTCCTTAAAGTTTATAGTTTCCTATAAACAGGTTAATTTAAATCGATGATAGGGAATTGGTTGTTATCCCGAGAAATAAAATTTACTTCTTTGTACCACCGAAGGTTACGCGAGACTGTCGATCGATGTCGATCGGCATACTCTTATGTTGTTCCTTCAGCAAGTCGTTGTCTACAGCTTCGTCTTGACCTTCAGTTTGTCTTTTCTGATAATCAACACGCGCTTTCGCGAGTTCTTCAGGTATCCTAGCCAACAATAGGCCTCCTACTCCAATCACTCCAGCGTGTTTTCCGTCAGTGATGACAGGGTAATCTGAATCGTCGTATTCGTCAGCTCTCACTAACTCGTACCCAGATCTCAATCTTCCGTAAACATTTTTACCGTCGTTGAAACCCATTGATTCAGCTCTAATCCAACGGTGTCTAAAACCGTCAGGCGCTGGTGGTGCATCCAGAGAGGATGGTGGCTTATACTCTTTAGGACGTTCAGTTTTTGTCCGAGTTTCCGCCGCACGAGAAGTTATTTTTTTGTCTTTTGTCATATGCTTATGCTCCTTCCGTGAGTTTTAATTGTTTTGCATACTCTTCGAGTGGCACTCCTAATTTTTTTGCAATGTGCACCTGTGAAGAAGTGAGTCTCACAGTTTTGCGCCCTTGTTTTACGCTTCTATTCGCAGAAGCCACCGACTGAACGGGTCTAGGCGTAGTTGTCTCACTATTACCAAATTTATGGGGAAAGTCAACTTTTATTCTTTTATCGATTTCCATATAATATTCGTCAGACTTAGGATCAAATCCCTCTTTTTCAACTAAATCCTTATGAATCTCGAACGCAGTAAAAGTCATAGGTCTGTCTCGTCCAAACCATGTATTTTTACTTGCCCAATCTTCAGCCATAGGATCAGCTTGTGGCATTTGTCTTGGTGTCTCTCTAGGTAATTGTCCACCGTCAGAAAGTTGTACAGGTCTTTCCTGCTCCCTACTTTCTTTTCGTTGCTCCATTTTTGCACTATCAAATGCTAATGTAGCAATTCTTTTGTTTGCTTGAACTTGAGCTGCAGCATCACCCGCTTCAATGGCACGCGCTAATTCATTTTGCGCAGATTCCATTCCCGTTTTGATGTTGTCCTCAAATTTTTTAGTAAAATCAGAATCAACTTTTTGAAATCTATCCTGATCTGCCTTTCTTTGATATTCTAAAGCAGAAGCATATTCAGTAGCAGCAGCTTCTCTACGTTCCGCTTCCCTCATTTTTCTTGTGAGTTTAGCAATACGTCCTTGAACGCCTTTACTATATTCTTCTAGTTTAGTATCTTCTTCTTTTTTTGGTTCTTCTTTTTCAACTTCCGTGATCTTTGGTTCTTCTTCCTTGGTTTCTACAACGGCCTCCTCTTTTACTTCTTCTACTGCTACATCTTTTTCAGGCCCTGATGTATCAATATCAACCAATTTTTCACTTGGTTTTTTTTCTTCTTCTGGCATAGTTCCTTCCTATGTTAATATTTGTGCAGGATATCTGTTGGATCCTGTACTGTTGCTAAAATTTCATCTTCATTTAAAAGACGAACCTCTCCACCTTCAATTTCTATACGTGATCCTGCATAACGTGCAAAGACCACCCAATCACCAACCGCGCACCACGGACCGTTAGGATATCTCTCTTTATCCTTATAACAAGCATCACCCATCGCCATTACGTTTCCGCATTGTGATGCTACTTGCTGTCTGTCTATGGTTTCTGATCCGATTAAAAGACCTGCGTCAGTTTTTTCTTTCATTCTGAAAGGTAAAACTAATATACGCCAACCAGTGGGTTTAGGTAATTTTGTAGTTTCTTTAGTAATTTCTTTTGGTTTTTTTAATCCAACTAATTCTTTATTTGGAAGGTGAATCTTTGAGACCTTTGCTGAGGTCGATAACGGTTCCTGATGTGTCATTTAGCTCCTTATCATGTTGCAGGTTAGAGATTTCCTGTCGCACTGATTCCAGTGCATTAATTTGTCCTATTATATACTTGTAAGTTTCCATGTTGTCAACCCCTCCAGACGTAACCGAGATTGCCAATTGATTGACTCTTCTTTCTAATGCTCTTTGAAGTTTATGAACGATATGTTCGGCTTCCATATTATATAAGGGCTACTACTCTTAAGCAATCAGGGCAATTTTTCCTAAATCTCAAATGAGAGTTGCAATGATTAACTGTTTGTACTTTTTCTGCAGGAGTTTCTAAAATTAAGGGTTTTTCTTTTTTCCCGAATAGGAAGTTCCACAATTTTTTTAATAGATTCATTATTTTATTTGAATACCGACTTTTTTGCCTTTAAGAACTGCACCACCACTTTTTACCCATGTATGAGGGCCTTGTGGTCTTGGTCTATTTCCATGTTGAAGACCTATTCTTCCACCTTTAGCGTGTCCTGGTTTCTTCAGTCCTTCTTGTAATTTTTTTGTTAGATCTTGAGTTTTCTTTTTACCTTCTGGAGAATAGATTTCTTTTTTAATAGTTTTTCTATTTTTTTTAATCCATTCCACTGCTTTTCTACCGATGATTTTTGCAATGCCACCTACGCCTTTTTTAGCACGTAGAGGTTTTGCACGGCCCTTATACCTTTCTAGTACTTTTCTAAAATTTCGTCTACCTGTAGCTATTTGTCCTTCTTGACTAGAATGAGGTTTTCCTTTTTCAGGATCTGGGCCTGCCCACGTTATGTCATGATAATCGTCCATCGCCTTTTTTCTTAATCTTCCCAAACGTCGTTTACCAGAAGCAACTCTTCCTTCTTTTGTAGAATGTGGTTTAGCTTTTTCACTTCCTCCAAGCATTTCATGTATACCCTTAAAACCTCTGGACCCATATGGTTTTTTAGTACCACTTTTTAATCCTATTCTTCCACCTGTTGCTTTTGCAGCACGTTTTGGCCAGATTCTTTTTCTACGAGGATCTTGCGGACCCTGTTTTCTCATATAAGCACGCTGTGCTTCCGCGCTTCTTCCTTCTTTTGTAGAATGCGGTTTTCCTTCTGGTCCACTTGATCTAAATCTTGTTACGGCTCCACCGCCTTTAAATGCTTTTATTTTAGGTTTAAATTCTTGGCTAAATTGTGGGTATGGGCTGTCTCTAAATCTTTTTTTCTTTGGTGGTGTGCCTGGAGCTTTGGTACCCGATTTCTTTTTAGTAATCCAACTTTTAGGTTTTTCTTTTTCTGTAATTCTTATTGGCATTATGATTTTCCTTTTCTAGCTTTTCCCATTTTCTTAAATGTCATTGCTAACGCTTTTGCTCGTCCAGTGCAACCTTTTTTTGTAATCGGTGTGCATTTTCCTTTAGTTCCACGTTTTTTTATAGATGCTGTTGCATCTTGAATCCAGTTCTTTTTAGCTCTTCCCCCTTTTGCAAATCCAACTCTATCACCACCATTAGTATAACCATTTGCAAAATGACCACGAGGTACATTGTATCCTGGTACTGATGCTAACGGGTTTGCTCTAGTCCATCTGTTCATTATTTTCCCCTAGCTTCATATTTATCGTGAATGTCAGAAACTTTTTTAGCAGCATCTTTTTTAATTTTAGATGCTCCTGAACCTGGTGTAACACCAATTTTTTTATATTGGTAATCAATAGATTTAATTAGCTCTTGTTGATCTTTTCGTCTTTTCGTTAAATTTTTTGCAGGTTTAACAGATTTAATAGTTGGTGAAACTTTGCTGCTTTTGCGCAGCATTCCAAAACCTTTTTTAGCTATTCCAAATATACTCATTGGTCCTACTTATTAATTTTTTGGTTTGGTCTATCGCCCCATTTTCCATAAGACTCATCTCTACGATCTTTCATAGACTGTGACTTAGTGGATTCTTTTCCAGTTCTCGCACCTAGAGATTCATCTTCTCTATCTTTGTATCCCTGCTTCTTAGCAGATTTTCCAGCTTTGTACGGGAATCTAGATTTATAAGGTCTTGATCCGAAATCATTTCTCATATTTTTCTCCTTATTTTTTTATATTTGTTTTAACATGCATTGTCCACATTATTTTTACCGTCTATACTGACTGTAAATTAACTGCGGAAGGACCTTTTTGGCCTTGTTCAACATCAAATGTTATTGCATCGCCTTCACGTAATTCTATGTTAGCTGCTTGTGCTGCTGAATTATGTACAAAAACATCTTTTTCTTTGTCATCTCTTGCAATGAAACCATAACCTTTAGTCGAATTAAACCATTTAACTTTTCCGTTTATACTCATTTTTCTCTCCTTTCTTACTTCTTACCATTTCTAAAAATTTGTGTACCCTTTATACCAAAAATACTACCAACTACAAGTATCCATAAAGTCGAAAACCATGTCGGAAGTGACGCAAAATGCTCGAAGAAGATTTTTACTTTCTCCATCGCTGCAGGATTGTCACTGAAGACTCCCCAGGCGAGCACGATTATGGGGGCGCTTAGGATCAAAAGTACAAATTCATCCTTGTAGTCGTTTTGACGGGCTTCTAAAAGTTTACCCTGGTAAGCTTCCTCACCTCGGGCTTGTTTTTGCGCATGTAAATACTGTGCATCCGCCATAGCCATTTTAGACTCTTGACGTTTTTTATAAATGTGACTCGCCGCGTTTAAGCCGAGCTTAAGTGCTCCAAACCACATATTAGAACCAAGTTGCTGTTTGTTTTCTAGCTTTGCCTGTTCCTTGAACAGTCACTTTATCACCAGTAGGAATCCTTTGACCAGATCCTCTGATGCTAGATTTTGCTCTCGGATCTCTTATTAGATTCTGAGAAGGAATACCAATCTTTGTCGATTTTCCTAACGGTGCTTGTTTTTTTATTGTCATATTTTTCTCCTAGGTTTGTATATACTATGATTTAGGACCTTTCAAGGTCTTAACATCTCTAGCCTTCATTTTATCCGAAGTCAGTTTAACATCAGCAGATATCAATGATTTCTCAATTGCTGTATCCGCTCTTAAATGAGCTAATTCCTCATCTTGTTCTAATTTTTCTTCAGCGATTTGCTGGCCTTTTAAAAATTTAGTTTTATCAAGATTAATTCTTGCCGCATCCTCTTTTACTTTACGCTCTTCTTCCATAGCCTTAAGATCCACTTCTCTTTGTTTCAATTTAAGTAATGGATCATGATCAAACTGAGAAGTAATTGTTTTTTCTTCTTTCATAAACTCTTCAGTCATATCTGCAACCAATACCGCTTTTCTAGCTTCTATCTTTTGAGAGATTTGTTGAAATTGTTGTTGAATTTGTGGATTCATGGTTGCTTGTTGTTGCATCTGTGGCAACATTTGCATTTCTTCTGCAAATTCTAATTGAACCTGTTCCTGAGCCATTAGAGAAATATGTTCTAATACATTTTTCTCTAAGGCTGCTGTTATACTTGGGTTATTTCTAACAAAGTTAGTGGCCATAAAAAATAAGTGAGCCGTTACATGAGCTCTATGATCTTGACCAGGAAATGCCTGAAAAGGTTTCTGTGCCAAAGCATCAATGTGCTCGATCGCCGGATCTTTAGGTTGATTCGGTGGAGGCGGTGGTAAAATTCTATCAATATCCTTTACACCTATCGCCGTGTACATATTTCTATATGCCATGTACATATTATGCATTTGTGGATTAGTTTGAGCTAATTGTAATTGTGTTTGAGCCATTGAAATTCTTTGAGACATTGAAAATATATTTGGATCAGCCACAGGTAAAATATCTACCTTATCATCAAAATCTGTTTGTTTAACATTTCTTGCTGCACCTACCACGTCATAAGGATATTCGGGTGGTAAGTACGTGGCAAATAGTTTTGCCAGTAATTTAAATTCTTGTTTAAGTGAAACATATAGTCTTTTATGGATTGCTGACATTACCCTTGAGCCACGCTCCAATAGGGCTACGGTCGTACCAACAGCGGCCTGCTGGTTCCCGTCCCCGACCTGCATGTCAGCAATGGACGCGAATCTTTGTCCTGCCTGCACGACAATTCCCATCAATTGCAATAAAGTCTGAGAAGGCTCTTTGTATGGTAAAAATACAAAGGCATCTTTTAAATTTCCTCCTGGTGTATCTACGTCTTTAAATTCTCCAGGTTGTATGTTAGCGGCATCATCTTTTACTCTGACACCTCTCTGTTTAAATCCGGCTGGTAAATTTGAAAGTGTACCAGCATCTAATAACTGACGGAGAGCCGCAGTTGCAGTACGACTCAATCCGCCAATCATATGAATGAGTCCAAGGCCATAAAATCCTAGTCCTGGCAGAAATTTGAAATGGACAAAATATTGGATTTTAAGTTTCTTTGGATCATTGGGCGCGAAGTTCCTTCTTATCGAAAGGACCTTCCGACTACCTTCTTCGATTGTTACGATGTAAGGTAATTTTATTCCGGTTGGTTCTCCGTCGGGACCAACATCTTCGAATCCTTCTAGATCTAGATTAACGTGGCATTCTAGAACTGTATACATAGGTTCGACTCTTTGGGATTTTGTAATTCCTTCTACTTCTCTCTCTTTTTCTTTTAACTCATTGGTAATTGTACCTTGAGGTTTAGCGAGTTCAATATCTGAATAAAATCCTGCGACTTGTTGCTTACGCAAATCATTTTCGGAAATTTTTAACACGTGGATGACCGCTTCCGCATCGTCTAATGAGGTAGCCGTATACGGAACAACGAGATCATCTGCAGGAACAAACTTAGAAACAGCTCGTCCCAGTAAATCGTCATAATAAACTTTTTTAAATGTAGAACCTGATAATGGTAAATAAAATAACATTTGATCAAATTCAGGTTCATATTCTTTCATTTGATCCATTAACTGATAGTTCATGAAATTTTTAACTCTTTGCGACTGTTGTTCTTTTATCGGGTTAGATACACCCATGACCATGGTTCTAACAGGTCCATCAGCCGGTAATAATTCTTTATAAGCTAGTGCTTGAAACTGAGTAACAGCTTCAGCTAAAACTGGGTGAGTGGCACCGGATGCTCCTTGGAAAGGTTGAGTTCTATTATCATATTTAAATCCTAAAAGATCTAAACCAACAATATAAGCTCTTTCCCAATCTCCACGGGAAAATTTATATTCTCTGTAATCATTTTGTAATTGATTTCCAATTTTATCAGTAATGTCTTCAGGAAGTAAATCATTTAGATTGGCGAAAGGATCGCCTTCATCAGGCATGTCGACTTGACTAGGGTCAAAATCAATTGTTGCTCCCGCTTCGTCTTCTGTAATTTCTACTGGTCCTTTTCCTAATTCTTCCGCAACATCAACTTCCTCGAAATTTTCTTTAACAATTTCGTCTTCGGGGCGTTTAATATTAGGGAGACCTTTATCGATTTCTGCCATTTAAATTCTCCTGTTTCTTCTTATCCTTTTTTGCTACTTTAATCAACCCCTGTGGATTAGGTCCTTTTAAAGGGGGTATCGCATTCCATTTAACATGCTTCATGTTTTTAACAAGTGTTGGGTTTTTAATTATCATATATTCCCATGTCTACTTTTTTCTTCCTTTTCTTTAATCCCCATCCTGTTTGTTCCCAATCTTCTTTTTCTTTTATCTTTGCATTCTCTCTTAATGCTTCTTGAAGTAAACGATCATCAGGATAATTTTCTTTCATAAACTCTAACATATCTTCCATTGGACTATCACCTTCTCTAATAAGAGATTTAATACCTTCTTTGTAACCATGCACTGGATGATAATTTAAAACAGTTTGTGGTTTAAATCCTTTTAATGCCTCATGCTCGCCTAAACCTAGTTTTTCAAAACCCTCTCTAGTTAACGCTCCAATTCCTCCCCACACTAAACCTTCATCACCTTTCATACCAACCATTTTTCTAAGTCCTCTATCAAATGGCGTACCGGCAGTTTTATTCCATTCTTTTGCAACTACACCTTCAATTGCTTCGTTCATGTCTTTGTAACCACGTTCAATTTCTTTTCCTTTACTTTCATATTGTTTCCCAAGTTTAGTTTCAAGTTTTTGAATTCTTTTTGGAGATTGTTCTATTACAGATGCTTGTAGTAATTCATCATCTGGTCCAACAATTTCATCACTCATTAAAGTTTCCTGTGCATAATCTATATCTTTTTCAGCCTGAGCATACTTGCCATAAGTTTGTGCATAGTCCATCCACTCTTCAATTGCCTCAGTATCCAAACCTCTTTCTTTTGCATACTTCATTAAATCTCGTTCATTGCCTCCTATATCAAGTGCACCGAATGTAGCCATCTCAACTGCATTACTAAAAGATTTATCTAAGCTTTGACCTTTAGTTAAGTTGTTTGCAAAATCTGCTAGAGCAAAATAACCTTCACCTTTAAGTGCTGTCGTCCAGAATTTTTTAGGCATTCCACCTTTTTTAAGACCATCTCCCATTGCATCAACTATTTTCTTTTCAGCTGCAGATAAGTTTCCAGATTTTAATTTTGCTATTGCTCGATTAATACATTTACCTGAACCAACTTTAAATCCAACTCTTCCACCGGCATACATTCCACATCCAAGTTTTATTAAACCCTTTTTAGTTAAATCTACGATTTCCTGAGTTTCTTTTTGTGTCGCTTTTTTAAATGCAAATTTTTGACCTGTTTTTCCTTCTGAAACAGTTAACTCGGGTTTTTCCATAACTTCTTTAAACTTAAAAGTTCCTTTACCCAAAGCACTTTCTTCAAATATTAAAGAACTTTTATATGGAGAAAACTTAGGATTGGCCGCTCGTAAAGCTGCTTCTTCTTTTGCTAAAGCTTCAAAAACTTGTTTCTTTTTTGATGTAGAGAGACTTCTATTTAAATTATTTTTATATTGTTTATTTTGAATATCATTTATTGCATCTTCAAACTTTCTAATGTTTTTATAATTATCTTGAGCTTCTAAAAACATTGTATTTTCTGTAGAAACTTTTTCTCTTAAACCCCCCGCATGATGCCTATGTATATCTTTCGTCCCTCTAGTTTTATACTCTACTTTCGGCTTACTATATTTGTCAAACCATTTTTTTTGTTCAGCGGTTCTGGCTTTTTTCTTTGCATCAGAAGAATGTCTACCTTTATGTTGAGCTTCTATACCCAACTTCGAAAGTGCTTTATATTCTCTCACGGTTATAACGCCCTCTCCAACTAATTGTTTCATATTATAGTTTTTGTATTTTGGGTTGTTTATTCTTTCTGTTAATATTTCAATATATTTAGGATCTTTTAAATTTTTCCCTGTTTTATTTACTCTTAATTTAGTTATGTCTTTACGAGGTTTACTTAGTTTAAACTCTTCACCAGCTAAACCGTTATCCATGGCATCCATAGCGTTGTTAACTGAACTACGTTTTAAACCTAACCTTTTTGAAATAACTTCTGCAGAGTACCCTGCTTCTGTAAGTTCTTTTATTTTTGCTCCATGAGATTTAACAACGGATTTGCCTTGATAAAACCCAGTCCGTCCACCTTCAGCATAACCTTCTTTCATTGCTTGTTTAACAGCTTCACCAAAATCATAGCCCTCATCCATTAATTCTCTAACTCTTTTACCTAACAAATCTTTTTCGTCATAGACACCATTGCCTTCTTTAAAACCAGTCCGTGGTTCCTGGACCATGGTTCGTGGTTCTTGAGCCCTGTTGTTTCTTGCAACAAACGCTTTCCATGAACCTTTGCTTGAAGGAGCTGCGGCGTGTCTTCTGAACCAACCTTGAGCGGTTGCATGATCTTTAATGTGCATTATTCTCCTAACATTCCTGCAAGACCACCGGATGCGTGTTTTTGTCCATACTCTAGAAGTACTTCTTCCATTTCTCTTAATTCAGGATCTGCACTTTTTTGGTTTTGCCATACACTTTTAAATTTAGGATCTTTACGAATCGTTTGAATAATTTCAT
>Ga0209756_1004096_pt1 | contig 11480 bp, 7 predicted proteins | sample ETNvirenome_6_85_FD_184071 | JGI IMG/M metagenome (GOLD analysis project Ga0209756, IMG submission 184071) | Marine viral communities from the Pacific Ocean - ETNP_6_85 (SPAdes) (version 3) | ecosystem: Environmental > Aquatic > Marine > Oceanic | place: Pacific Ocean | collected 2013-06-19
AACCTTTACTTGGAAATGAATCCTGTAATTTAGGGTCTATTAATTTAGCTAATTTTTATTCTCCTTCCGATTTAACTAGAGTATCTGATAGGTGGGAACGTAAAATAGATTGGACTAGATTAGAGAAGGTTACTAGAACTGCTACTCATTTTCTTGATAATGTTATTGATGCAAATGAATATGCAACTTCCGATATTGAGGAAATGACTAAAGCTACTCGTAAGATTGGGCTTGGGGTTATGGGATTTGCCGATTTATTAATTCAGTTAGAGATTCCATATAATTCTGATAAAGCCAAAGAAGTAGGAAAACATATTATAGAAAGAATTAGGCATTGGGCAGATGATGAATCTTTATTGTTAGGCGTAAGTAGAGGTACGTTTCCAGCTTGGAGTAACAGTAATTATAATAAAAAATCAGAACCTTATAGGAATCATTGTCGATTAACTGTGGCTCCAACAGGGACTATATCTATGATAGCTGATTGTTCTAGTGGGATAGAGCCTACTTTTGCATTAGCTTGGAAGAAACAGAATATACTAGAAGGTAAAACTTTGAATTATATTAATAAGTATTTTGAAAATACTGCCAAGAAGGAAGGTTTTTATTCAGAAGAATTGATGGATTATCTTGCTGGAGGAGGTTCTTTACAGAATAGAAAAGATATTCCAGAATGGGTAAAGGAAGTATATATTACTGCACCTGAAATATCTCCTAAAGACCATGTGTTGATGCAGTCAGCTTTTCAAAAGCATGTGGATTCTGGTATTTCTAAAACAATTAACTTCGCTAATTCAGCTACAACAATAGACGTAGAAGATGCTTATATATTAGCATGGAAGTCAAAATGTAAAGGAATTACTGTATATAGAGCTGGTAGTAGAGAAAAAGAAGTATTGGTTAAAGGCACGGTAAATACACAATTAGAAATGAATTTACAGATAGATTGTTGTGATAATCCTAATGTAATTATGGAATCTGGTTGTGAGACTTGTAAGAGTTGTGGATGGAGTGCTTGTACAATTGCGTAGATATTTTAAAATATTTGAGTATAATATAAATAGAGAAGTTTTTAGTAAATAGTATAGGAGGCACATATGCCTATAGGAAATATGCTCGGTGTAAATGAACAGCAATATGTAGCGTTGAAAGATGAATCAAGTGGACTATGGAGGGTTCTTGATACATGGCATGATGATTTAAAAAATCTAACTGCTGATGATGATATTCCTGACAATAGCGATGCAGTAACCACATTATCGGAAGGGCAATTTATTGCTTTAATTAAAGAAGCTGGTCGCTTAGGAGTGTTAGCTAATGCCACTTTTGGTACTGGAGAAGCTGAATTAGAAAATACCATTCTAGAAAAAGACCAAGAAATTATAGACTTGCGTGATGAATTAATGAAACTAAAAGAAGACACTTCAAAAGTAATTCAAGACAATACTCATTCAGAGGAGTATATTTTGAAAAATAAAGCCATAGTAGCAGGACATGACTTAAAAGAAAAAGCTATGGATAATATTTTAAAACTAGTTTCCATACAGGATATGTCTAATTTAAGTAAGGAATAATAATGAAATTATCCGAATATATGCCTCAAGTTCCTAAAATGTCTCAGCAGATGGCTGACCTCAATCAACAGATTAGTTTACTAGATGTTATGAAGTCAACAGGAGATACTGGAGCAGCTCCTACTATTGGCTTAGACCATGTAGTTAACACATGGGTTCGCCATCAAATGGCTTATAGGCAACAGCTTGTAATGGACTTACAGACTATATGTATGTCAGTACAGGAAATAAGAGGCCCTTTAAGCCATATAACTAGTGAAGTTTTCCGAAGGGGGGTACAATTTGTCCCTGCTGTAGAAAATCCTGATATAGAACAAAAGAATAAATTAGAGAATTGGGTAAAAGACTCTAACGTATTTGACCAATCATTGGAGGAAGTATTACGTCAATTTCATTTTGATGTTAATTCTTTAGATGATGGGTTTTTGTATCTAGCTAAAGAATATAAAGATTTAGGAAACGGAGAAGTTTCTGCTAGAGTTCAAGAAATTAGAAGATTAAATCCTGCTCTTGTAGAATTTGATTTAGATTCAGCAGGACTTCCTAAAAATTCTCATTTTATCTGTCCAATTCATAGAGAAGTTATTCTAGAAGAGGCTGGTGTTTGTGAGAAAGAAGAGTGTGAAATTAATTTACACCCAGCTATGTATAAATATTATCATAGAAGTCAGCATATTTATTTAACAGATAATGAAATAATTCATTTAAGTAAATTCAGTCCATCCGAAACTTATGGATGGAGTCCTATATTAACTATATTTGAGAAAGCTTTGACATTAGTTGGTATGGATAAAAATATATATAGATATTTCTTTGAGAGAAAAATGCCAGCTAGTATGTTAATGGTTACTACAGATGACCCAGAATCATTGCGTAGAGAACGAGAACATATAGCAGCTCAAACTAGACTAGACCCTAACTATGTACCAATGGTAGCCGTGTCTGCAAGAAACCAAAGAGGTAGAGTGGATATGGTTAGGCTATTTCACTCACTTCAAGAAATGGATTACTTACCTGTAAAAGAAGAAATCAGGGAAAGGGTCGCAGCTATGTGGGGAGTTACTCCAGCATGGCAGGGTTCACCTGAAGCTTTTGGTGGTTTGTCTACACAAACTCAGCAGTTAGTTGTTATGAGCCGTGTGGTTGAAGGCGACCAAAGATTATTCCATGAAAAGGTATTTCCTCAATTACTTAAAGCATTTGGTATAACTGATTGGACAATTCAATTATTACAACCTGAAGAAAAAGCAGAGGGAACTAGATTAAGTTTCGCTCAACAGAAGATTCAAGTTGTAAATCAATTCGCTCAATTAGGTTTTGATGTTAAATTAAAAGAACAAGATGTTCCAATCTATGATGCTGAATTTATAGTAAGTGGTAATGCTGTACCAACAGCTAAGATGCAGGGCGAACAACTGGCTATGCAATTAGAACAACAAAAACAACAACAAGAACAAATGGAACAGCAACAACAAATGCAACAGGCTATGGGTGCTGGTGGAATGATGGGTGGTGAAGAAGGTGGAGGAGAAGGTGGTGGTGAGATGCAATTAATGGAGAAAGCTATTCCTCGTTCACAAAGAAAGTTTAAAGGTAGAACTGGTGGAAGAACACCAGACTGGTCAGATAAAAGTCCAGAAGAAGAAAGAGATATAGATGAATATGCTGAAGCTAGGGCTGAAAAAAATGAGCTTACATTATCTAAGACATGGGTAGAATCTTTATTAGAGAAAGGTTTTTCCTCTCCTGAGATTAAAGAATTAACTCCTGATTTAAGTCAGATGTGGTTCTCTCAAGACGGTAAAGATTATGTAGCTAATTTATCCCCAACTGGTATAACTCATATTGAAAAAGCAGTTTTTGGAGACCCAACAAGATTTAGTAGAAATAAGCAGGAAATTCCTAAAGCCAAGAACAATGGGAAATCTACTGAAGTGATTGAAGTTAATGAGGAACCAGAACACTAATATTAACAAATTATATCAATTTGTATTAAAACAGGTTGATGATGAAGAACAACCCTCTACAGGTAAAACGTGGCAAGGCCCTCTTCCACCGAATGCTGTCTATAGCAGTATTCAAGAACCCCCTGAAGGGGTTCAAACATTTTTAACAGAATCACAGAAAGTTCCTTTTTGGGTAAGACCTCCTCAAGTACATTCTGATTCATCAGTACATGTTGAAAATATAAAGACCTTAATCGAAAACACTAACTCTACTCCTGTATTTGAAGCTCTGCAAAAAGCTGGAGGAACTCCTTATTTAGTAGGTGGAGCTATCCGAGATGCTTTATTAAATAAGTCTGATATAAAAGATATTGATATAGAAGTTCATGGTATATCAGAAGATTCTTTAAACAAGATAGTTAAAGATTTAGGGGGTACAAAGGAAGCCCAAGTAGGTAAACAGTTCGGAGTTTTTAAGGTTGGGAATATGGATATTTCTTTACCCAGAACTGAAACTAAAACATCTATGTCTCCTAAAGAAGCTTCTAAACGTAGAGATTTTACAATGAATTCTTTAATGTATGATTTTAATACAGGTAAAATAGAGGATTCTTTTAATGGTATAGAAGACTTAAAGAATGGTGTTATCAGACATATTGATGATAAAACCTTTGTAGAAGACCCTCTGCGTGTATATAGAGCAGCTCAGTTCGCAGCCAGACATGAATTTACTATTCATCCTGATACAATAAAATTAGCCAAAACAATGGATTTATCTTCTCTTCCTCCAGAAAGAGTTGGAGAAGAGTTTTTTAAACTTCTATTAAAATCTAATAAACCTTCTATGGGTTTACATGCTTTAGAAGATATGGATGTTCTGAAAAATGAATTACCTGAAATACAAGACTTAAAAGGAACTCATCAACGTGCTGATATGCACGCTGAAGGAGATGTATTTAAACATACAAAGATGGTAATGGATGAAGCAACTGAAATAATAAAACGTTTTCCTGATGAAGATGATAAGAAAACTATAATGCTTGCAGCTCTATGCCATGACTTAGGTAAACCAGAAACAACAGATGCTAAAGGTAGTGCGTATGGACATGAAGAAGCTGGAGCAGAACCTACAGAGCGTGTACTAGATAAAATTTTAGGAGACGGTTTTAAGGAAATTCGTGAAAAAGTAGTACAATTAGTTGAGATGCATTTAAGACCTGCTACTCTTTATAATAATGAACACCCAGACCCAGCTAATAAAAAACAGAAACCTGAGAATCAAGATAGAGCTGTTAGAAGTCTTTTAGGCAAACATTCTTATGACTTTTTAAAATTACTATCAGCCGTTTCAGAGGCTGATACACTCGGCAGAATAAATACTGAAGAAGATGGAACAACTAAAAAACCTACAGAACCCAAAGAAAATAAATGGTTTATGGAAAAGGTGGATAAAATAAGAGCCGAAGTAGGAGAGAGCAAAGGTAGAAAAGGACTTGCAATACCTATAGATGGAGAAAGAATTAAGGAACTTACAGGTTTGCCATCAGGCAAAAAAATAGGTGATTTAATAAGACATTTACAAGAGAAAGTAATAAATGAAGGAACACTTACTCAGGAACAAGCAGAAAAAGAAATTCTTGATAATCCACAATTATACAAATTAATTAAAGAGGAAACAGTTATGGAAAACCCAATAGACAAATTATGGCAGTTTGTGGCTAAAGAAAAAGAAGAAGGTGGTTATACACATTCTCCTAAAGAAAGGCAGTCTATGAGAGAAATTGCTGATGAGCAACAGAAACTCATGGATTATTATGATGTAGATTATGATGAAAATATCATGCCTCTTGATATGGAAGAGTATGACCGGATGCCTGAGACCATGCCAGAAGAAGCAGAGGAGAATGATTTAGCAAAGCTCATGAAGAGATGGATATCTAAAGCCCCTCAAGGAATAAATCCAGCAGCAAGAGCTTTTGCAGAAGCACAACAAGCTGGTGGAAAAGTTGGTGGACAAGCTACAGGAATTAAACCCATCAAACCAGTTGACCCCAATGCTTATCCAAAAGATGCTACTGGTAAACCTGATAAAGTCAATTATATGTATGTATCTGAATTGCCGGGTGGGCAAATTCCTGAAGAATGGAAAGACTTTGTAGGAGCTGGTAGAAAGGGAACAACTAAAGGAGGTAAGGATTGGATATCACGACCTAACAAAGCTTCCCTCACAGATATAGAACAAGGTGGAGATGGACTGCATACTAAAGAAGACGGAACAAAAATACCTTTACATCATGAATCCGTTTCATTGGCTGACCAAAATAAGAAGGTAAATGCTTCTAGAAAGATTAAAGAAGCTAAAAGGGCAGAGGAACCTACAGCAGTAGAAGCTGCTAGAGCTTCTAAAACAAAAACACCAAAAACTACTGGAACAAGTAAACAAGAATGGCACGCAAAACAAATAGCAGACAATCCACCTGTAGATGTAGACTATGAATTAAATAAGAAGCCAACGATTTTTAAACTTCATGAAGTCCCATCAGAATTTGTAGATAGGGACGGCTTTGTATCAGAGGATTTTCTAAAGGAAGTTAAAAATAATTTATTAGATATAGACCCAAAAGTCTCCTTACCCACTAAAGATGTTACAGGGCTTTGGTGGTCTTCTGACCCTGAGTCAGAAATTCAGGCTATGTATTTAAATAAAAAGGGTAAAAAAGTTATAATCCGTAGTCAAAAATATGCTCAAGAAAGGCATGATGCGAAGGAAGCACGCACTAGAAGAGTGACAAAACCAGTTAAAGCTCTAATGAATAAATTGTCTAAAACCAAAGGCCCTATGCCTCCTATAGCTATACCAGTTATGTTAAGTGCTTATTATGGAATGAGAACTGGTGCATCTAGCAGTACAATACAAGAAGATACGGAGAAAAAATGGCAACTTGAAGAAGGAAGAGCAGGACATGATACTGGTGTTGGAGCTTTAAATTTAAAATTAAAGAATCTAACTTTAAATAAAGAAGATGGTTCGATATCTCTTCAATTCAATGCTAAAGACCATATGCCTCATATGATTAATATAGGTACTAAGAATGCTATGGAGAAAAAACTTAATGAATCTATAAAAGATTGGTTAAAAACTCAGCATGGTATTACAAAGCCAGCTCAATTAGAAAAGATTAAAGGGGCTGAAAAAGATAAGAATGGTCATTTCAATTGGGAAAGAAATCATGTGTATAAAGATACTGGAGAAAATACACAAGCTGAAGATTATTTGTTTATAGGTAAGGGTAATTTCAAAGACGGTGTTATTCAGAGCGATAATAACGCTTTCAGGCATTACAGTACTCAGGATGAATGGTTAAAAAAACAGATTCCAGAGGCCAAGATGCAGAACCTCAGAAGTATAAGAGGGACAGACGAAGCTAAAAAACTTATAGGAGCGTATCTTAAATCAGTAAAGAAAGACCCTAAGAATAGGATGACCCTAAAGGATTTAAAGAAACAGATAGGATTAGAAACAGGAAAAATTTTGGGGCATTATACTAGAAAGACTAATAAAAAGACAGGCGAAGTAACTTATAAAAATCATGGGAGTCAGGCTCTAGAGAGTTATATAGATACTACGTTATGGGAAAACCCAGAACTTTTGGCTGCAACGTTTGATACAAAACCTAAACAAAGCTCTAAAATAAAGGGGGGTAAACCTGCACCAGCTTCCGTATATTCTTCTAAAGCTATTGCTGAATTAAAAGCATGGATAACTAATCCAAGAGGTTCTGAAGATTCTTATAAAAAGAAGAAACTTAAAAAAGAAAATGGTGGTGGAGGATTTGGCGATGGTGGTGGAACTGTCTTTACTTCATCCGATGCTGGGGTGTTTACTCCTACTCATTCAGAACGTGGTAAACGTAAAAAGAATGATTCTAAGAAACGAACTGGTATAGATAGACTAGCAGACTTTGTAGATGATAATAGTCCAGAAAGAAAGATGTCTAAAATGTCTCCCTCATTTAGTCTTGAACTTGTTAATTGGGTTACTGAGGAACTGCGTAAGGCTCAGCAGAACCAGCTTTCTGGTCAAAATGCCACACCGAAAAAAGGAAATTTTACCCAACAAAATAGTGGTGAGACAATTAATAACCAACCTCCTAGAGTAGATTGGAAAAAGAAAGATGATGATATTCCAGATGATAAAGATGATGTAATGGAGTTTGATGCTGAAACAGATAAACAAGCAGCTGTGGCTCAAAATATGGAGACAGATAGAATTAAACAACTAGATGATGATGACGAAAGCGAGAAACCTAAAGACACAGGAAGGTCTGGTGAGACTGCTCCAGCAGGAGTTGATGTTCAACTAGCATATGAATCTGGTGGTTATCAGTCGGATTCTTTACATCAAGGTAGTGATAAAGATTTAGAACAGGGGGATGTAGATGACCCAGAAGATAAAAATAAAGACGATGAATTCGTAGAGAACTTTCTAAAGAGTTTACAGAAATGAAGTTAAATGCCCAGCTATGTCCTAAGTGTAGGGGAGATATGTATTTAGATGAAGACAGAGCTTTGCATTGCCTCATGTGTGGCAAAGTTTTAAACCTAGATATTAGGAGAAGTAATGATTCCAGAAAAGGCAAAATCAGAGATAATAAAAAGAAGGTCGGCTGGGGAGACTTGGACTGGCTTAGCGAGATGGATAGAGACGGATTACGGAATTCCTATTCATCGGTCAACGATTCAACGTTGGCACGACAAAGAGGTTTGGGAACAAGAAGCCCATCTCTTAGAACAAGAAAATAGTATTGAAGATAGATTAAAGCTAGATAAAAAAATAGCTACATATAAAAGTGAAGCTGGCTTTTATAAGAAGTTATATCAACAAGCAATCAAGGATTCAGCTAAAAAAGAGATTATAGTAGATACTATAAATGAACTGAGTCCTTCATTTGACCCTGTTCCTTTAGTTCAATATGTTTCTCCCAAAGGGAAATTTATAGGTACGCATCCCCAAACTATGATAGCTCCTCTTACTGATACTCATATAGGTGAGGAAGTTCATTCAGAACAGATGATAGATATCAATAGTTATGATTTCACTTTGTTCAATAGACGATTGTGGGGATGGGCGCAGCAGGTATTGAATCTAGCTAACTATAGACGAAACACAGTTAAACTAGATGATTTAATTATTCCTATGCTAGGAGATATGATTAGTGGAGATATACATGAAGAACTAGCTAGAAGTAATATAGCTAACTGTATGCAACAAATGATAAGGGGAGCTAACCTAATAGCTCAAGCTTTAATGTTTTTAGCCCCTCATTTCAAAACTGTAAGAGTTCCTTGTGTTGTTGGTAACCATGGGCGCATGACTAGAAAGCCCCCAATGAAAGATAAGTATATGGATTGGGATTACATGTTATATCAATGGGTAGCTACTTTTTGTAAGAACCAGAAAAATATGACCTTTGAGATTCCTAAGAGTTATCTTCATATATTTTCTGTTTACAACAATAAGATATTAATTATGCATGGAGACTCTGTTTCTGGTGCTGGAAGTAATACTTCAATTACTAGAGCTATAACCAATCTTAGAGGAGTAATGCAGTATAAAAATAATGTAGAAAAGGAAAAGGGTAGTCTGGTTTTAAATGAGATTAACTTTGACTGTGCAATGATAGGACATTTCCATAGGATAGATGAGATAGATATAGGTACAGGAGAGTTACATATCTGTGGAACAATGAAAGGCCCTGATGAATTTGCTTTACAGAGACTCCATACAGCCACCAAACCCAAGCAGTTAGTCACCTATTGGCATCCTAAGTATGGTTATATAGGAAAAGAAATCATATATTTACATTTATATGACAATAAGAAATGGACACCTTTCAAAGATAATCTTCCAGATTCTTGGGCAGATAAAATTAATTAATCAGTATAATATAAATTATGGCAGAAGATTATATAGTAGCATATTTGCATCAAATAGGACAATCTCTTTTTCAGGAAGCTCAAAGACTAGCTCCTGATTCTACTGGAAAATTAAAAAAGAGTGGTTCTTTAGCTCTTACTAATACTGGTTTTGAGATTACCTACGCAGTTCCTTATGCATATTCATTGCATGAAGGAGGACATGCTCAAGAACCCTTAACAACTAATTGGGTATCTAAAATTCCAAGACATAGGCGAAGAACTAAAGGAAAGATGGTTACTGTAAAAGCACATACTAAAACTTATAAAGAAGGGTTTAAACCAGTACCAATACTAGAGCATGGGAAATCACAAGCTGGTGGGGGAATATTTGGCTCATCTGAACGTGGGCAAGCTGGTGGGTTCCAAGATGCTGGTGTATTTACGGCTGGTGGAAGTGAAGCAGTAGAAGACTGGATGACTTTAAATATGAACATAAGAAAACGAAGACCTAATAGACCTTGGATACAACAAGCATGGGAAAGAATATCTCGTAATGACCCCATGGCTAAAAGTATTAGAAGTATCAGAAATATGATAATAAAGAATCCTAATGGGTCTTTAAGTTTAATAATGAATGGGTAATAAAGGAGGAAGAAATGTCAGTAGATGTGAGTCAAGTCTCACCAAATCAAGAATATATAATAGCAAGACATTCTAGAATGGTAGGAAAGGTATTAGATTTAATAGAAGCTTCATTACCAGAAGGTAATCAATGCGATAAATTAAAAAAACTCGTACAAGTACCTCTATATGATTTTAGAAATGACATGCTATATTTAGAAGAAAACGGTATTCCAGATACAAATATATAACCTATATTATAATTCATGAATATAAATTCAGCTATCTGTAGGATTTTTTTATTTTTCTAGTATAATATTAATAACGTTATAAAACGTTATATTATATTCTATTTTGAAGGCCGGAGGTGGCTTAGACCAGCCTTTCAGATGCGAACAAATCTTATTTAGGAGGGCATACACAATATGTCAGAAATAAACGAGCGAATAGAGAAACAGATGGAAGGAACCAATCTAGCTCTGGCCGCAGTCGCAGAAGTCCTTCAAAAGATGGACATGAGATTTCAGAAGGAAGAACAAGATGACTACCATGAACAACAGGCAGTCGCTAATGAAAACCTTTTGAAAGAAATAACAGAACGAGTACTTTCAGTAGTAAAAGCTGAAGGTGGCGAGTCTGAGCAAGGTTTGGATGTCGATGGAAAAGAGCGTAAAGCTAAAGGTACAGGTGGAACTCCTCAAAATGCTGATGATTCTGAAAGTAGTGTAACACCTACAACTAAGATAGAAGACCAGCAGAATACTATTCAGGCAATGGCAAAATTGCTTAAAGAGTTTGAGGATGCTAAAACAGATGAAGACGATGATGAAGAAGAAACAAAAAAGGGTGGTTATAGTAAGGCCTATAAAGAGGAAGGCATGGACGAGGAAGTAGATGACGAAGCTGCTGACGAAGTTGTAGAAGAAAGTATGGAGAAAGAAGAGGGTGAGGAAGAAGTTGATGATGATGAAAAAATAGAAGAATCTGTTAGTATGAAATCCATGCAGAAACAGATTAGGGCTTTGAAGAAAGAACTAAAAGCTTCTAAAAATGGTATGCAGAAAGCAGTTCAAACTGAAGCTGAGAACCGTCTACGAAAGATGGGCTTCAGGGAAGAGACTAGTCTACAAGCTCCAAAACTAAACAATAGTCTTGGTGTAGAGGACTTGACTCCTATTGCTAAAGCAGAAGGTGATGTAGCTGGACAATTGGTTGATATGTCTTATCAGGAATTGCGAAGGCTTCAGCAGAAATTAGATTCTGGGCAGACCGATGGTCTACCTAGAGAACTAATAGGTAAATAAATTTTAAATCTTGGAGGATTAAAAGGCTATGGCTAACCCTAGTTTAAGTGAATATTTAGCCCAGTCCCAAAGAGGACTATATCAGTCAGTATTCGGCCCTGAGTATCTGCAAAAGC
>Ga0209756_1004104_pt1 | contig 11465 bp, 24 predicted proteins | sample ETNvirenome_6_85_FD_184071 | JGI IMG/M metagenome (GOLD analysis project Ga0209756, IMG submission 184071) | Marine viral communities from the Pacific Ocean - ETNP_6_85 (SPAdes) (version 3) | ecosystem: Environmental > Aquatic > Marine > Oceanic | place: Pacific Ocean | collected 2013-06-19
CCCGGCGACGGCGGCGATGTTTGGATTGACTCCTTTGACCAGCCTCATACAATTGATGGGGTGGACATTGTGTGGCTAATTGATAAGTCTTGCTCGATGAACCAGCACTCTCAAGCAGTTGTCGACGGGATCGAAGCTATGATGTTGGCGCTCCCCCCCTCTGGCTGGCGCCTCGGAATCACCACCACTGGTTGGCAAGACGCAGCGATCGTGTCACAGTTTCCACTGGTTCCTGGCGACACCGTGCAGGATGCTTGGGATGCTTATAACAACACGGGCACCTATGGTTATGAAGCCGGCTTCGATGCTCTTTACGCCTACCTGCTGGAGAATTTATATAATCAGTCATGGCTCCGCGCAGACGCCGCCCTCTTAGTAGTTTTTGTAAGCGATGAGAACGAGCAGAGCCAACGCGATTTCACTTCTATGCCCGCGGGACTACAAGATTTTATTAACTGGTATGGCAGTCAGCGACCCTCTGTGTTCCTGGCCAGCATTGTAAATGTGGCACCCCCAGAATCGATTTGTAACAATAACCCCCACGCCGCCTTCATCGGTCAGCGCTATATTGACGCGACCAATGCGTTCGGAGGAGTCGTCGTCGACATCTGTTCAGAAGACTGGGCTCCTGGCGTGCAGGCAGCCACTACACAGATCGAGCCCTACGAAGAGTGGGAGCTAACCTTCACACCTATCGAGGACACATTGATTGTTTTTGTAGATTCTGTGGAGTACCTCGATTGGGTTTACGATCCACTATTTAATAGTGTAGAGTTTTTAACGATTCCGCCCGAAGGATCTCACGTCGAGATTGGCTATGTCATTGATCCCATATTAGGGGATGATGACGATTCGGCCGCGAACTAACTAATTATGTCAGCGAAGAAAGATGTTATTAAGTTGACACAACCTTGGATTAATAATGCTATGGATGCACCATCCTTTCCTATAATGCTCAACCCAGCCGGCTTTGCCGTGTCGCCCTTTCCGCTATCGTCGGATGCAAAAAAAAGCTTATTAGAATTAATCTATAACCGAAAGTCAGGTATAATTACTAGACAGGAGTTAATAGATGTTCTCTTTAGTGAAGAAGATAAGAAAGCAGGTCTCGTTGTGGAGACAACTGTTTAGTCGCCTCGATCAGATCGAAGCAACCGTACAAAGACACGAAGCGCTCGCCAAAGAAAATGAGGCGCTATGGACTTTCCTAGACGAAGAAGATGAGGAGATTCTCCGGTCGTCAGGTTACTGTGGCGAAAGGCGCAATATATACGACGGAACCCCCGAAGAGATCGCCGAACAAATCAGTGATGAAGTGTTGCGCACAATGAAGACTCAAGGCGATGCCTAAGACCGCTTATCTATTTGACGTCGACGGCACTCTCACATACCCCCTCACAGAAATTGACGAGAAGTTCGCTGATGTTTTTTTAACCTGGATGAGGGATAAGGAAAAGCTAGTCTATCTTGTCACCGGATCCGACATTGCCAAGACCAAAAAACAGATTTTCCCCTCGTTCATAGATCAGTGCAAAGGCATCTTTACTTGTTCTGGAAACGTTTTCTATTCTAAGGGGCAAAAGATCTACGAGAACACTCTTCAAGCCCCTGAGGGATTGCTAGAAAACCTGCAACTCTACCTAGATCAATCTGAGTGGAGACAAAAGCAGGGCACCCACATCGAGTTGCGCTCCGGTATGATAAACTTCAGCACGGTGGGACGAGATGCTTCTCCAAACATGAGGGAAGCGTATAGCGAGTGGGATGTTATAAACAAGGAAAGAGAAGACATTGTAGAATATCTTGGGGATCTCCACCCCGATTTAGAAGTGGCTATCGGTGGTTCGATATCGGTAGATATATATCCCGCGGGCTCAAACAAGGGGCAGGTAATAGAAAAACTTGAGGAGATTCATGGTGCGGATCTTAGTATGGTCTTCGTGGGTGATCGCAATGTTCCCGGCGGAAATGACTGGCCATTGGCAGAAAGACTGGAAACCAGAGAGGGCAGCGAGTGGTTCCAGGTCGGCTGTTATGAGGAAACTAGAGCACTAATAGAGTATAGCGAACTATTTATATAGATGAAAAAGCACATACAAGAGTTCGAGAACTTTCTGAACGAGGTTTCTGACCCCACATATTATCAGGAAACATTTTACTTTACAATTTTAATTTCTATGAGCAAGGACATTGGTGGTTCCCGCGACGAAACAAAAAATGATATTCGAGCAATCTCCGAAGTTCTAACTGTTACGCTGGTTGAACAGGAAAAAGGAGGTGTCCAGAAGGATCTTGGTACCAAGTACTTGTCCACGCTCAAGATCCACGTACGCAGGTTGCGGGATGTTTCCAAAGATAGCATGATGAAACGAATAATCAAGGAGACGGCGCGCCTCAAAGGCGTATCGGTCTTGCGCTATAAAGAGACAAAACCGAAGCAGCGAAAGAAAGCATTCCACGGACCCGGCTCATATGTGAAGAGACTTAGTGAGGTCGACTACCAAAAGGTGCGACGTCAAAAAGCCGCCGCGTACGCCAAAGATAAAGCCGAGTATATCTCCACAGGGCCACAGAAAACAGGAGGCGACCCGTTCAGTCGACCCGCTTCTAAAAAAAGAGGACCCTCAGCTCCCGGGCCGTTCGGCGCTATGGGGGAAGGTTTACTCGATGAAGCAATGATGGGCCCAGACGACCTCCCCGAGGGCGTCGTGGTTGTTGTGCTCAAAGAACCCGACGGCACAGGTTTTCAGGTCTATTACGCACACCGCGAGAAGCCGAACGTTAGGCTGAAGGCTGGAGATCTAGATCGAATGGAAAATGGTCCAGATATTTTCGGCACCCTCCACGTGCGCCTAGGCAGGAACGAACCCTACGATGGCATATATATCGTCCAAGACGCGAAGGCTAAGGATAAATTCGGTCCTTTGCTGTACGATGTGGCATTAGAAGTAGCTGGAAAAGCTGGCCTTAAGCCAATGAACGACGAGGTATCGAACGATGCATCGGCAGTTTGGAAGTTTTACGATGAACACCGCAAGGAGGATGTGAAGTCTAAGTCTCTGGTGGACACACACGAATTCGACAAAGTGATGCCCGACGATCGTGCTAGGAAGCCAGAAGCCAACCAGCATCTGGCGAAAGCATACTTCAAGAAAGATAAGTCCGTCACACAAAAACTAACAGAAGACGACAAATATGTCGAGTTGAAGCCAGGCACTCAGGTACCCACTCCATCCGCCCGCGAGGAACTCACAGACTTGGCCGGCGAACTTGATATTCCTGTTGTTGGAAACAAAGACCTATCGCGGTTTGATCGCCTCTATGAAGAGGTGGTCATAAGCATAGGGGGAGACACAGGTGTTAATAAGCTAATGGCTTTTGATGTGCAGCAAGATCTTCAACAAAAGATATGGAACGGCGACGATAGCGTCCGCCCCGGAGTCAAAGCAGCCTTATTGGATATAGTAGAAGAGTTTTTGGAGGGCCTAGATCTTGATCTCGACATTAAAGACATTATCATTACAGGTTCGATCGCCAATTATAATTGGTCTGACTACTCTGATATTGACATACACATTCTGGTGGACTTCAAAGATGTGAATGAGAACACAGACATGGTAAAGAGGTTCTTCGATTCCGTTAGGTCCAATTGGAACAAGCTTCACAATATCCACGTTAAGGGCCATGAGGTAGAAATATACGTTCAGGAGGAGAACGAGCCACATGTTTCAACCGGTGTTTACTCCTTAATGAACGATCGATGGCTCGTTAAGCCCCAGAAGGTACGACCAGCGATCGATCGCTACACTGCTACTAAGAAAATGAAGAGTCTCGCTCGCGAGATTGATAAGTTGAGCAGCATATTTGACGGTGGGCGTGCGGAGCAAGCATTTGAAATGGCCACGCGATTGAAGGATAAGATAAAAAGAATGAGGCAAGGGGGACTAGATAGAACAGGAATATATTCCCCCGAGAACCTTGCATTCAAGATGCTCCGGCGCTCCGGAGATATTGAGCAACTATTTTCTATTTACACTCAAGCGTACGATAAGATATATAGTTTAGATCAGTGATACGAATAAAGATTAGGAGCAAGAACATGACCATTGTTGGCGCAGTCGTTGTAATATTAAACAAAAGAGACGAAGCGTTAATTCTCAAGCGTCCGGACACAGTTGATTGGGCTCCTGATAAATGGGCTTATCCTGGCGGCAAAATAGAAGAAAACGAAACTCCCTTGACAGCAGCAATACGCGAGACAAAAGAAGAAACAACACTGGACGTTCAACATTTAAAGATTATTAACTTAACGCTTGACAATCCGATCGCCCCGTACTATACTAGGTACTACACTGGGAATGTTCAGATTGATTTTGAGCATACAGACTGGACCTGGGTGGCAAGAGCAGACATAGAAACCTATGACCTTGCTCCTGGCGTCCTGAAACTATACGATTGGGTACTACAAAATGGCTGAAGAAGAACAAAAGAACGAGGAGGCGGCCGAGGAGCCCTCTCCACAGGAAGAGCTTATCCCCAAGAAGCCTTCGAAGTTGTGCCCACGCGGCATTCAAACCTTCACGGTTGCCCGTCAGGCAGACGAGACTGGCGTATCAGGCGAAGGAGTTGTCATCGAGGGGGTGGTGTTGGCTACGGGGCAATGTATCGCTCACTGGCTGTACCCGCGCCCTAAAGGATCGATCGCTATATTCGATTCAATGAACGACTTTGTTACAGTTCATATCAAGCCCCACCCCTCTAATCGTACTATTATCACCTACGATGATGGCGAACAAGAGCGCTACGGACTATTTAATGATGAGGAAAAGACCGAAGATGAAAATATCCACAACGAAAATCCGTCAGATAATTAAAGAAGAGCTGCAAAGAGTTCTTGGCGAAGGACACAGTGATCTGCCGTCCTACGCCGGGTCGACTATCTATGGTCCCCACGTTGGGGGCAACTTAGCCGGACAGAGATCTGATGGGCAGACCGCCCAGGACCCCGACAAGACTCAGGAGATAGATATGGATCCGCATCTTAACAGCACGGACCCGTGGCCCGCAGCCGAGACCTTTCGTCCTGAGTCTGAGCGACTCTTTAATCATTTCTTTGGGAACTACGACGACGATGCTATGGAGCTTCTACTCCACGAAGATCCGAACCTCAGGGAGATCATCCGCCACCTCTATGGGTGGGATTTAAATATGTTCCCCAAAATGCGAGAACCGAACCCTCCCTATGTTGAGGTCGCACAAGATTTTGAGAAAGAGGGAAAACATATCCTCGACAATGAGGACGAGTTCCTCGACCGTCTGGAGCCAGCAATGGACCGCTGGGGCAAAGCGCGCTTCGCTGCACAGATGAAGCACAAGCGCCCAGCCGCAGGGAGTGCCAAGATACCCAAAACTGCGATCCCAGGAACCAAGGAGTTCGATCAGCTTCAAGATCTCTTTAAAGTAGCTAAGCCTAGACCACCACGAAGCTAAGAACATAAACCTTGACAGCCCCCCCTCTGTGTGGTATAGTGTAGCTACGGTCGATAATGACACAACGCAAGAACCACAAACAAAACCCCGACACCCCTTCCCCTGAAATTCAGGTGGGAGATTTGGTGCGGGTACGAGACTATGATTGGCTCAGTCAAGAAATAGGAGTCGTCACGGAAGTTAAGAACCTTATTCATGACCAGTCAGGTATGGGGTACACTGCCATAACAACTATGATGGGGGACAAGTTCTATACATTCTCCAGCAAAGACTTTGAATTGATATCAAAAGCAGAAAGAAAAGAAATTGATTAAAACTATTACCTTTATTAGCACCCTGTTCCTTACGGGCTGCGCACATATGTCCGTCCCGTATATTGGGGGCGACTGTCCGCTGGCCCACTCGGTTAAGGGCAACGCCGACTCGGGCATCTACCACACTATGGACTCCCCTTACTACGACACTACTCGCGCCGAGGTTTGCTTTAGCGACAGGCACGAAGCCCGCAAGATGGGATACCGTCCAGCCACCTTTTAAATTGTTTTTATCCTTGACACGCCACTTGCCGCCTGTTATACTAAGACAGTAGGAGGCTCTCATATGGACAGCCAGCTTGAAAACAAACTATACGAAAGATTCCCAGACTTATACAGGGAAAAAACCGCACCGCTAGAAAGCTCCAAGATGGCTTGGGGAGTTCAGTGTGGTGATGGTTGGTACAAACTTATTTATGAACTATCTAAGAAGATTGCTAAGATTGCGACCGAGGGAGAATTCTCCCCCGCTATCTCACAGATTTCTAAACACGAAGACGGCACATTATATGTTGACGTTCGCAATGTTTCGCCACCAATCGCAGACCTTGTTGCCACCGCGCGAGAAACGTCACGATTGACCTGCGAAGGCTGCAGTTATTCCCCCGCGTTTCTCCGCGAAGCAAAGGGGTCTAAGGCGCAGCACATTGCCTGTGGGCGCTGTGTTAACAAGACCACGGGTCAGCGCAAGCAAAAGACAACCAAACGCAAGAAGAAGCCGCGTAGAGCGTCCGACATTATCGTCATACGCCGATGAAAATATTTGAATGTGGCGAGTTAGTCAAAGATATATTAAACGAGGGAGAAGGTGCCTATGGTTTAGGTGTTGTTCTGGGACCAGAAAAAGCTGACCCCGACACAACACTGCAGCCCGACCTGGAGCCCCCGCGCTACGACGTTTATTTTACAAAGTTTGAGAAGGTTATAACATTTCACGGAGATTATCTTGAAAAAGTTTGATATGGAAGAATATACACAGAGAAAAATACGAGAGTATAAGGGAGAGTTGGCGCCATTGAGTGTTGTCGACGAAGAAGTAGAAACCCATACATCAAAGCGCATACGAGAACTACGCGGCGAGGTTATATACTGGGATACCCCAGACGTAAGAACGGCAATCTATTGCACCCTCCGCATTAGAGAGTTAAAGCTAGAGCGTGATTTATACAATAGAAAGCTTTTGCTTGACAATCGCAAGCTAGGCAGCTATACTGTAAGCACGATGGGAGATCACGATGGCGAGAGCTAGATACATTCCGGGCGCTTTAGTAGAGGCACGGAACTCAAAATATGGAAAGGGCTTTGGTATTATTCTTACTGGCCCCACTATGGATACAAAGGCGGCCACCCAGTATAGGGACCTTAGCAGCCCACAAGAATGGTTCACGGTCCAATGGTTTGAAAAGCCGGGAAACGTAAACCACTGGGCTTGGCGCCGTAACAGCGGACAGGTTAGTATGACTAAGAACCAGATTAAGTTAGTGAGAAAACGATGAGACGACCTGAAGATGATATGAGATATCCGCCCGAACTTACGGGACGCGTCGGGTTCAAGAACTTTACTTGGACTACCGAAGCGATCGCCGATTGGGAGAACGTATGGAATGCCCTTTGGGCTTGTGGAATCAAGTGGGAATGGCAAAACTCGGATAGATATGTCCGAAGGTGCGGCGAAATCTTTGATTGCTTCGCGGTCCACAACGATGCCGTGAAGCTCGATATGGCGATCCCCCTTCCGGGGATACACACGATTGAGGAATTGGACGAATGGCTGTTGGATGCACATATTGACAACAATAAAGCGTCAGAAGCAACCAACCTAATAAGGAAATGGATACAAGATTATGTATGATAGAATGAAGAGACTTTTATTGAGCGGGGTACATCTAATCGTGACTGGGCTCTTGGTTATGGCAGGAATGCTGTACGGATGCATCAACGCCGCTATGCTCACCCGAGTTATTAATGACTTCCGACTTGACACTTACCTAGGTGTTGAGACAGGATTAAGCATCATATTGCTGCTGGTGATGGTGGTGTATATTCCGATCTGGTTTATGATCAGTTTGGCAAACAAGGGTTGACAACAGCCCCCTCCCCTGCTACACTGTAAGGACAGTAGAGATACGGACCCTTAGCTCAACCGGTAGAGCAAAAGGCTTTTAACCTTTAGGTTCTCGGTTCGATTCCGAGGGGGTTCACCAATTTAACTTAAGGCGCGCCAGAGTGGTGGAACGGCATACACAGCAGACTTAAAATCTGCCGGTCTTAGGCCTTGCGGGTTCGAGTCCCGCCTCTGGTACCAAATATTATGAGATCATACATAGTTTTAGAAGACGAACATCTTAGAAATCTTCTGCAAATGTTTGTGGAGATTTCTTTGTCCCGGGATTTGACAAGATCTGAAAAACATATTCAGGCGGTTTTGAAAAAAGCGCTTGACAAATCCCTCACCGAGTGGTAGTATATACCTACGATGACACCACGACTTACGATGCTAAAGGTTGAAATTAAGGACGACAAAGAAAGTGTCTTAACTATCGACCTTAGTGACGAGTTTGTTGAATGGTTCAAGAAAGAAAAGAACCTGAAACGCTGGGCACCAAAACAATTCCAGCAGTGGCTAATCGAAGTGCTACAGCACACTAACAAATAAAGAGAGAAAAAAGTATATGAATTTTTCGTTTAACGAAGCCCGAGAAATCGCAGAAGGTCTAATCGAATACGATGACCCAAAGATTATTATTGCCGCTTGGCAATATTTGATCGACCGTAACCATATTAGGCGCCTAGATGATTGGTTCCAAAAATCAGCAAAGGAGTTGATTGAACTTGGGATCTGTTGGGCCCCCGCGCAAACTACCTATTACAGGAAAAAGGGCGGCAGGAACGATCGTTCGTGATATAAAATGAGTGTAATGGGACCAGACGGAAAGAAAATGAACACAAATAACCTTGAAAATATGATTCGCGATAAGCTGACTGATGATGATCTGATTTCAGGCCTTATTGAACAGGATGATGTCTTTGAACATCTAATAGATTTGATTGGCGAGACCATTGATGAATGGGACCAGACGGAGAGAAAATGAGTGTAATGGGACCAGATGGAAAAATTGGAATTGCGGGAGGCGGCTGGTGGTCGCCCTACGGTGACACCGACGCAGAAATCCAAGAAAATCTTAAGACAGGAAATATGCCGAACGCTCCAGATGCAATGCGCGTAGGACCCTCGCGCTATTTCACAGGAACCCAGAAAGGCGACGAGAACCTATCAGATTTCCTCGGAGATATTGGTGCTCTGGGTGGGCAAGCAAAAGAATCTTACGAGAAGCGAAAGAAAAAGAGTTAGACGGTGCTTACGAACCTAAGTGAATACTCGAGAACGACCTACACCCTTGCGCGGGGCAATAACTCAGTAGGTCAGAGTAGCGTTCTTATAAAGCGCCGGTCCCGGGTTCAAGTCCCGGTTGCCCTACCAATTTTAAGGAGAGAAAATGAGTAATAGAAAGTTTTTGAATAATACAGTTGTGTGCGCCGATGGATTTAGAATGTCCGTTCAGGGGCATGAAGGGGCTTACTGCGAGCCACGATTGAATAACCAGAAGAAATATAATCTAGTGGAGATTGGCTTTCCGTCTCAACGGGAGGAACTTATTATGCCGTGGTGCGAGTCCCCCGACGAGCCCACTGATACAGTTTATGGTTATGTTCCTGTCGATGTGGTTACAAATGTTATTGTAAAGCACGGCGGAATGGTGGAGGGAGAAGTCCCACCCGGCGTTATCCCGATTGCACCCGTAGCTCAGCCTGGATAGAGCGTTCGGTTTCTACCCGAATGGTCGTGGGTTCAAATCCTACCGGGTGTACCATTCCAATAATTAGAACTAATTACTTAGTGGACAACAGTCGAGAACTAACCGACGAAGAGTTAGAAAATGTAATCGGTGGCGCATCCCGCGAAGCCTTTTTGCATTGGGCAGCGGAACAATATAATGTTCACAGAAAGAATGAAAATGATAAACAACTTAATGAAAAACCAACGTGGACAGGGGATGACAGAGTATGTTATTATTCTTGTCGCGATAGCGATCGTATGTATTGCGATTGCAGTGCAGTTCGGGGGAGAGATTAAAGCTCTTTTTGAAACAGCCGACGCCGAAATCGACACGGTTGATGCTAACCTTTAAGCGATATGGTGCTGGTCCTCCTTCTGCTGCAAGCATATATTCTGCTGTCTTTAGAGGATTCCGAAGCCACAGTACAGAAATTTCTAAAACAAAGACGCGGAAGCGACCCTCGCCCGGCGTACTTGGCGACGCAGGTTTATAGGCTAAAGAAGTGGAGTTTGGTATTTTTATGTTTGCTCTCGGTGCTATGTGCTCGTATATCGTACTTGCAAGCAGAAGAAGCAACGATTGAGAAATGCACAGAATACTTTACAGAGATACTAGAAATCCAGAAGAGGCGTGAACTGTTTCAACGCGGCGCCAACGAAATGATGCGAAGATACGAGAACGGATATCTAACCAAAAAACAGCTTGACAGCACCCTCCACGTGTGGTATATTACAGAGAGTGGGCTAAGAGAGCAGGTTACAAAGATCTACGACCTTGCCTACGAACAAAAATGCTTTGATGAGGAACTAAATGAAAGTCGCAGAACTCAAAAAGGGGATGCTCCTTAAATTTACACAACCGCGATATTACAAATTCTTGCGGGATCACGGCGACAGCCAGTGGCTTGATTGTGGAAAGTTGGATATGCAGCAGACAATACGAGGCGGGCTAAAGATAGGTCAGCCATTGATGGTATACTTGGGACAAGAAGACGTGTCCCCCAGCGCCATTTATGGACAGTACCGTAAAGTTAGAAAGATATCAGTCGAAGGTCGAATCGCTTGGATGTGGCCTGAAAACTGGCAATATGTGGAGCCTGTAGTATGAAGTTTAAGATAGGCGACCTAGTTCGACGCAAACCAGAGCACACCCTCTATGAAGCACAAAAAGAGTGCGGCGTCGTAACGGGCTTGTTGTTGGGAGATTTAGTTAGAGTAAGTTGGGTCCGCACACGAACCGAATGTGTGTGCCCAGTATATAAGTTAGAGCAGGCTAGAAAGCCTGCCGAGAGGATATCAGTGTGAGTTTTAGATTTAATTTGGGCGATGTTGTCGTTCCGCGAAACCAAGAGCTGACTGAGAAGGTGCCCGTCAGAGTCGAGGCGCTTTGCTTGGATGGATTTATGAAGGTCCGCACCCTCGCGAGCAACGCATGGTATCTTGTAAAGGATGAGGATTTTGAGCTTTTCACTGAAAAAGAAACTAGCTGCCCTGATTACTAAGGTAATGACTTATCTTCCGGGCGGCGAGCTGCGCGATTGCGAACAAGTTAATAGTAGGGATACTGGGTGTATCCGGCACTACAAACATTACGGCAAGTGTGAAGACGCATGGGGCTACAAATGGCACCCGGCCCAAAACCACTCAATCCCAAACACCCCTTGACAGGGAGCCCCTCCCGTGCTATGGTATACCTATGATGAAGGTAGGAGATCTGGTACGATTCAACGCGCCTGACGATATATTCCACGGCTCAAAGGGCATAATTGTCCAGAGAGTAGAAAGCAATATATATGTTCAGGGCTTTCATTATGAAATTCAGA
>Ga0209756_1004105_pt1 | contig 11464 bp, 13 predicted proteins | sample ETNvirenome_6_85_FD_184071 | JGI IMG/M metagenome (GOLD analysis project Ga0209756, IMG submission 184071) | Marine viral communities from the Pacific Ocean - ETNP_6_85 (SPAdes) (version 3) | ecosystem: Environmental > Aquatic > Marine > Oceanic | place: Pacific Ocean | collected 2013-06-19
ACCATTTTTTTCTCCTTTTTGTTTCCAGACTTGCCACTGGATTTGTGGGTTACGTCCCCACCGAAGTGGGGATGGCTCACCTATTGTTTGATACTTATTTATAATCCGACTTTTTTCTCTAACTCAATTTCCCTGAGAACCTCTTGATTGAGATCGTGGGTGTAATTAACTGGAACGCTAATATCAGAGTTCATATGGTTGAAACATAAATCCCTACCGTTTTGATCGTTGCTGTAAAACAAGGCTGGGTTAAAGCAGTTAATTATGTTTCCACTAAAATCTCTTAATTGCCCCACACACTTGTCAGGGGATTCTGTTTTCACAAATTCCCACCAGTCATCCGGTTCTGTATCGATACGGTAATCATCAAATTCAACCGTGGCATCTTTTCCGTAGATATCCTCATCGGGTATAGCCTCGATTTCATATCGCATTAATCTATTGTTCATGGTCAGGAATCCAAGAGGTTGCCCATCTCTGAGAACTGTTGGTTCCATCCAATTTCCCATGCCGACCATCCAGAAACTTCTCCATTGTTTTATGCGTTCCAGAAGCTCATCATAAGAGTCCACCGAGATCATCTCCGGATCGGTTATCGGAGCATATTGTGCGAAATCGGGGTTTCCGCTTGTTGTCAAAACTGTTGTCCATTTCATTGCATTTATCTCCCTTTTTTGTTTTCCTTTAAAGTGTGCAATCTTCAATTTTTTTTGTGAAAGCCTTGTCAATATCCTTGAAATCCATGATTCGTATATCGTAGCAATCTTCGGCTAAAATCCAAGTCGTCATTTCTATCTGGTTGAAATAATCAGCCCAAGTTCCGATTGCCTTCACATATAATCCTTCGCCTTCTTCGCCATCTGTATCCCTATAGAGAATCCCATCAATGTCCTTACCTTGTCCCCATACGTCATATTGAACATACTTTGCTGTTTCCATATCTCTCTCCCTTTTTTGTTTTGGTATCCCTGACTCCCTTGCGGGAGTTTCGTCCTTCGTGGACTCTTCAGAGGGAGGTGGAAACCAGAGGCTCGACGAATCGGGCTACTGGCTTTCCCGTCTTGGCGACCTCTGCCGCCTCCTTCTCGGAGGTGCAGATAATCGTCTGGGTCAATCCTGGTCCCCAGGTTACCGCCCAGGAGAAGCCTCCGAAGCGATTGAGGAACCTTGTTGTTGTTGTCATTTTGATCTCCCTTTTTTGCTATTTAATTGTCCCGACATGAGAATAATATAATAAAGTATAGGGGATTGGAATAGTTTATATACCTTATTTTGGCTATTTTCGGACGAATATCAGCAATATGGGCATATTCCGGGTTTTAAGGTGGTTTGAAGGCGTAATATTTATAATGTCTTAATCCCAGACCCCAAAAACCCCCTTTAGGGGTTTTGGGGGTCTTCTTAACATAATGATCGTAATGCATAATGCATAATGCGGAATCTGATACACTTCCGACATGGAAACAATATCGATTGAACTGCCCGGGATACCAGGTTCTTTAACCAAGAACGGAAGGCGGCGATCCCACTGGTCTACTCAACAGAAAGCCACTAAGCAATTACTGGAAGATTCTATCTTCCTCATCCGCTATGCGATCCAGGAAGAATCTCCGCCATCAGAACCGTGGACAAAAGCGAAAATCCATATTCATCAGAAGTGGTCTAATAATCCCCTGGACTATGAAGGTCTCGCGTCCGGCGCGGCGCCGATCGTTGACGCGTTCACCCATGTCGGGATCATAGAGGATGATTCCCCGCGGTATATATGTTCCTATACCATGTCAGAGGAAAAAGTCCCGAAACAAGCCCAGAGGGCTATTGTCGTGACGGTATCCAGAGCATGACGTGTCTGCACTACTGGGTCTGTGAAATGCCCAATGGTCCCGATACCAGGGCAACGTGTAAGAGATGCAAAAGGAAAACCGTTTTCAATAACGATGAAAGCAAGCTGAAAAGATGGCGTAGGAATCCCAACAATGGGAGCGTTACCGAGATTTATGACATAATCGTGGGAAGTGGTGGGTATTATAAATAGCGGTATTAGTAATAACACATGATGCAGACGTAGGAATTTAAATAAATGAAATGGCGATGGACTGCTCTAATCGTATATTTAACAATATGTGTCTACGATTTCATGATAGTCCCCATCTATTACGGGGTTGCAAGGGTGGGGTTAGACTTAACTGATTACATGAGTCATTTACAGGAAATCGACGATCCATTAGTACAGATGGAATATTTAAAGAAACTGGTATCCCAGCATGAACCTTTCACATTGAAGGGGGGCGGGTTATTCCACTTATCCTTTGGCGCTATCTTGACGGGAAGTAGCGTGATGGGCAAGAAAGATTAGATTGTGAAAATCTCAACACTCACCGAGAGATGCGCTATGCACAAACAACACAAGATATCAATATATGTGGATATTACGGATGCCCAGAGGGACATGGTTGAGGGGGCTTTAAATGGATTCCTCAATACCTGGGACCAAAAATATTTTATTAAATCGGTACGGGAAAACCAGCCCGGGTGATCCGGTAAACATAAAGAGGTTATTATGAAAGTACGAGACAGGATCAAGGAATTACGGCGGGTTCCGGCATCGGAATTAATACCGAATCCCAAGAACTGGAGAACCCATCCTATCGCCCAGCAAGACGCCCTCAAAGGTGTTCTTGCTGAGGTTGGTTATGCCGACGCATTAATCGCCAGGGAGACCCCGGAGGGGCTGATGCTGGTGGATGGGCATCTGCGGGCGGAAACCACGCCGGATGCAGAGGTGCCAGTCCTGGTACTTGATATCAATGAAGCCGAGGCAGATCTGATGTTAGCAACCCTCGATCCCCTGGCGGCAATGGCGGGGCGGGACGAGGGACTGTTGGATGATTTATTATCGACGGTCTCGTCTGACAACGATACGGTAAATGCCCTCCTCCAGACTCTGGCGAACGGGTACGAACCGTTGACGTTAATAGAGCCGCAACCTCCAGATGAGGGATTTGACGTTGATGATGCCCTGGAGGATGTAGAGGCGGGCGATTACGAGCCGATGGTACAAAGGGGCGAGGTATGGAGTCTAGGGGAACACCGCCTGATGTGCGGCGACGCCACATCAGAGGACGATGTGCTTGTTCTTTTGGGTGGGAACATTCCTAACCTTATGATTACTGACCCACCCTATGGCGTATCTTATGAGCCAGAATGGAGGGCTGAATGGAGAGATGCCAGTGGGGGGCGTTTGGGAAAGGTTACGGGCGACCATAAAGCTGATTGGTCGGATGCGTGGAATTTGTTTTCTGGTGATGTAGTGTATTGCTGGTCTGCGGCTGGTGCAGACTGTATTGTGTCGGGTCTGGCTCTTCAGTCTGCGGGCTTTGAGATTCGGGCATCTGTCATGTGGCGTAAGCCCCACTTTCCTATTTCAAGGGGGCATTATACCTTTCAACATGAACCGTGTTGGTATGCGGTCAGGAAGGGGCGACAGGCGGGATGGATTGGTCCTGCAAACGCCTCGACGGTATGGGATATAACATTAGACAAGAATGTCTCGCCCGACGCTCCAGACGGTGGACACAGTACGCAAAAGCCGCTGGAGTGTATGGAGCGTCCTATGTCCTATCACGACGGAGATGTATATGACCCTTTCGTTGGTTCTGGAACGACCATTATTGCCGCCGAGCGTCTGGGTCGTCGGTGCTATGCGATGGAGATTGAACCACGATACTGCGACGTCGCGATCAAGCGGTGGGAAGATTACACGGGACAGAAGGCGGTGAAGGTTTAATATTATGCCAAGACAAAACGGTGACGCGATTGCCCGAACCCAGCGCAGAATGCGCGTCCTCCAGGCGAAGGTTGCCGGGGCATCCGTGCGGCAGATCGCAGAACAGGAGAACCTGTCAGTTGCCCAGATCCAGAAGGATGTCCAGCGATCCCTGGGGGAACTCGCAAGGGAACATGTCGGACATGCTGATACGCTACGGGCAATGCAGATGGAGAGATACAACCAGCTACTCCTCCGGTGGTATCAGCCCGCGTTGAATCAAGATCCTGACGCGACAAATATAGTGCTGAAGATCATGGATAAAATCTCCCAGATCAACGGCATCATTCCGGATAAATCCACGATCCAGATCCAGCAAAATTCCTTCAATGTGAACGATACCCCTGTAACCTTTGTAATAGAGAATGCCAATGCAACAGACAACAATCCGATACCAGCGCCCGAACCTGTACTCGAAGCAGGAGCGGGCGATCTTCAGTCCTAAGAGATACGCGGTAATCGAGGGCGCAACCAAGTCCGGAAAGACTGTCGCCTGTCTCAGCTGGATTATTGAACAGGCAATCCGCGGCAGAGCCGGGCAACAGTACTGGTGGATCGCTCCTGTTTATCCCCAGGCAAGGATCGCATTCCGGCGCCTTCGCAGGGGTCTCTCACAAGACCTGTATACTGCCAATGAGTCCGAGCTGACTGTCAGGCTCGTTAACGGTTCGACGGTGGCTTTTAAATCCGGGGAGAAACCCGACAACCTGTACGGTGAGGATGTTTATGCGGCGGTGATCGATGAGGCTTCGAGATTAAGGGAAGAAGCCTGGCATGCCGTGCGCTCGACCATGACCGCCACCAGGGGACCTATCAGGATTATCGGGAACGTGAAGGGACGCAAGAACTGGGCTTATATCCTGGCACGCCGGGCGGAGACCGGGGAGCGGGGATGGCATTATGCAAAGCTGACCGCATTTGATGCCGCTGATGCCGGGGTAATCGAGACCAGTGAGATCGAACAGGCTCGCTCCATGCTACCTGAGAGCGTATTCAAGGAGTTATATCTTGCAGAACCCAGCGACGACGGGGGAAATCCTTTCGGGATGCAGGCGATCCGGGACTGTATTGCCCCGCTTTCCCGACAGTCTCCGGTATTATTCGGTGTTGACCTTGCCAAGAGCGTGGATTATACGGTCTCGATCGGGCTGGACGCGGAGGGTCGTGTTGCGTCCTTTGACAGGTTCCAGGAACCATGGGAGGAAACCTGCCGCCGCCTTGCGACAAGTATTGGATATACCCCTGCGCTGGTTGACTCTACCGGGGTCGGAGATCCCATCGTCGAGAGATTACAGCGGGAACTTCCAAACGTTATGGGCTTCAATTTCTCATCATCCTCCAAGCAGAAACTGATGGAAGGTCTGGCTCTTGCAATCCAGACTCAGGATATCTATTACCCGGATGGTCCGATCGTTACGGAACTCGAGGCGTTTTCCTATGAATACACAAGAACCGGGGTGAGGTATTCGGCGCCGGGGGGACTGCATGATGACTGTGTTATGGCTCTGGGTCTTGCCGTCCATGCCAGGACTAATGTCGCAGGGGTGGGAGTATGGTGATGCATCATATTGTTAGCCTTTCCGGTGGGAGCGCCTCTGCGGTGGCGGCAGATCGGGTTATTAATAGATATGGCGCAGAGAATGTGACCCTATGGTTTGCGGAAACTCTATGGGAAGATGATGATTTATATCGATTTCTTGAAGATCTGGAAAACAAATGGGATAAAAAGATTATCCGATTTGTTGATGGGAGAACTCCCTTACAGGTATCAGAAGACCAGAAGTTAATTCCCAGTTCTTATGCCGCACCATGTAGCTATTATCTTAAACAACTTCCATTTAGGAAATTCCTACAAAAGCATGCCAAGCCAGTGACGGTCTACCTTGGACTCGATTTCACCGAAGAACACCGTCACGCTAAACCAAAAGAAATATATGAATCTATTGAAGGAGTATCAGTAGATTTCCCATTAATGTGGGAACCACTACCTTATATGGGATACACAAAGACAATCGAGGAATGGGGGATTGAAATACCTCGCTTATACAAGATGGGATTTCCTCACAATAATTGTGGAGGAAGGTGCGTAAGACAAGGGGCGTCTGAATGGATACGCTTGCTAAAGCATTTCCCAGAAAGATTCCAAGAGGTCAAAGAGTGGGAAAAATCCAATCAAACCCCTGGCTCTCCAAGAGAAAACAGGACAATAATAACCATGACAAAAAAAGGTATAAAGTCCCCGTTGTTATTAGGTGATCTTGAGAAACAAAACAAAACAACTCAAGCAGATATGTTCACTTACCAAGGTGATTCGTATGGATGTTTCTGTGAATACTAAAATGGAAACAAAAGAACTCCGCTGTTCGGACTGCGGGAAACTCCTGGCTGAGAAGGCAGGGAAGGGAACCGTGATCGTCTGCAACAGATGCGGAACAAAGAATGAGGTGGCTTGATAATGCAGATTGACCTGACCCCTCACGAGATGCTGATCGCCATAACAGCGATCAAGCGCTACTGGGTAATGGAGGATACGGCAGAGGCTACGGCGTCCAAGCTGGATGACGCATTGAAATTCATGCACCGATCCTGTCCCGGCGGATGCGGTAATGCGGTTTATGATGATCCTTCCATTGCAGGGAAAAAGTATTGCGGACTGCCGGAATGTGAAAAGGGTGATGGGATTAACTTTCCGGAATATAAAGGACAGTACGCGGATGACCGTATGAGATTCCAGAACCGGTTTCTGAAAATTAAACAATTATGTGAGGACCATCCCGAATACTCACTTGTGAGAATTGGGGACTTTTGCAATCTGAGCGGCTCCAGGGTCAGCCAGATAATCAAGAAATATAACAAATTGAATCCGCTCAATCCGATCATTTTTCCAGATAGCCGATATAAAAAGAAAGATGAGCTACGAGGAAGGCACCGAGCATGACCAATGAGCCGGGTACGGAGAAGATAGAACACAGACTAGCAATGGAGTGTTCATCATCTGAGTGTCAATGTTCATGCCATCTGTGTGCAATGTGCCAGGAGCCGTTAATGCGAAAGTATACGCCAGCACCAGGAGCCGCCGCCCTCCAGTATTGTGAAAGCTGTAATTATCGTGTTTCCCGTACTGTCCGGATGTATCGAGTCGACCAGAACGATACATATATGGGCGGATTAAATGATGAATGCACAAAGGCTCCCTGAGGTTACATTCAGGTTACATTCAGGTTACATTCAGGTTGAAGCAGAGACAATCAAGCAGTAAATATGAGCGGGCATTGATGTTGTCCTGTTAAAATATCTCCGTCTGTGGTATCGGATTGGATTGACGCGCTTTATAAAAATCTGTATTTTAAATAACAGGGTAAATCCCTCCAATGTGGTCTCGCCATGTACCCGAAAGGCAACGGGGGAATATGGCGATCTGGAACATGTTCACAAAAGCAACTGACGCGGAGGTTTCCGCATCGGTTCCGCTCGTCAATGATCTTTCGCAGGTCCAGTATCCAACCGATAACTATGAGAACTTCGCATCCCAGGGATACGGTAAGAATGAAATCGTCTATGCGTGTATCCGGGAACTCGCTGATGGTGCCGCGTCCCCCCGGTATTACGTCGGGATGGACGGACCGGATGGCGGCATTGAGGAAATCGAAGACAGTCCCCTTGCGGCAATCATAAAACAACCGAACCAGAATGATGATTTTTATCAATTCATTGAAAGAATAGTCACGTTTCTCCAAGTTTCCGGAAACGTTTATATCCTGAAAGAACGGGATAGAACAAACCAGGTAGTCAAGCTCTGGCTTTTGCGTCCGGATCGGGTCTCAATTGTCCCGCAGGACCGCGGGCAGAACGGTTATGTTTATTCAATAGACAGCAAGGAATATACACTGGCACCGGAGGATATATCCCACCTTGCGCTTCCGAATCCTTCCGGGGATGTTTACGGATTATCGCCCCTTCATATTCTCGCGAGGACTGTTAACCTCGATCTGAATATGGGCGATTTCGCCAAGATGTATTTTCAGAATGCCGGGGTTCCTTCCGGGTTGCTGAAGATCAAGCGCCGGCTGACCTCCCAGGACGAAGCCGAGAGGATCAGGGCGCGATGGCGTTCAACCTTTGGCGGCTCAAACAATATGCACAAGGTCGCTGTCCTGGATGACGACGCCGAGTATCAGCAGATGGCATCCTCTCCCAAAGATATGGCATTAACAGAAATGCACTATATGACTGAATCGAGGATCTGCGCCGTGTTCGGTGTTCCCCCGATTCTGATCTCAGCGAATGTGGGTCTGGCAAGGTCTACCTTTGCCAACTACCGGGAGGCGCGTTTCAGCTTCCATTCGGAGACCCTGGAACCCTTGATCAAGAGAATCATCCGATTCCTCAACAGATGTCTGGAATATGAATTTCCAGACAGCGGTTCAGTATATGCCGACATGGCGGAGATGCGGGCATTCCTCGACGATTCGGATTCCCAGAGTGCCAGGGCGGCGAGCCTGTTTGGTGCCGGGATCATAACCCTCAACGAAGCGCGGGAACTCGTGGGGGCTGACGCGATAGACGACGGGGATCTCCGCAGAATTCCCAGCAATATAATCGAGTCCGGTGATATGGAAGCCCTACCGGCTCCCGCTCCACAGTTGCCCGCCCCGGTGGACGATGAGGAATCGGCAATTCTGGGCGTATCCAAAGCCCCGCGGGTCGCTCCAAGAGCCGCCCAGTTGCGGAGGGCGCTTCTGAAGGATCGGGAAAGCCTCACGGATCGGCTCGAATCTGATGTTGAGCGATATTTTAAACGAATCAAAAGCCGTGTTGACGGGATTGTTGGAAGATACCTGGAAAGAAATACTGACGAGCAGAAGGATTTCCCTGTTTCATTCTCGAATCTTTTGCCGGATGATGCGGAAAACAACCTTGCAGAGATCCTGTATCGGAATTTCATCCGTACTACTAAGTCGACATATTCCCAGATAAACGAATCCGGCATGGCTGGAGTCCTGGAATGGTCTGAGAAACTCCCTTCGGTTGCCGCGATAACAAGCGGGGCATCCGCCAGGGCGAAGATGATTCACAACACAACCAACAAAGCATTTCAGAAAGTTGTCGGAGTTGCCCTCGAGAGGGGATATTCCATTGAGCAATTAGCCCGGGGAGTTCCGGCTGACAAGTTCCCCGGAATCAAGAGTCTCGCAAATGAAACAATTAAACGGTCGCGTCTTATTGCCCGTACTGAGATTATGAGAACGCAAAACCTGTCATCCATCTCCCATTACAAGGAACAGGGTTTCGAGTATATGCGGGCTGATGATGTAGACGGAGACCCTAACGACAATTATGTGCCTGATGGAGACCCGTACGGACGCACTTGTGCAGAACGTCACGGACAGATTTACCGCGCAGATGATGCCGCCCTGATTGTCGACCATCCTAACGGAACATTGAACTGGGAACCGATGCCGAGAAATTACAAACCCGAAGAGGTTATAGCATGATTCACAAAACCGAAGAATCCGAAATCAAGGTGATTGACGACGCGGAAGGCGTCATCGAGGCATTTGTTAACACGATGGGAACGAAGGATAAGGACGGGGATATTATCGAGCCGTCGGCTTTTGATAATTCCATCAAGAACAATCTCCCGATTCCATTCCTCATGGGACACGATCACGGGCAACTGGTCGGAAAGGTGATTGATGCCCAGCCGATACAGGTCTCCGACGATGTATGGCGGCTGGGAGCAACTATAAAGATGAACATGAACACCCAGGCGGGACGGGACGCGTTCTCGAATATCTCCGGGGAATTTATAAAGGAATATTCAGTCGGTTTTAATATTCCGGATTCCGGGGTGACCCAGGAAGGGCGCGGAAATACCAGCATCAGAAGGATCGCGGAGTTGGACTGGGTGGAAACGTCCGGCGTAGTCCGGGGGGCATCACCCGATACAGCCACGATCTCAGCGAAAGCCGATAAGGCGAATCGACCTATTCCCCGACATTCCACTGAGACAACATCAGGACCGTGGAGCGGGGTCGAGAACCGGGCGGGGTTATCAGGGACCGCAGATGCTCTCCGGGAAGCCTATGCCTGGGTTAACCCGGCGGGGAAACCTGACGCAAAAGGATCTTATAAATTTATCCATCACCATGTGAAAGATGGGAAGGTGGGCGCCGCAAATATCCGGGCATGTTCCGGGGCGATCGGTGTCCTGAATGGTGGTCGTGGCGGGGCAAATATCCCGAAAGCCGACAGGGAGCAGGTTTACAGGCATTTGCAAAAACACATAAAAGATGCGGGGAAAGAAGCCCCGGAACTTTTGAGCACCTCGCGGGTATGGACCAGGGTTCGAAATATCGAAACGGCAAACTGGAAAGAACTCGTTGAGGATTTGAGTGAAGACGAGGTTACCGCTTTGGCGGTCGCCCTCTTAGATGAGGAAGGAAATACTCCGACAGAAGCGAACGATGAAACCGCGGAATCTGCCAATGTTGAAGATAACGACAACGCCGAATCAGACGTTGACGAAGTCTTCGATGCTGACGCCGCCAGGACTGAATTGCTCGCAAATGCCCAGAGACAGCTTTCTCTCCTCACGGCTATATTAGAAAACAGAACATCAGTTCAGGAGGAATAACTTGAACACCAAGGAAATGAGAGAAAAAGCTGGCGGGCTTTTAAAAACAGCGCAAGAGTCACTCGATACGGGTGATGTTGGGCAATTCGAGAAGATCATTCTCGATGCTCAGATTATGATGAAGGAGGCGGATGAAATTGAGGAAGCGCAATTAAAATTGAAGGCTCTTTCGGGAGACTTTAATCAGCCTCTGAATACAGTTCCGATAGCATCAAAAGACGTTGAGAAATACAACACCGATGATACGACCCGGAATACCAAGGCTGACTACAAGCCGCAGACCTGGATCAAGGGTCTACCGGCGATGTCGCAACCGATCTGGGTGCAGGAGCAATGCGGGGAAAACATTAAAGACCATGCTCGATTCCAAAAAGATACCTTTATGAAATGGATGAAAGCACCGTCCGAAGTTGCCTTCCAGATGACTGCAACTCCTGATGAACAGAAGGCGATGCAAGAAGATACTGACGCAGAAGGTGGTTTCTTCGTACCGGAGGAGTTCATTAACCAGGTTGTGCATGACCCAGGAGTTCCGGGTGGACGATTGCGCCCGTACTGTAACGTTATTCGTGTTGCCAGTAAGGACGGATATATCCCTGGGATTGCATCTGCAAGCTGGGCGGCGATCGCAGAAGAAGCCGCATACAGCGACCAGACTCCGGTAACATCGCAGATTGCGTACAGTCTTGAGAAGTCGGGCGGGTTGGTCAAGGTCACGCGAGAACTGCTTGACGACTCCGCCGTTAACTTGCCAGCTATGCTGTCGCAGATATTCCAGGAAGCCGCGGGTAGATTTGAAGATGTGGGAATAATCAGCGGAAACGGCACGACTCAATATGCTGGGATAATGGGCGCCAGTCCTTCTGATTACACGATGGCGAATGCCACCAGCGTTGTCGCCGCCGACTTGACCGGAATCTACTTCACCCTTGAGGAACAGTTCAGGTCTAATGCCAGTTGGATAATGAAATCCGCAATTGCGGCACTCATAACGAGTATCG
>Ga0209756_1004107_pt1 | contig 11459 bp, 7 predicted proteins | sample ETNvirenome_6_85_FD_184071 | JGI IMG/M metagenome (GOLD analysis project Ga0209756, IMG submission 184071) | Marine viral communities from the Pacific Ocean - ETNP_6_85 (SPAdes) (version 3) | ecosystem: Environmental > Aquatic > Marine > Oceanic | place: Pacific Ocean | collected 2013-06-19
GCCATCTTTTTCTCCTTGTATGTAGCTTGATGATCAGATGTATTCTAACCTAGCTTACAAGGATGTTCAAGCCCTCTTCGGCTTTTTCACTCGGAGTATTTTGAGAGGACGAACTGATAATCCTTTCCCAGACTTGGGGTTACCGACTTCCACGGCGTGGCCCCCTATGGAACGAGCATAAGCAGCCCAGGGGGGTGGTGCACCAGGGCCTCTATTTGACATACCGAGAGGCAATGTAAATCCTGCGACTGCTCCGGCACCGGAAAACTCATCGAGGTCGTCTTCTTCGTCTTCGTCAATGTCTTCTTGGGCGCGGAGAATCTCATGATTGAAAGCCGCTCTACCCAGTGGTTCCTCGTTCATCATTTCAGCCAAGATATCTGCTATAATTTCTTTAAGCATGATTTCATTAAGTTCTGATTCGCTGATTGGGCCCTGGCCTATCATAGCTTTTCCTCCGCCTTTGTTAATATAGTGTCTAGCCATACTCGCCTTGTAGTTGCCACCTTTTCCAGGAGGTCCGCTCTGCTTAGCATATTCTTCTCTATCTTCGTCTGTGTAGTTGGATAAAGCGCCTGATCCCATTCGACCCATTATAGAACTATTAGCCTGGCCTGTCATGCCTGTTACTGGGAAAGGTCGAGGCGCCCATCCTAATCTATGGATATCTGGTGCGTTTTGCCAGGCAGAAGTTGCATGGGCACCTGTCTGTGCAATGCCCGAAGGACGATCACGGATCCTTTTTATATACTTGGGTTTAAATGTTTTGACTAGTTTTGCCATATAGATAAGTATTGCCCTAAAACGGAACTGGAATACTATCTTCTCGAGAACGTGCCTGAACTAATTTATTTGCTGAGGTGATTATGAGGGCCAGGGAAGGTTCGCGCATGGAGTAAAGGCGGGTGTCATCTGTCAGGCCGTCTGCAAGTAGAATAGCCATCCATTCATCATAGCTCACCTTGACACCAAACTTTTGGAGAAGGTATAAGCTTCGGTGAGTTGTTCGCATGTGGCGAAGCTTGTCGTTAAACTTATAGTTCTCACCTAAGTTTTCCTTGCGCCAATTATTATCCTGCGGGAGATAAAGGTCTTGTTCGTCATCTCCAACCTTGCCGATCAGGCAAAACAGAGAGCACAAGATCACTGACTCGTTGGGGACCTCGATGCCGCAGCCCTTGGCGATCTTGTAACTAGCCTCAAGGATCTTTAGCGAGTGATCGAGGAGACCGCCAGGAAAAGAGTTGAAATACTCATCACGCTCGGAGGAAGGTGCCATGACAAGACGGTCTCCAAGCTTATCGATCAGTGCATTAAGCTGCTTTGATCTCTTTCCTGTCTTTCCAGTGAGAGCCTTGAACTTCTCGTAATCAGCTTGCATCTTCTCGATATCTAAATCCATCATAACTCCTCCGCGCTCATGTAGAGGCGCGAACTAAAAGCAGGTAAAGTTTGTCCTGGCTTCATTATATCCTCAAGTTTGTCAAAGCACTCAGGATGACAGTCAAAAATAATCGCATCATGCAAAAGAAAGAGCGGAACACACTTGTGTCCTTCCTTCTCTACGCCTTGCACAATCTGATAAAAGCCTTCGAGTGCTGCGTCCATTGCTGAGGATTGTATGAAGTTGTTATAGAGCACGTGTGAAGCATTATTTCGAACTCGGATGTTTCTACCAAAATGATTCTTGATAAAACCAGACTTTGCTTCCTCCTCCAAGTGAGCTTTTACCTCACCCACCCCGAAGAAGATCTCCAGCTTCTTGAGAACATCTAATGCCGTGTGCTTGCTCACACCTATCAGCTCCTTAACTCGTCGAACACCCATTCCATACAGGGTAGCGATGGTCAGAAGTTTTGCTGTTTGCCTTCCGTGCTGGCTATCCAGAACTTTGGCACAGAGGTCAGTGTAGATATCTTTTACAGGATCCTGCCCAGATAGAATGAGCGCAACGCGAGGTTCCAGGCTGACATAATCAAACTGCATAATCTTGCCGCCCTCATATCGTGAGGTCAAGATATCTCTCATCTCTGCCTTGAGCGTGAGGATCTGTGGGCCCTCTGATATCGTGAGTCGCCCTGTGTTGGTGCCAGTAAGATTGTAGCCTACTTTCCTAGTCACTCCCTTCATGGGTGAAAAGGACGCCAAGACAGATTTATTGACAGTAGCAGGATCTGCATACCTTCGAGCAAAGATTTGCTCATCGATATAAGCTGGTTGCAATGACGAGATTAACTTCTGTTGGCCGCTAATCCTATTTCTAAAGTATTCGTATTGATCGGACTTTAGGTTTTCGCTAATAGCATCCTGGATACTCTGGAAATACTTTTTATACAAAGGCTTGGGTATCGCCTCAGACCAAAGTATATTTTTAACATGAGAGCCTCTAAAGGGTTTTGAAAACTTTTCGTCAGGAGCAGCAGGTATTTCTATCCCAGATAGCTTTGAAATCACGCTCAAGACATCGGACTTATCAAATCCAAAGCAAAGACAATTTTGAGAAACTGAATCTACCCATGCTGACTTTTCTTTAAAGTCAGTCTGGAGGTGCTTTTCTGTTCCTAGCAAGTTTTTATGGATGCAAACTTTCACACAAGATTATAGGACAATCTAAAGATTTTTACAAAAGCTAGCTATCGGATGAGTCCGGCTTAGCATCTTCTATAAATTGACTTGCCTTGTTTAGCAAGCTTAATGTGCTCTCAAACTTACCATCAGCATCTCTCGTACTAAGCTGGACGCTTGTGGTAAAGCTTCCTGGGCGAATGGAGTGTGAAACTGTTTTTGCGTAATACATGTCATCCGCTGAGGTTCCCGTTCCAAAATCAACAAAATAGTGCTGCGAATATCTCAATAGCGGACACCCTAGCATAGTGATCGAAGCATTTGTAGGTTGAATCTTTATAGGAAGGCCATTATCAGCTGTTCCTGCCGGGCTTCGATCAGGATTTCTACCGTAGCGATAAAGTTGCAAGTTCTTGAATCCCTGATCTTGAATGGATCCAAATTGTGCTGCAGTCATTACGGAGCCCTCTGAACCGTACACAAGAGTTGGATAATTTTGCGCAAGAATTCTTTTAAGCTCATGAAAAGACACGTTGATTCTATACTCGTCCGCACCAGCGGAGTTTATCTTTTTGACAAAGGCGGGATTTGCTTCTTCAAACTGGTGGATTAGAGACTTAAGCTGCTCACTGTGGGCTTTTAAGCTATCACTCTGGGGCTTTCCTTTAGAAGTTCGAGCTTTTCTTAAACTATTACTAATGTCTTTTACTGTTTCAAAATTATTACTCGAAGCACCAACAATTTGAGTAAATGCATCAGAGCGACCGCCGTTCATGTCAAAAACGTGAACTTTTAATATTGTTTTTTGATCTGTGTCAAAATGCTTAGCGTACTCAGAATTGGGTGAAACAGGCACAGCTTCAAACTTTACACTTACATTCGGTGCTCGAAAAGTCGACATAAATTCGCGGTGCTTATCTAGTTTTTCTTGAGCTGCCTTAGTCAAATTACCCTTTTTGTTTCTCTGGAGCTTCACATCAGGTGCAGGCCTAGCCCCTCGCTCGTTTAGCTTGTTATTGATAAAACCCTTGGCTTTGACATTGGTAAGAACAGAATCAGGATACTTGATAAATGTATTGATAATGTAGTTGATAAATGTCTGAATTGGGATTTGTGATTCTCGAGTTGAGTTGATCAAGTGATTCAAAGCGCTGCGAAATTCGTCTTTGTTAATTAAAAATTCTCCCACTGTGTAAGGAGCAAGTGCGCCATTTCTACCTGACTGTGTACTAAACCCATAGAAAAACATTTGAACTTCCGCGTACTTATCTGTCGCGAGCAAGGGCCGGCCTACAAATTGGCCAAATAATTTTCCTACCGAAATATATCTAGAAATTTTTGACTTTTCTTTTCCGGTTCCGGCGTCAAGAAAAGATCGTATGTTAGGGTGAAAGGGATCCACAGTCGACATCATCTTCTTTAAGATCTCATCAAGAATTTCACTCTTAACGGTTGTAAATGCATTTTTTCTCTCTGCTATCTTTGCCAGAGATTTTTGTATTTCAGCTACTGCAGTAGATTCTTTACCTTTTAATTTTTGCGTCTTGGCATTGAGCTGCTTTTGAAGCGCGTTTAAATCCTCCGCAAATATCGTAGTATTGCTTGCGAGATGACCTGACAATATTTGTACAGGCTTTATCATTTTTCTCTTAAGGACTTTTTCTGTCTCACCAATAGTGTCTCTAATTTGCTTTGATAATTTCTCGATCGCTTTTCCCTCCTCTTTTAGCGTTTCGTTGTCGAGTATAGAAACCAACAAAAGATCGGAAGAACCCTGTGCAAAGAGATCTAGAGTTATTCTAACTTGTCCATCACCTTCAAGGCTAAACGTGCTGTTATAGACTGAGAATTTCTCTTTTACTCTCATGGCGTTTAAGAAAGTGCCATACGCATTGTTACCAGAGTTATCTGGGTGTGACCAGCCCCACTCAAGAAGAAGCTCGTTAGTTCCGTAGTTTTCAGGTCGAATAAGCTCGGCAATTTCGTGAAGCCGAGACCTGTCGTGGAGGGTCAGTTGCATGCGTGCGGTCTTCTTTTCAATTAATCCTGCTGCAGGAACGATTGAGATATCAACACTCTCAATAGACATTAGAGGCTTGAAGGGATCAAGCAAAGGAACAGTTCGTTGTTCGCGATTAAGAGGAGTTAAAGTCTGGGGCGAAGTAAAAAGCTCCATGCCAAAAGTTGAAGTTTTTACATCGACAGGTGTCCCTTCTGGCTGAGCAGACACCAGGAGGTTATTTGTTGCTTTACCCTTAACAGATACTGGCCCTAGTATCATCTTTGCGAGGCTTAAACTATTGGGCTTGTCGTCTTTTACTGACGTTGTAGCAGTTTGAAATTGAACGTCTAGAAAAGGTACACATCGAGAAAATTCGTGTGTAGGAATAGCATTAGCGAAAATTTCAATTTCTGCCGTTAGTGCAGTTGTAGGTGAAAAATCTAAGTGATTTGCGTTTACTAGGACAAGTGAAGGATCTGTCTTTGATCGACCTTTCGGGGCTTCGTCTCCCTGGGTGGGCTTGTTGGAACTATTATTGCTAGATTCAGCTATTACAGTAGAAGACACAAAATTTGACGTCTTACAGCCCTTTTTAGATCCAATATTACCCTCCACGCTTTTGTGCTTATCCAAGAAAAGATCGATATTGTTGTTGAATTTTGCTAAGATGCTTGCGTTTTCAGCTCCTTGCGTATTGTCAGCTCCTGAACCTAGATCCTGGATTTTTGCAGCCATCTCATTACCGAAGAAAGCGCCATCAGTATCCTCCACCATGATATCGACAAATTGTCTCATCGCGGCGTCTTGAATGGCCTTATAATTCGACAAACCTTGTCGGCTTTCAGTTCTCGACTTGGAGCTTAGAATTTTTTGCAAACCGCCATAGCCCGTGGATTGCCGGATCTGGTCAGCGGACGACTTGAGGGCCAAAAATTTAGATTTTCCGATCTTCATACAACAAGCTCGGCAACCTGATCTATGTCTACGGGTATTACGACCCTAGTTCCTGGCGGAACTTGCAATCCCCAGCCTACATCGCTGGCTGCAGCTATGACCCACCAGAGAGAGGCATCACCGTACTCCTGGCCTGCAAGAATATCAAGTCTCTCCGCCTGCTTAAATACTCGGACTTCAACAGCAAGATTTCCTGATCGAACGGCCTGTCTAATTAAATTTACAGAAGTTGCAGTACCGAACGCGCGTCCGTTTCTAATAATTGAATCTCGAGCGTACCTGCTAAATGACAACTTCTACTCCTTACTTCCTGGTCTTGGCCTGGATGCTTTCATCAATGAGTCGGGTATCATTGCGATCCACAACTAAATCTGATCCCGGTGATATCGGCTTGCGACCTTGTGCGTCCGCAATATTCATAGTGTTTGATGTTGGCTCCACGCCTGCAACATTTTGGACCACATCACCCACTTGATATACCGGAGCTCTATTAAATCCATCACTATCCAATCCGGGTGCGATGTCGTGAATAGGATCAAATGACATTCTAATTTCACAAATCTTTGGTGCGCGAGAACCAAATGATGTTTCCCACACTGTCGAATTATTGATCCAGTTAAAGCTCATTCTTGAGATAAATCCCGCAAGGCCTTTGCCGCCGGACTCCTCAAAAGATCGAACCACCGCGTTGTTGCGTGCATCAAAAAATGATGCAGATGATTTTTCATATTCCATTAGGGATGCTTGTCCAAACGTGTTTTTCATAAGATCCTCTCTCAATTTGTTCAAGCGATTTTTCACCCTGCCAATCCCTTGGGGAATAATTACTGCGTCATTATGGCTCAAAATGTAGTTGGATTTTTCTGCTCTTTTTAGCTTTTTGCCTTTGCCATTTAGCGCATCCTGTAGAGAAGCGTGCAAAGAAACGCTGTAAGTAGGGGCCGCTGATCCGCCTCCGCCCAATGCGGCTCTCACTCCGTCTGCAGTACCTTTCCTGCTCACAACTTTTGCAAAAACATCCTTGAAGGGGAGGTAAAATCTATCAGGGGGCAGAATTAGGCCGCCGATGCCGCCTGCCAGACCTTTTCCTACCGAAGCTAATCCAGTATCATTTATGTCAAGATATTGGGTGCTTGGATATGACACTCTGACGACATCACCGGCAGATAGACCTCCGGATGTGGATACTCCGAAGGCTCCTTGAGCCGGGTTCTTTACCTTGTCAATTATGTCGCTTACTTCATTAGCAGTTTTCTGGGAAAAATCAGACAGCTTATTAAAAAATTCTTGAAATTCTGATTCTGACAGCTTATCCAGCTTTTTGGCATCTGGAATAAAGCTCTCAGTTCCCAGACCGAATAATCTAGATAAATTAAGCTTACTGTAGTTAGACCTGATTACGTCCCCTATTCTTAAACGAATCATAGGTGATGCCGATTGGACTTGACTAAAGGGCATTGTAAAGCCCTCTCTTAAACCCGTATTAGAAGATGCAGCACCTTCGACTCGCCGGCCCCTAGTGTATTGCGGATACAACAGGGACACTAACTTATTTACCTTGTACCACATTTGATCAAAATCTTCTTTTGATGTAGCAGCTACAAAGAAATCAAAAGATATGGACCTTTTTGTGCTTCCGTAAATCTGGACCGGGTCTGCGCGCCCGATTGCACGAACCTGATTATAATTTGCATTGAAATCATCTGTTAGGTTGGAGATAAACGCATGAAACGACACAATTTCATTAGTACGCAGGTCTTTAAAATAAAAAGGAACGTACTCAGAGTCTAAAAGATTTTCAATTTGTGCGGCTTCAGCACTAGAAATTTTTGATGATCGCAGGTGTGCATTTTCCATGCTTGCCATCGACCCAAGACCAAGAGTCTTTCCCTCTCTACCGCCTAAAGCTTGCTGTGCAAAAACGGTTGCCGGGCTCAACCTAAGAAGACTTGTAGTTCCGGAATTTCTCCATGCCAGCCTAAGATCTGTTGCGGATTCGCCTGAACCTGTACCTTTTCTGCTCTTGTGAGGCGCTTCTTTCAGATTATCTAGGTCGAAGGGTGAGGCATCTCCAGTAATAATGGAATCACCTACAGCTGCGAGCGCATTTATTCCACCCACAACCTTTGAGGTTTTTAGAGCTTCAATAAAAGTCAAGGCACCTTGGATGCCAGGAGGAGCTTCAGTCACACCTGACACTCGATTGATTAAGTCTTCAACGTCTCTAAGTACTGCTCTTCCAAAGACAACATAAAAACCTGGAGATCGTGTAATATTGGCTGCAGCTTTTGCAACATCCAGCGCGGCTTGAGCTGCTGCTCCGGCTGAAGTAAAGTTTGCGCCGCCGAGGCCGAAAAGTGAAAGGATTCCCTGCTGAAGTGCTTGAGCGAGCGGAGCTTTTGTATAGATTAAGCCAAAATCTTCTCGGGAAATTGCCGCGGAAAGAACTCTTGTAAATTGGTTGGTCTTTTGAAAACTGCCTAGACTGTAAGGACGAGTTCCTGGTGCGGACTTCGATCCCAGGACTGCGCCGCCTATTCCTATAATAAAGCTAGATAACGATAGATAGCCCGCAGTTGCAGTTAAAACTCCAAAAGCCAGGGCTATCATCTCAATGGGAGCTAGGCCATCAAATACCTGGTCGGGTGAATTTAGCTGGCCGTAAGAAGTTACTTCTCCTAGTCCTGGCTCGCTGAACTGACCTGAGGAGGCTTTGAGACTTGTGATTCCTGGTACGGACTGTCCCGGTATTTGTGCAGCATTTCTGGCACGGATATCAGTTGCTATCACCTTAGCTTGCCCGTACTCAACATCTTCGTTGGTATTTGATCCAGGCTTGATACCCATAGCCACATTGATCACGTCCATAGCGACACCCTTGAGATCCTCTAGCTTAAGAGGGGTGTCGCCTTGTCCCACCCCATTAGCTCCGACATAGTCCTGAAGGGAGGTGAATGTTGCCTCGTCAGGGTTATCACCAGTCGCAGCATAGACGGTGGCCTCTGAGATTGACGAGAATCGATTCTGTGATAAAACAGCAGAAACAGTACGTTGCACTAAAGGGCCAGACCCTGGAACAGTCTCAGAATCACCCAGAGCAGGTGAGTTGCCCTTTAAAGACCTGCCGTGCGGTGACTCAAAGGGACCTTGATCTACAGGATCCACTTCCCTGAGCAGGACATCACCTGGGCGGCGAACAATGTCACCGATCTGCTCGTCTGAGAGTGGTGCTCGTCGACCGGCGGCGCCCTTCTTAATAAATTGCCCAAGAGTAAATGTTTGAGAAGTTCGATCAATGGTTGCCGGCTTATCAACATCCGAGAGATACTGCTTGTCAGATGTTAGGGTGTCAGAGGCTCCGACCTGGTTCTTGTTCAATAGTGAATCCTGGCCGGCGCGCTGTCGGGCACTCCTCAGGGACACAGGTGTCACGTTATTAACAGTAGGCTGAGGTTGAAAAGGTATGTCATCCTGACCGGAGGCTCTATTTCCAGGCAGAGCACCGTAGTCAGCGCGATAGTCGGTAAACTCATTCATGAGCTTTCCGTCGCCGCTCTTGTCCTCAGGAATGATTACTTTTTTTGTGGGATCGTCAGTCATCCTTCTTCTCTACTTGTTTAGCTGCTAAGTCAGCGGTCACGCCAGACGTTAACGTAGCTAAATATGATGAAAGCCTTTCTTCGACTCTCTTTTGTCCCTCTTCAGACAGATTGGACATCAGCATTTTGAAAACTGGATCGTTCTTGGTGTGCTGCAGCAATTTAGCGTGAGGCACATCTTTTGGATTCTTTGGAATAAATGTTGCCAAGTTTTCCTCCTACTAGGCAGTATTGAAATCTCTGGCCCCTGTTGCTGGGCGCTCGAGGATTTGTCGCAAGGTGGCTCCCCCAGGATTAACTTGTCCGGAGAGGGTTGCCTTCGCAAGTACACCCTGCACCGTTGGATCGCCTAAGTTAACGGGCAGAGATACGTCAAGGTTGACAGTTAAGTCACCATTAGAGGCAGTACCTGCCGCGGTGAGTTGGTTGCCCGCTGTTGTCATCGGTATTCTAGCAACAATTGTTCGGGCTGCGGCCATCGCTTCACGGGAAGCTTCCATAGTTTTGGCTATCATGCCGCCAGGTTGACCGATCAACGCTTCATCGTTGCTAGCGGGCTTGATCATACCCGTGGGTGTCACAATGGTCATAGGGGAGACTGCAGCATCCCGGACCATCGCGATGTCCTTCCCAGGGGGAGGCCCAATGGCGCGCCTCGCTTTGTCTTGTAAGTTAGATCCTGCACCGGTATCGACGTAGCCAAGGACTTTATCTAGAGATGTGTGGAGGTATTTCTGAAAAGCCTGCCCTTGATTTTCCAGTGTTTTTGCGGCTGACTCACTGAGTTGAACGGTTACAGCATCTTGCTTAGCAACGAGATCTTGTAGCGCTTTTTCTTGCTCCTTATTGAGCTGGAGAACTCCCTGAGAGTTCAGGTTAAGCTGCCCCATGAGCTTTTCTTGCTCTTTGAGTAGTAAGCTGGTTGTATTAAGAACCCCCGGTATTTGAGCTACGATTTCTTCGGTATTTGCAAAAGTTGTCTCCATGAAGTCAAGAGAGTCCTCGAAGAAATTCATCATCGCGGCGTTAGCACCTTCGCTACCAAGGGCAGCACCTGCCTGTCCTGCGATGCCTGCGGCTCGACCCGAGAGCTGTTCACCTCTTCTAAATCTATCTCCACCTGCGAGAGCTGCATCTAAAATCGCGCCAGTTTTAGTCTTAAAGTCAGAGACCGCCTGGGGTATCAGGTCAGAAAAGTTACTAAAGAACTTGTCAGCGTTTGATGTAAGTCGTGTGTTTAGCTCAACAAGCTGTGCCTGTTGTTGCTCCATCGTGGCGGCCGGTGCACCAGCTGCAGAAGTAATGCCCTCTTCAAATCGACCAATGTTACCGGGAGAGAATGCCTTCAAGACATCTTGCGGGTTCATCCCTCCTGTTAAGTCAGAGAAATAGTTAAGGCCAACACGTCCGAGCTGAGTAACATCAACGCCGGCGTCGGTAGCAGCCTCCTGCAACATTCTAAGGCGCTCCGCCGGATCCTGCTCTGCAAAAAGATCGAAGGCATCAACGTTTATGCCGAACGCTTGACCTAGCATTGCAGCTTTCTCAGCAGTTTGATCAAAGTTATCAAACATGTTAAGCTTCGTGATCCCCTCAAGAGAGACCCCTAGCTTAGTAGCTGTAGCAGCGACCTTGGCTAATTGAGCTTCTGAAAAAGTTGCAAATCCCTGAAAGTCTTTCCTAAGAGTGTTTACAGCTTTTGAAAGTACCTTCTGGTTTACGTTAAAAGCTTTGCCCATCTTTTTAGTAGCTGAAGCTGCTGCAGCCATCTGTGCTTCTACAGTTGTCCCCATAGCGATCGAGCGATCTGCAAAGACACCTACATCAGCATCAGTCGCGCTAAGAATCTCCTGGAAGATGAGGACGCTTCGGGATGACTCTCCAAAGGGCTTCGTGAGCGCATCAAGTTTTTCTGCCAAAACTACAGTAGTTGCAGCCGTGCGTTTGGCAGCTTCCTGGACTCCGGCCATGCCAGGCTGCAAGAATCTCAAGGGTGTCAGGGCTTCGCCTGCTGCATCTCTGGTCTCTCTTAGGCCGAATCGAAGCCCTAAGATTTCTCTTCTTAGATCGTCTGATGCTTTTGCTGTGCCTCCGCCTGCTTGATCAGCAAAGCCATGAGCTGCTGTTCTTACCTCTCCGAAAGTCTTGGACAGGGAAAGGTTAATTTCGTCCATGGGCTTAATGTACTTGTCGTAGTGATTGCCCACTTTTTCAAAAGTTTTAGCTACTGCAAAAATTCCAATCCCTGCCGCAATGAATTTATCAGCATTGTTTGATAACTGCCCCATTCCTTTTGAGGCGATGCCGGCCATCTTGCTCAGTACACCAAGCTCTGTTGT
>Ga0209756_1004109_pt1 | contig 11455 bp, 3 predicted proteins | sample ETNvirenome_6_85_FD_184071 | JGI IMG/M metagenome (GOLD analysis project Ga0209756, IMG submission 184071) | Marine viral communities from the Pacific Ocean - ETNP_6_85 (SPAdes) (version 3) | ecosystem: Environmental > Aquatic > Marine > Oceanic | place: Pacific Ocean | collected 2013-06-19
TCTCTACTAAAAAGTTTTCTTTTTTCTGATTTACATAATAATCCATATGTTCACTAATTCTAAATTCTGGTATAATTCCGTAATTTTTCCCGACCCTTGTCATATCTTCAATATAATCACTATATGTATCATAAAAAGGATTAATGGCCGCCTGGTCGCCAGCTTCCCATTTTGTTTGGCCTCCAGCAATAACTCCGGATGGTCCGCAAGACCACGTGTGAGCGGCGGCCGCACCATAAAGTTCCTCTACCGCGCGATTGTAAGTTGCGCCGGGTTGTGGGCCAAACACGACGACGCACCCTAAACCTTGAGTGCGGTGAGTTGTAAACACAGTATAAACATTTTGTAGCTCGCCGGCATCATTGTTGTTAGTCAAGTCGCCGTAGAGGTTTGCAGTGGACTGGTCGGTTGGCAGAGAGCCAGTATCGAAGTTTGAGCGTGCATCTAGCGGCCAAATACTATCATATCGTATGGGTGTTGGGAACGGTGGGCACAGAAACGGCCCTAGTGAGTGACATCCTGTCATCGCGGTTTGAGAATTTCCATCCGTATTAAGCCTTCTTCTACTTGCGCGCGCATCTCTCCAGAACCCATTTCGAAAGTTATCGCGCTGTCTTGTGCTTTTTAAATAGGTGTAATGTTCACGAGGATAAATCGTTTGCCCTATCGTCATTTCAACAAACTCATCAACAGGGTTCGCAACCGAACCACTCATATCTCTATTTAAAATAAATTTATTTACAGAATCGTAAATCAGGCTCTTTTGCCCCTGAAGAAGCGATTGGCCGAGTTCACCAGCATGAGTATATATAAAATCTGCTTTATTTAAATCGACTGATCCCGACACTTTTTGTGGAAACCAATTTTGTTCATTTCCATATGTATGCCTCATAGTTATTTCTGTGGTTGGGGAATTCTTTTTATTGTTTTCTTTGATTCGCAAGCGGTGTTTAAATGGCTTAAATTTTGATGTGATTGGCGGCTCTATTTGAGAAACTATGGTTTTCTTAAATTTAGCTCCCTCAGAAACTGTCCCTACTTCTTCGAGCTTTAAAAATGATTGTCTATTTTCTTTCCTGTGTGTGCGAACAACAGAATGATTTTCGCCTCTAATCTGTTTCCAAGAAGGCCAACCATATGGACCGTTTCTTCGAAGCATCAACCCATTGAATGCAATTGCGTTGCCGTCTCCGCCGGCGTTGTATGCGTCGACGCGGAAAATGGTAACAGCTGGGGCGCAAATTCCATGTTCTAATCCTTCTCGGAAAGCAAAATTAAGATAGTTCTTCTCAATGTTGAGGACTGAACCCGCGCCGCCCGGGCCTGGAAAAGTCCCCAATGGGAAGCCCAAAGTGTTTTCGGAGGAACTTACTGGGTCAATAAAGTTCGGGCCAATTCCAACAAAATTATCACGAATAAGATCTGCGCCGCCAACCGCGGCAAGCAAAGACTCATTGGCGCCATAGTATCTTTGACACGTACCAATGTAATGATAAGAACCATAATCACTGGCACTACAAAACGTAATATCAGTAGAAGCTAAGCTTGCATTACTAAAGTCTGGTTTTTCAAACCCGTAAAGGGCAGACCCGGTATAATTTTCAACTATGCTTGCCGTGATCCATGCGTACTGCAAATCGCTTTGCGGTATTTGATGTTGTACGTGCCAGTTATCATAAGCTGTGCCAGTAACAAACGAGCTTGTACTCGCGCCTGCAAATTTTATAACTTTACGTGGGTTTCTGTTGACTTTATGGAAAGACGCGGTGGCATCAGTATAACCCGCTACTGCATAATAAGATCCGGTATTAACTGAGCCGGTTGTGCCAGGGTATGTCACACCGGCCAAAACATAGCTTGCGGAATTCTGGGCGTCACTAAAATATCCAAATTGTTTTGTATGATTTGTAAGCAACTCTTGGAGGCTCTCTCGAACTATTATGTTGCGCCATGGCAAAGAATTGTATACTGAATATTCTTGAGATTCGATATCTAAAAAGGCGAAGCCCATTGTTGATGGGTCCCCAGGTGCAGAAAATCTGTTGACAATAATGTAATCATTGCGCGCTGACGAAGTTAGGCCATTTATAACAACTTCTTGTCGATCTCTTTGTGATTGTGTGCTGCCCGGTAAATTATAATCTAAGGCGCCACTTATAACTGCGGAGCTTATCGAGCTTGCAGAGACTCCTTCATTCTTCACAAAATAGCGATTATTAATCGAGCGGCCATTGGTCATTAGAACTTCATAATCTTTGCGATAGTTGCCAATTATTCTAGAGCCAGTTGCTTGTTGAATGTTTCTAATATTTACAGGGCGCTTCGCCGTTTCGTCTCTAAGGCGATTTCCTTTGGGGGCAGTGTATGTGGCAGGGCCTGCTTTTTGATGAAAACTCGGACCCCCGAAGTACCATGGATAGGTTGGCAATCCCCACAGGCGCCAGATACGCCATCCTTCTGGCCGGCTATACCACTGGTCCGAGCCCGTATTTAGGCTAACGTGCCTATATTGATAGCCACCGACGTGCTTTTCTGTGAACGGTCCTTGTACGGGGGCGCCATATAAAGGCCCGTAAGAGTCCTCATGATAGTTGGTAATGTCCACGCCGGACATGAAATTAACGGTTATATAGTCATGATATCCTCCAACAATGGAGGCGCTATATAAACTAAATGGGGCGCTCAGGGCGCCCTTTGCAGTGAAATAGCTTTCATCATCTCCACTAGCATCGTTAGACTGTAGCCAAGATTTAAATGAATATTTACGTTTTGTACCTAGTTCTGAATTGTCGTGACAGGTCTTTTTGCCGGTAACAACATTGTCTGTTCCAGCCGCGGCAATTTCGTTTGAAGGCATCGCGAAATAAGCACTAATATCGTCTTTGTTTATTTCTGCTCTAAAAATATCAGATTGTTTATTTGGGTAAAAATTTGTACCGCCCTTGATCGTACGAGATTCGTCGACTTTAAATTTGTATGGCTTGGCTAGTCGACGTATTGCAAATGTAGAGCCAGAATAGGTTGTGCTGGATGCACTATCATATAAAATATAGTTATTAGCGCTTGTATCATTGTTAATTGAATCTAATATTGTTTGTTTGTTGCTATCAACACTTGTATCTCCACTTGCGAGAGCGTCTGTTCTTTCTGCTCTTTCTTTCCACCAAAGACATTTATCAGATTGGAAATTGCTACCCGTAGCGTGGCCAAATTTCCAATCATAGAGTAATTCGTTAATGCCAAGAGTGGTGGCTTCCAGTGCCGGAGGTAGTTTATCCTCAATTGTTGGGAACTGCCATTTATATTTATTTCTCTCTAACACGTGACTTTCTACCAACGTGCGAATATTGCTACCATATTGATCGCTAATGTCTGCAGATGCAGGGACTAGATAACCAAGTAGTGCATCCAAAGTTTGATCTATCCATTTGTAAAAATCAATATATTTATCTAAATCTGGCGTATTGCCCACTCTCTCAAAGAAAAGCTGTCGCAGCTTCTCCATATGCTTATACTTCTCTCGATATTTATTGGCTGGTTCCCCAATCAGATTATTAAAATCTTTGATTGAAGAAAACATTCTTATCATTTCCTCAGAGATAGTCTGGTACATGCTTTTTTCGATATACATGTAATAGTTTGTTGGGCGCGCCAAATCAACTTTATTAAAGAACATGTCATCCTCAGATAAAACATTAACCATGTTTGAGCTATTTACAAATTCTGGCAATTGTTTCTTTGCTGAATAAACATATTTTCTATTAATGGAACCAGAAAAACTAGTTGGAAAGCCATAGCCTTTTGGTAAATATTGTTTTCCAATTATATCTCCAATCCAATTGTAGCGATTCTGTAGGCTGGTGGAGCCGGACGAGAAATCGTCTCCGATGAATTCGCCGTTAGAGTCAGATCCAGTTAGCGAATCAAAAGTCCAGTTTAGCACTAGTGTGTGTATTTCTGGAACGCGGGTACCAGTCATTGAAGTCTGGTATAAATACGCGCTCTTATAGGGATTTGGAACCCCATAGTTTTTTGCATCTTGAGCGTGTTGCTGTATTGTGCCCGTGGTGAGATACGTCAACCAAACGCGCGTTGAAGATACGCCGCCGTCCGATGGTTCTTGTAGAGAGCCAGAAAAATTCTCTCTGTGCGCGCCAATATAGACGCTCTTTTTGTTTTGTAAAAATTTAGACCCATTATTATAAACGATTGAAGATGTTAATAAAAATTCATTTTTAACAGTATCCAACACTTTTTCTACGCCATAAAATTCTACCTTATAACCAGACGATGTTATTTCAGTGGAACTTCCAGACGGGAGGTCGGCGGTTGGATAAATGGAAGGCCGTACTGATACTGCAAAGGTCCAACGAGTGTCATCAAACACTTCGTCAAAATAACTACTTGTTAGTGTTGGCATAACTGTTGAACCAACACCCGTTAATCTAAAATAACATCTTTTCGAATGATCTCCATCTTTAATGGCACACACTTGAAAGTTTGCATAATCGCTACTGTTCCATGTTAAATTATTTTCAGGTGCACTGTCTCTTACTTGGTGAACACCAAAAAGAGAAGCTGTCCTGAATGCCTCATACGCCCTAAAAGATTTACTTGATCCTTTGCCCCCGTGAACCACCGTATTGGTGTCGGCCAAACTGTGGCGTCTTGGAAACGCCACTTCCGTTTCCATTGTAAACGCTGTGTAGGTGCTTTCCGGATTGGTGCCAGAAATAAATGATGTAGAACTCGAATTGCCGCTAGAAGAGACAGGAAAAACTGTTGCTCGGTGTGTGTCTGTCAAAGCAAAATTAATATATTTTTTAAATTCTGCTACTGATGAATAATTATCTTTAAACTGATAAGTTACTCGATTCCCATATAGGTTTATTTTGTAGATCTCATCATCAAATCCAAAGCAGCGAATAAGGTTTCTAAAAGACTTTTCTGTTCCTTTTGTCTTATAGATATAGACAATATTATTATAAATGTTTTGATATATACGATTTTTTACATCATATAGTTTTTGTGTGAAGAGTGATTTATCTTCTCTGTTTTTAAATTGTGCTAGCGCTGTGGCGTCAGAAAATAATTCTGGGAAGTATGAGAACCCGACGGACTCCAACAATCTATCAGAAAAAGGATAAGCTTTAAAACTTGAACTTAAATAATTTTTGTGTTTTAATTTTGGAATCGCCCATATTTGGTTTGCTAGAGAGTCGAAATAGCTACCAACAATTTGAGTAAGATTTCTTAATGGCGTGTATTCTTTGTATTCATCTTCTGCCAAAATCCAATTTGGCAATGTATGATAAATTGACGCATTGTTTGAGTAGTCGTAAAGTTGCCCTTCATTTTTCTTCGTCTCTCTAAACGCCGAGACACTTGGGTGAAAACTATACAATATTGGGTCTTTAAACTCTTTTGTAACTTTTCCTGAAATAACCAGCGCTGAATCGGTGGAGCGCGAAGATGAAACATATCCGACAAAGCTGCCGTTGCTAATTCGACCAGAATAATCTAATATCGTACTATCGACAGAGGATGTTTGTGAAATACCTTCATTAAATTTATAATAAACTCCTAATGTGGTATTAGCATCGTCGGTGTTTGTACCGCCGCCAACAGGCTCAATATAATATCTCGCGATCTGCTGTGTTGTTCGCTTAGTTTTCCAAAATCGAAATTCGTCTAAAGAGCCAGATAGTTTACCCCAGCCTAAAGTGGGGGCGCTAGTTCCAGAAGGGGATGTTGCTAAGGCACCAACTGTGCCATTAATGTTGCCGCTAACATAATCAATTGACGAACCCGTAACGACAGTTTCATTGCATGCGCCATCAATATAAAGATTAACTTCGACATTGCTTCCTGTGTTCTTAAAGGTAAACGCATAATGATGCCAGCCGTTGTCTGCCACAGAAGACGTTGTAATATCACTGCCAATTATTTCATTTGAAAAGCCGGAAGTTCCAGACATATATGTGGCCTTGAACGGGCTCCCGCTAGCGGCAGCGCTTAATTCTATTGTTAGACGCCCGTAGTTCGCACTTGAAGAAGCAAAGTCGCTTGTATATAGGTCAAAAAGAACTTCTTGGTTGGTCAACGACGATCCTAAAAAAGCATCTTTTTTCAACCAAAATTCAACTGTGTTTCCATCGATTCCACCAATTTTAAGATTAGATTCCCTATTTTTGCCTGGTTCCCAGATGTTTGAATAACCACTTCTGTAGTCCCCTGAAGTGTCGCGAATATCTTTGCCTTTTGTGCGGATAGAAGTGTTCGGGCCGCCCTTTATAAAAATGTATTCATAAGATGCTGTGGGAGGGGCGCCATATCCATCTGACGTTGCTTCTTGGGTGCCCCACCCATTGACAGAAAGTATAATGTGCCCATTTGTGCGGGGGTATCCATTTTCAAAAATATGAAGATCTAGTTGGGACGAACTCAGCTCCCACTGTATGCGTTCTTTTAGAGAGCCGTCATAAGGATAGGTTTTATAAATTCTGTCTATCGCATCTACATAATATTTTTCTGCGGATCCGAATCGAGCAAAATATTTTGGCTGTGATAAATCAACTGGTGGGATAAATCTTTCTTTTTTATTGAAATATTCTGTCATGTATTCGACAGATTCTATTTCAGCCCCCAATGTTTCTCTATTCTTACTTGTCAAAATAATATCTTTTTGACCAAATAATTTTTTATAGTCTTTGCTCATATTATTCTACTCTAAATATAAAATCTTCTGGCTGCTCGACATACTGGCCGTTGAGATAATAGACAAATTTAATTGAATACGTACTATCCGATTCTAGCAGCGACATGTCTAGATCAAAATAGCTTCCACTAACATCATACGACAATCTTGTGTGGTTGTAACTTCCCGTTCCATATGAAATGGCTTCCACTCCATCTTCTACGCGGATTATTTTGTAATAAGCATCTTGAACTAAATCAATTGGTGCCGCAATTGATGCTACACTATAAATGTTCGGATTCCAATCTTTTTTACGAGTATAGAGCCTTAATCTGGCAGTGGTATTCTTACCAGAGTAAGAACTCTTTAAGTTTGAAATTTTTGATACATATTGTTGATTTGGGTTATATCCTTGGCCTGGCCATGCTTGGCTTAGACTCTTTGGCTCAATCGTGCCGGTAAAATACTCAACAGAAGAACTATGCCAAACATCAAAAACTTTAGTTAGGGAAGTCGACCCGGTGTAAGCAAAAGAAGCTGAATATATCCCCGTTGACACAAATCCACCAGTTATGTTATAGTCACCAGCGGTGGCAACGTCTCCACCGACACTTAATGCGAGCTTTGAGGCCGATGGCGCAGTATTGTTCGATGAGCCAGAATATATACTAACTAAAATGCTTCCTGTTCCAATTGCGGGAATATTCTTTAATTGACCTCTGACATAATTATAAAGATATATTATGTTCAAGTTATCAGCCGCCGGTGCCAAAGAACTGCTATAATAAAAACTTCCCCTATTATCTTTTTTAGAGGAATCCCATCGAGCCTCAATATAGGGCCTCTTAAAGAAAAACTGTGATCCTCTAGCGAAAAACTTCTTAGTATAGTAAGAGTTAGATGTGCCTTCTTCTGTTGACGATAATCTGACGCCGACTCCATAATTGGATTTGGCGGCGCTGACCCATTGTTCGACTAAGGGGCTAACATCTAGTTCCACGTCTTCAAACCCTGTATTAAAAGAAGCGGTAAAAGAAGACGAAGAATCTGTTAAATAATCGCCGCCCTCATTTGTCCATGAAGTATAATCTGCTCCCGTAGTTGTAGTGGTTAAAGTTATGTCATCTGCGTTTCCAGTAGGGGCGGTTACTGCCCCTGCAGTTGTATTTTTAACTCCTGCGGCCGCAGAATCAATGGTGGCTGTAAAATTACTTTGGGAATCGACAACGTTCTTAAATGTTGTTGCATAGTTGGCTGCGCTCGACCCAGTGGATATATCAACTTCAATCTCCGTTCCATCTATCGATGGCGCTGTTTCGGACGCGGCTTTAAACCAAAAATTATATCTATTGTCACTAGCATCATATAAACTTATATATTTACCTCCATAATCACCTTTAGTCGCCGATGTGAAAGAAGCTGTTATAATGTTGGCAATTTTTGTATCGTTACGATAAAGCCAACTAGCCTCATCATTGTCAGAGTAATCTTCCATATCAAGGCCTAGGCCCTCTTGCCATGATTGGGAAACAGCAGAGACAAACAAATTAAAATCTTTTGGAGTTGTCTGAGAATGTTTTGCATTAAACATCCGTAAATAAAAAGACACGCTGCCGGATGCCGGAATGTTTCCTTGCTCTCTGTCGTAAGATATGTTTCCTGCTGTTGTGCCGCTAGCAGGAAATTTAATTAAAACTCTTTCTAATTCTGAGGAGGCCGATGACGCCTGCGCATAAATTGAAAAGACTTCGAGAATATCAGATTGGCCCATGTTACCGCTTACGCCGCGCGTAGATAAATTTGCCTTGTAGGCGTTTGTGATCGTCGTATCCGCAGTAGCTGTGTATCTTTTAATGGCCATTAGAGTATTGTCCCCACTATGTCTGAATCTGGATATTTAATTTCAAAGACGGTGTTGGACGGGGCAGCGATGTATCTTCCATCAGAAGATATAACATCTTCGATTCTCATTGGTGAGTCCGCGTATTGGGCCCCGGTTTTTATTACAACATCGACGTCAAGCACATCCATTAAATCAGGCACTGATTTCAAAGTCTGGTATATATCAGTAACCAGCAAAGGCTCCCCTATGTAAAAGGTTTTGTCAAAAACGCTTTGAAGAATCGATATGCTCTCAACTAAAATATCATATTTGTTAACGCCCGGGAAGGCCAAAGCTTTAAAATCGATGCCTATATTAGCGATCTTAGCATCTAATATATCAATAGTGTCATTGATCATTTTATAATGGTTAATCCATGTTTTTAAGTTGCCTTTAAGCGTGGTGTTACTCGCAGTTAATTTACCATCTGTATTTTCAGAAATAACATATAAATTGAGATTTCGTTGGTTATAAGAATCCGAATCTAATTCAATTGCGCATCTTTTAAATTTTCCATATTTCGATGGCATATTATAAGCCATACTAGTGTAATCCTGTTTTGTAACGGCCCTATATTGTGCCGCAAAATTTCCCATGGCACGGTGTTTTATTTCTTGTGGAGTCACAATAGTCACGTCGCCGACAATGGGCTCCTCATTTAAAACCGACAAGCTGTTAATCACAGAGTCCTTTTTGGCGCTAGTCAAGGTTTCTTGCGCCGCAAATTGAAAATTTGCGGTGCCCACTTTTGTCACCGTGTTCGCTGCACTATTTGCATTCTCATTAGTGTTCACCCTATAAACTATTGTCAAAATAGTATTTTCCGGGACGACGCCTAGCTTGTCTGTCTCGTTTAAGATAGACGGATCGAACGAGGTGTCTGAGGTGTAATCTTTCCCGTGTAGCTGGAGCACGACATCGGAAGGGTCTTGAAGCGCCACCGGCGTCTCCTGGCTTCCATACCCAAATTGTAAATAAACTCCGCTGGGGGTACTATCAACCATAAACCTGCGCGAAACCGATACCGGCTTCAATATATATGGGACTGTGCCTGAGTCTGATTTTCTATTCAGTACCGGCACATGTATTACATTTTGTGTAAGGTAGTCGACTTCAAAATATTGATTGCCGTTGTCATCAAAAACAGAAATTATCTCGCTAATATGCTGGCCGTTGATAGCTATTCTCAAAAATCGTTGAAATTCTCCAATTGTGACCTGTTGTACGGCAGACTCGCCAGAAACAACTTGGCCCGGGCCGCGAATTGCATATGAAAGTGGGGCGCCAGTGTCGTCATCCTGTTCCGCCAATACAATTGGATTGGTGCTTTTTGAAAAATCCACGTCCTCTAGCAACGTAAAAATAGTATTTGAAACGGAATAAAACGTTGACCCTTTCTTAAGCACTGGCTTATAGCTATCGTCTGGTGCGGGGAAATTAGCTTGTGCCGGAATCGTTATATAAAAATTACACACCCCATAAGAAGATGGATAGGGTTTATATTTATATCCAAGCTCAGAACTTAATTTTAATATATTTTGAAATTCGTTAGCAGTGGCCAAATATGATTCGTTGGCTTGATAATCCACATAAAAGGACAATATATCTCCAACGTAAGAAACGGTATCTAACATCAAAGATCCGAATGAAGCCTCAGTAAAATCTTTAAAATTATCAGGATAGTATCTCTTCACGTAAGATTCTAAGTCTGATCTGATCGACGAGAAATCTCGACTAGTATAATTTATAGCTGGCTTCTTTTGTGGCATTTTTTTAATTTTTCCCCTTAACTTAATTAAGCGTTGCTAGAAACAACTACTTCTAAAGTATCGTTTAAATTTAAATTTGGAATAAAATATATAACTTGAAGTCTAAGTGTGTGTGTCGAGGCATAATTATTTCCTGTTACTGAGAACGGGTCTTCGTCTGCTAGATTGATATCAATAATTTCTATAAAAGGCAAAAACTTTCGTACTTGTTTAAGTATTTCAGCAGTTAACGATTGATATGTTTCTTCTGCAGTATCAAACAAAAAATTTCGGGCACCGACGCCGAAGTCTGGTTGCATTATTCTCTCTCCTGGTGTGGTTAATACAATCATTTTTAAATTTTGCTTTGCAACCTCTCCTAAAGTTTTATTTAATTTATAAAAACCATCAACGGAATCTGGCTGTAAAGGTAATTTTGGAGAAAAGCCTACTGACATATTTTATTCCTTTTTAATAAATAGCTATTTATACAATAATAGTCATAAAATATAAGCATCTTAAAAAAAATCAACTATGTTGGGATTGGCTTCGAAGTGATTCCCGAGGCCGCTACCTCGACGAGGACTGCTGGGTCTAGCATGTAGTATTCGACAACCTTAGATTGCTCGCGGTTCGCGGCCCAACTGACGCCGGTGTCGTTGTAGTCGGGGGTCCAGTCCGACGGTGCAAATAGATTCGGAAACCGATTTATCTCATAGGAATTGACTGAGCCCTCGTGTCCGTACGACCAACCGGTCCCACCAGCAAAGCCATACAGATAATAATACCAGGCTTTATTTTGTTCTGAGGGGATATAGCAGTTCTCGGGACATCCATAGCGCATGGTGTTTCTCTCGTCACTTTTCAGGTACCACACGGGAACAGAAAACCCCACGTCGGATTCTTTGCCGCCCTCGTGCGAGTACTTGGCCCACCAGCAAGACTCTTCCCAGTCCGCTGGTCCTATTTCGGGGTCACAGTCTTGGGCGATGGCGAAGCCCATCTGGCCGCAATATGTGCCGTTGTTGCCGGCCATCCAAGAAACAATATTATATTTAGTATAGAAAGGCGGGGGATTTGGAAAACCAAATTGAAGCGCCATATAATACTGCCACTGTCTTTTTTGGC
>Ga0209756_1004112_pt1 | contig 11443 bp, 18 predicted proteins | sample ETNvirenome_6_85_FD_184071 | JGI IMG/M metagenome (GOLD analysis project Ga0209756, IMG submission 184071) | Marine viral communities from the Pacific Ocean - ETNP_6_85 (SPAdes) (version 3) | ecosystem: Environmental > Aquatic > Marine > Oceanic | place: Pacific Ocean | collected 2013-06-19
GAACTTGATTTACTTGCAACGAAGAAATATATAACTTTTGGATATGCTCTGCTATCGATGGTGGTGAAAGTCATAGGATACGCTACGGCACATATTAAAACTGGCGGCTTAAAATTGATTGCTAATATTTTATTTGGTTTTTTTTCGATGTTAGATAAGCTTGCCCAAGATGATCCTACTGAAGAAACGGGCTTCGCTGGACCAAGTAAGCAAACACAAGTAGCTCTGACTGCATTTTGCGAGTTCGTGGACTTACCTTGTGATGAAATAATTCAATTAACATCTCAAACAAGATCGTTTGGAAAAGATTTAAAGAAAACCTGGGATCCGATGGATACCGCTAAACTCGGCCAGGGTGAATTTGTGGCTGCGGAGAATAAAACGATATGATCATTATTAAAAAAATATGGAACTTTATTAAAAAATGTTGGTACATTCCGGTCGGGATTCTCGTATCGCTAATTACATTTCTTGTTGTGCGCAAAGATGATTCGAGTAACGATACCATATTAAAAATTTCAGAGGACTCTAAAGAAAAGCAAATTAATGCTATAATATCTTCAGAAGAAGAAAAAAAAGAGAGTAAAATTGTCATTGAAGAAGAATATGAAATTGCTATTAAGAAAATAGAGAAAACATATAATAGAATGAACGCTACACTTAATAGGAATAGCAAAGAGTATATTAAGGAATTACACGAGAAATATAGAAATGAACCTGATGAGATTTCTAAGAAAATTAAAAAGAGATTTGGAATAGAATATGTCGCTAATAAAAACACTTCTTCTGATAACGATATTTAATACATTCATTATTTCATCTTCTTATGCTCAAACCATCACGAGCACCACTGGGAAATTCACATTCTTAAACAAGGGGGATGTTGCACCTTTTGAGGGTACTCTTTTCGATCCCGTTGCAACAGCTAAAATTTTAGCTCAAAAAGAAATAGATGAAGAACAATGTGCTGCGCACTTAAAATATAAAACAGATCTTTTATCTGCTAAATGTAAAAGGGATTTTGATTTAATAAATTCGGAATTAGAGATTGAATCAAAGAAATATAAATTAATTTATGGAGCGCAGAAAGAGGAAATTGAGACATTACGAGAATTAGCAAAGGGTAATGATACAACAATTTGGACAGCAATTGGGTTTGGCTTGGGCGCATTAACTTCTATAGCAATTTTTTATGTATCGGTAGAAGTTGTCAAGTGAAAGACCCAGACCATCTCATAAAAGTGGAGAAGGCCATTGAAAAGAAATTTGGCATAGAAACTATTCAAAATCCGAAAATGAATTGGAATCCGCAAAAAGAACAAGAATATCTCAAACAAATAAAGCAACTATATAAGTCCGAGAAACCAAACGAGAAAATTGAGGTTAATGGTGTTTTAATGCCCAAGAAACTATTTACGAAAGAATCGGAACGTACTTGTGTCTCTTGTAAAATTTATACACAGAGTCTTAGGGATGATGTCTATATGATAAAGTTTAACTGTTGTCATCATTGTTACATTAAGTATGTTGATGGGCGTGAAGAAAAATGGTTAAAAAAAATGGAGAACAATAATAATGTCTAAAGAAGTTTTGGAAATTGTAAGAGGAATTTCTCAAGTAGTGGCAAATACTTATGATGGCGCTCTGGACGAAAATGGCGATCCAATTGCCGTAGGATTAGAGCGGGAAGAAGGGAATGCTATCTTGGATAAGAGAGTGATTGATGGGTTTAATGTGTCGTTGGGTGGTAACGTTATGACAATTAAATATCAAGGAGAAATTCATCTAAAAGAGGTTTATAAAGGAGATTTTGAGGGAGAGATCGCACAAAGACTTCAAGATATCGCCAACTATATGAAAAAAGAATATAAAAAGGTGACTGGTAAATCTCTTTCTTTAACAAAAATAGACAAAGAGCCCAACATTTTAGTTCAATCTACTAGTCGCGTAAGAACGTGGGTCGAGGCTCAGTGTGCTTATAAAATTGGAGGAATGCCAGAAGAACCCGAACTCGGAACTACTGTAGAGGAACGACTCGATAGTGCGATCAAAAAATGGATTGGTTTCGGAAAAAATGGGTTTGGAAATACTCCAAAGGCTCAAAATGTAAAAGGCAAGCGAGATGAGGAACCACGAACATGAAACTTGATAAAAAAGATCTGGAGAGAATTGTCGAAGAAGAAATTGAAAAGTTAGCAAAAACAGAGGAAAGTGAAATGAGCGACGTTTCTGAGGATTTCGGACAAGATTCAACGACCTCATCTGCGTATAAACAAGGTCTTAAACAACAACTGGCCCAATCTTCAGATGAAATTAAGGGTGTGAGCCCTCGTGAGCTTCACGTTATTGAGCAAATGAACACTATTTTAAAAGCATACGCTCAAAAAGAAAATTTGGCTGGCGGTGATGTAATGAGTTTATTGAAAAGAGTTTTTAAAGCCCTTACCAGCAAACTTAGTTGACTAGTATAAGTTTAAATCCAAAACTCTCTAATTATGACGTATGTCTCAATATCTTTCAAAAAAAGAGCTTGTAAAAGAAATTGTCAAATGCGGCAAAGATCCAGTCTATTTTATTGACAATTATTGTAAGATTTCTCATCCCACCAAAGGACAGATTCCGTTTAAAACATGGGATTTTCAACAAGACCTGTTATATAAATTTAATGATTTTCGGAACAACGTTATTCTAAAATCCCGTCAGATGGGGATTTCAACTATTTCTGCGGCTTATGTATCATGGATGATGTTATTTCATCGAGATAAAAATATTCTTGTTATTGCTACCAAATTTAGTACAGCAGCCAATCTTGTTAAAAAAGTTAAAGCCATGATTAAGACATTACCTCCCTGGTTTGATCAAATTGCTTCCATCGAGATTGACAATAGATCATCTTTTGTGCTCAACAACGGATCTGAAATTAAAGCATCATCAACTTCAGCTGACGCCGGTCGCTCAGAAGCATTATCATTATTGGTTATAGATGAGGCCGCTCATATCGAAGGATTTGATGAATTGTGGACAGCACTACAGCCTACGATGGCAGCTGGCGGGCGGTGTATTGCTCTTTCCTCCCCTAATGGAGTAGGAAACTGGTTTCATAAAACTTTTGTAGCAGCGGAAGTCGGAGAAAATGATTTTCATCCAACCACCCTTCATTGGAGCCTCCATCCTGAACGGGGGATTGAATGGTTTGAAGAAACTACTCGCAATCTTTCTAGGAGAAAAGTTGCTCAAGAATATGAATGTAATTTTAATGCGTCCGGAGAAACAGTTATTCATCCAGATGATTTAGACAAAATTAAACAAACTTATTGTAAGCCTAAACATCAAACAGGTTTTGATAGAAACTTTTGGATTTGGGATGAATACAATCCAGATAAGAAATATTTTTTAGTTGGAGATACTGCTCGCGGGGATGGAAATGATTATTCGGTTTTTCATATTTTTGAAACCGAATCAATGAAACAAGTTGCGGAATATCGTGGTAAGCCCACTATAGATATTTTTTCACGAATCTTATATGATGCCGGAATTGAATACGGGTCTTGTATGATGGTTCTAGAAAATAATAACATTGGTTTCTCTGTTTTAGAAAAGTTAATAGAACAAGGATATCCGAACATATATTACTCAACTAAAGGAAGTCATGAGTTTGTAGAGCATTATGAAGCGGATTATGTGGCTAATTCTATTGCTGGATTTACAACTTCTCAAAAAACACGTCCACTTGTTATAGCAAAACTAGAGGAATTTTTACGAAATGATACTTTGAAGCTAAGTTCTGAACGATCATACCAAGAGTTAAAAACTTTTATTTGGAAACATGGAAGACCAGAAGCGCAAAGAGGATATAATGACGATTTGGTTATTTCTTTGGCAATCGGATGCTGGATTAGAAGTACCGTATTGCAAGAAAATTATAAAGAGGCCAACTATAAAAAAACTTTTTTAAATTCAATGATTTTTACTCGGACAAAAATAAACACTACAATTCCTGGTATGATTGGCTACAAAAAAGAAGAAAATTTTGATAAAATTAAATCAGCAGAAGATCTTTATAAAGATTTTGGATGGATATTAAAAGGATAATATATGAATAACGAACCGAGCAACAACCCAAAAAACGCGCAAGCACCTTTATTTAGGGCACTTACTAAATTTTTATCAGGTCCCATTACTAAATTTCAACGACAAAACCCTCGCCAGCTTAGAAGGTGGCAATTAGATAAATATAAGTTTACCTCTCCTGGTGGGTTGAGTTTTAAAAAATCTTCATATAGCCCCTTTGATAGTCTTTATGCGAAGTCACTGTCTACTATTGCTCGTTCCGAAAGATATGTTGATTTTGATCAAATGGAATATACACCCGAAATTGCTTCGGCACTTGACATTTACGCTGATGAAATGACCACTTCTTCACCACTTCAAGAGCTTCTTTCTATCAATTGTCCTAATGAAGAAATTAAATCCATCCTACACACTCTTTATTATAGTGTTTTAAATATCGAGTTTAATCTCTATGGTTGGTGTCGAACTATGTGCAAATATGGTGATCTATTTTTATATTTAGATGTAGATGATCAAATTGGTATTAAGAGTGTTATTGGCTTGCCCTCCAATGAGATAGAAAGACTAGAAGGTGAAGACAAAACAAATCCCGATTATATCCAATTTCAGTGGAATAGTGGTGGACTTACTTTTGAAAATTGGCAAATGGCCCATTTTAGGATCCTTGGAAACGATAAATTTGCCCCATATGGAACTTCGGTTTTGGATGCATCGCGAAGGATTTGGAGGCAACTCACTCTTTTAGAAGATGCAATGATGGCTTATCGTGTTGTGCGTTCACCGGAACGTAGAGTGTTCTATATCGATGTTGGAGGCATTCCCGAACAAGATATCGAGCAACATATGCAAAGAATAATGACACAGATGAAGCGCAATCAAGTCATCGACGCGGACACTGGTCGAGTGGACTTACGATATAATCCAATGTCGGTTGATGAGGACTTTTTTATTCCGGTTCGCGGGCAAGCGGCGGGAACGAGAATAGAATCTTTACCCGGTGGCACCTATACAGGTGATATTGATGACGTAAAATATTTGCGAGACAAGTTGTTCTCCGCTCTTAAAATACCAGCCTCTTATCTCACTCAAGATGGGGACGGTTCTGAAGATAAAACAACCCTGGCCCAAAAAGATATTCGATTTGCTAGAACAATTACTAGACTTCAAAGGAACATCATTTCAGAACTGGAAAAAATTTCGATTATTCACCTCTATACTTTGGGTTTCCGTGGAAAAGACCTATTGTCTTTTAAGTTAAATCTCAATCAACCCTCAAAAATTTCAGAACTTCAAGAGCTTGAACATTGGAGAACTAAATTTGAAATTGCCACTTCAGCAACTGAAGGATTTTTCAGTCGCCGATGGGTTTCTAAAAATATTTTTGGTATTTCTGATGATGAAATTGTGCGCAATGAACGAGAAATGTTCTATGATCGTAAGTTCATGGGCAAACTAGATGGGATCTCGGGTGCCATGGAGCAAGAATCTCTTGGTGGTGGTCTTGGTGGAGATCTTGGTGGAGATCTTGGTGGAGGCACCGAGGAAGGCGATCTAGATTTAGGAGCAGACGAACTAGGGGATGAAACCCCTGGAGGGGTTGAAGGAGAAGAAGATACGCTGCTTTCGGTCCCAGGTAAACGTAACGAACCTTATTTGACACCAGGATCAAAAGGCAAACAATATACGCGAGTTAAAGACGATAAACGAAAAATGGGGGCAAGAAAGACAAGTTATAAAAGTCACTATTCAAATGAAACCGGAAAAAACACAAAAAGAAATGTGTTCAAGGGAAAACAAGAATTGGATAATATGACTGGCACCGGAGAGTTAAATACACTAGCTCGGGGTATTTATGAGGCGAAGGATGCTAATTATAGTGATGAAGAATCAATTATTTTAGAAAACAGAATTGAAATAAAAAAGATTCTAGAGAAACTTGAAGAGAAACAGGAAAAAAAAGATGACCAAACACAAACATAATAAAAAAAGAAATACCGCTTTTTTGTACGAATCACTGGTAATCCAGCTTACAAAATCAGTTCTTGAAAATAAGAAAGAAGAACAAGTTACTATAAAAAAGTTGCTGCGAGAACATTTTAATAAAGGCTCCATCCTTTTAAACGACTTAAGAATCTATCAGGCCATTACTGAAACAAATAGTATAAGCCCCAACATGGCCGAGCGCATATTATCGGAAGTTAAAAAACAAAAAGAAGCCATTGATAAGAAACAACTTTTTAATGAGCAGAATAAATTAATCAATAAAATTAATAAACTACTCCCGAAAACTTTTTTTTCTAACTTTGTTCCCAATTATAAAGACTTAGCATCTATTGCTCAAATTTTTAACATTTCTGTTCCAATTAAATCACGAGTTTTGTTGGAAGCCCAAATTTTGAATAAGATGAGCACAGAAACAACGGAAAAAGAAATGTTACCTATTGATTCTTTTACCTATAAGGTTTTCACAGAAAAGTTCAATAAAGAGTATTCGGATAAATTATCTAACGAGCAAAAAACTTTATTGAAGAAATATATATCTTCTTTTGAAGATGATGGACTAGAACTAAAAGTATATTTAGATGAAGAAATTGGAAGATTAAAAAAAGAAGTAGGGCTATGTTTTTCAGAAACTATTATTTCAGAAGATGAAGTATTAAAAGAAAAGCTGCACAGTGTAGAAAATGTTTTAAACACGTTTAAGGTGAAAGAGCCAACAGAAGATATGCTTACTAAAATTATTTCTATTCAATCTTTAATTCAAGAGATTCACACAAATGTCAATTAGAATTAATATTGTAGATCCCAATGCAATTAAAATTGCTCTTGAAGCTCGTAAGACTTTAGACGGTAAAATTATGATTTTAGATCATCTCCATATTGATATTGTATTGGATGTTCATTCAAAGACAATTACGACCTTCCCCAAGGAGTCCTTAAGTGATGAAGTTTATGAAACTCAAAATGCTTATTTCGAAAAATTACGAAAAGATGGCGTTATAGTTTCAGATTCAATTGAGGCAGGAAATGTTTTTGGAAGCATTCAAGCAATTTACCCTGAGTCTTCAAACGAAGATGTCAATTCTACACATGTTGTTCTTCTTTCCACTAAAAACTTTATCAAAGAAGAATTACCCTATCTTCAAGCAGAAAAAGAATATGAAGATGAACTGGAACAAGATTATCTTGATCCTGATGCGGAAGATTCTACTCAACTTGGTGAAGTACCTGAAGAACCAAAGAAAGGAACAATTACTCCCTATTATATACGAAATTACCTAGGTGGCTTTTATACCCGATAATGGAACTTTTATATTTTATCCTTGTGTCTTATGGGATGACACAAATATTGGTTTTTGGAACAATCTTCAATTGTATTCGACCTAAATATCCTTTTTTTCAGTGTACTATGTGTATTGGTTTTTGGGTAGGGATATTTTTGTGGGCAACCAATAGCTTTACACAACTATTTAGTTTTGATTACTCACCATTTACAGCATTGTTGTTGGGATGTTTGAGTTCTGGAACTGCTTATGCTCTTAACACGACATTTGGAGATGACGGAATAAAGATCAAAGGAGCTAAACATGATTGAAAACACCTGGACCTCTAAAAAATATATGATACGAGCCGTTCGACGTTGTAAATCTGGGTGTTGTATCGTGCGGGTTGCGCCCGCATCAAGAGGAGTAAGATGAAATTTTCTAGAGAAGTCATACAAAATATTATTCGTGAAGCAATTAAAAGTGCTGTCAATGAAGAAATAACAGGCGATGTTCAATCTGATGAAGAAGCCTATGCCATGATTAATTCTGCTATGCAGGATATCGATGGTGGGAAGCTTGATGATGCTCATATAAAACTACAATCAATTGCAGTTTATTATGATGAAAAGCTTGCTGGTGGGGAAGGACCGGAGTGGATGAGAGGATCATCTGAAGTTGGTGAACTAGAAGAAGCCACAATTCAAGGGTGTGAAGAAGCTGATGAAGCATTTAAGAAGCTCGCTAATGCACAAAGTAATCCACAAGCCGCCGAAGAAGCGGCAAGAGAATGGCTCGGGGTCTTACAACGCTGCGCCGACGAGGGTAGAATTGCTCCCACACTTTTACAATTATTACTAAGGGGGAGAAAATATCGACCCGGATCAGAAACCAGTCAAGCCCCCAGTACCGATATTGTTGGTCATGATCCTAGAAAGCCAGTTACGATTCCCCATGTCGGGCGTGTAAAATCAGTTTCGGAGGAAGAAAACAATGAATAAATTTATTATCCGCGAATATTATGAATTATGCTCTGGCGGCGTCTGCCAGGATCTTTTATCTGAAGATGAGAAGAAAGACGTACAAGAAAATAACGCAGTTTATTTATCTGGAGTAATGCAACGATGCGATGAAAAAAACGGAAATGGAAGAATTTACCCTGGTCCCGTTTTGGAACGTGAGGTTAAAAAATATATGAGCGTTGTCAAAGAAAACCGTGCGTGCGGTGAATTAGATCACCCCGAAGACTCAGTTGTTAATTTAAAAAATGCATCTCATATGGTAAAATCTCTTTGGTGGGAAGGGAAAGATCTAATGGGCAAAGTTAAGGTTCTTTCCACGCCTGCCGGAAAAATATTAGAGGCCCTCATTAGCGATGGAATCACATTAGGAATTTCTTCTAGGGGCCTAGGATCCGTTCAAGAGGGTAAAGAGGGAACGATTGTTGAAGACGATTTCCAACTTATCTGTTTTGATATTGTATCAGAGCCCTCCACACAAGGAGCCTTTATGATGATGAACGAAGTTAGGAATATCAAAGACGCGGCAAAGCATCGAATTGGTTCTTTGCTTAATAATATTATTGGAAAAGAATAATGAAACTTACAAAAAAAACCTTACAAGCACTTATTGAAGCCGAAATAGGAAATTCTCTTGGTGGAAGTGATATCATGGCTTCTCGGGCTGCGGCGGAAGAATCCGAAAGAGAACTAGAAAAAACACAAAGAATTATTCAATTAATCAAAACAAAAGTTCCGCAAGACGATCCCCATAAAATGAAATATTATAGTGATAGGTTGCGAATAGCAAAGACCCCCGAAGAAAAAGATGAACTTTTAAAGATTTTATCAAACGAGGCTTAAATGAACAAAGATGAATTTAAGAAAATTTTAAAGCCCCTTATCAAAGAGTGTATTAAAGAAGTCGTCTTCGAAGATGGAACGCTGTCAAGTATTATCACAGAGGTCGTCCAGGGGCTCCAAGGGAACACACAGCAGCCGATTGTGGAGAAAAAAATTATTAACTCAACTCAGCCGACTGCTGCGATTATAGCTGCTCGTAATTCGCTTGAAGAAACCAAAAAAGAACTCCAAAACTCTACTGGATTAAGAGGTATATTTGAGGGCACGACGCCCATGAGATCTGCAAATACGGGAAATAAATCCAAGCATGGCCCACTAAGGGACGTAGATCCCTCTGATCCGGGAGTAGATATCAGCGGTATTATGAAGATCGCTGGTGGTGGTTGGAATCAGATTAAATAAAATGGAAGTTAGGGCAAGAAAATCAGAATCTTCAGAAAACCTGATCAAAAGATTCATTCGTAAGTGTAAAAAAACAAAAATAATAGAAGAAGTTTTAGATAGAAGGTTCTATAAGAAGCCTTCTGAAATAAAGCGTGAAGAAAAAGCGCGAAGTATTGCAAAATATGAAAAAGAAAGAAGAAAAAAAGAGTTACTAGAAAAAGAATAAAGTGGTAACTATTTAAAGGAAGAACAATATGGCAGTTTTTAATTATGGATCCCCAGGATTAGGTAGTGTGGGTTCCTATCAAGTTTCAGGTAAACCATTTGTATCAGGTGGAATTGATCTGTCTTCGCAACCAAATAATACACCTCTTGTGATTAATTTTCCAACAGTCACAAGGTGGATTGTGATAACCAATCATGATATTACTTCCGATGGTGATGTAAAAGCTGCTTTTTCTGGAGATGGTTTTGGTAGTAACAATTATTTTACAGTCTCTAGAGATGCTAATGATTATGGAGACACCATGACAGCACGTTTAGAGTTGAAAGTCACACAGTTGTATCTTACTGGCTCTTGCACAAACTGCGATGTTATCGCTGGACTTACTGGTATTCATACAGGAAGTATTCTAAATAATTGGGCGGGCACCAAAGGAGTAGGATAGTGTCAACCTTTAATTATAGAGTTCCCGGATTAGGTAATGTTGGCTCTTATCAAGTTTCAGGGAAACCTTTTGTATCCGGCGCAATTGATGTAGACGCAGCTACCGTTGCGGGAACACCCCTAGAAATCACTTTTCCGTCTGTAACACAGTGGATTCTTATTAGAAACCTTGACACCTCGGGTGATAATTCAAAAACGATTAAAGTGGCGGCTTCGGCGGAAGGGTTTGATAGTAATAATTATTTTACTCTCAATGACGACTATACGGGAACGTACCTTCGTAAATCTGGGACGCCTCGAATGGAACTTAAACTAACTAAAATTTATTTAACTGGATCTTCAACCAAAGTAGACGTAATTGCAGGGTTGACCAGTATTCCTACAAGCGAACTTCCCACTAATTGGGCAGGATCTGAGGGTGTGGGATAATGGGCAGATATAATCAAGGAAGTCCTGCGTTGGGTAATGTAGGATCATATCAAGTTTCAGCCAAACCATTCTTTAAAAGTGGATTAGTTGCAACAAATACAGTACAAGTTCTGGAATTCCCTACAGTAACAAGCTGGATTCATATAAGAAATCTTCACACATTGAGAGAAGCAGACGGACCTAAAATATCTTTCTCTGAAAATGGGATGGACACTAACAATTACTTTGTTTGGATTGGTTCTCCGGTAGTTAATGATACCGCAAATCAAGTTCTGTATTTAAAAATGACAAAACTTTATTATAAATCTGCAACGGGTGGCAATACCTCTTTTGAAGTCATCGCTGGACTTACTGGTATTCATACAGGAAGTATTCTAAATAATTGGGCGGGCACCAAAGGAGTAGGATAGTATAACCTCCCCAATTTGTTTTCCTTTCAAGTTTTTTGTCACTATTTATGGATGACACTTATCAATTTTTTTATTATAGGGAGCAAAATATGTCAACACCATCAATGTTAGAGCAGGCTGTTATCGATGCCAAATCACTTAAAGAAGCAGCAGTTAAAACAGCAGAAGATGAATTACTTAAAAAATATTCTTCACAAATTAAAGAAGCTGTAGAGAGCTTGTTAGATCAAGAGGACGCACCCCTTCCTATAGACACCGAGCTTCCCGAAGAACCTCTTGAGGAAGAAGAAATAGTTCAAAAACTAGAACTAAAGGCACTTGATGGAGAATCCAATTCAGATTTAGAGGAAGGTGAGT
>Ga0209756_1004113_pt1 | contig 11442 bp, 35 predicted proteins | sample ETNvirenome_6_85_FD_184071 | JGI IMG/M metagenome (GOLD analysis project Ga0209756, IMG submission 184071) | Marine viral communities from the Pacific Ocean - ETNP_6_85 (SPAdes) (version 3) | ecosystem: Environmental > Aquatic > Marine > Oceanic | place: Pacific Ocean | collected 2013-06-19
CTCATCGATATCTGTCTCTGCCGCCTCGTCGGAGGCCTCCGGCCTGTACTTGCGCTTCATTCCCGTGAATGTGCTGGGATGGCCGGCGACTCGGTCACCATCGTCGTCGGTGTGTCCGCGGACCCACTCCTTCTCATGGTACCGCTTGGCTCCACGGGGTAGCTTGACCAGCTCGGCCTGTATCTCTTCTGAGATTATCTCTCTTAGCCGGCGTAGAGTTAGCCTCATGGTTAATTACACATTCCTGAAATCGTATGCTTGGCGACCGTCGTTGTCAACAAGCCACTGAATAATATCTTTTTTGGCTTCGCTGGCCGTGCCGTACTTTGCGTTTCGAACATGATTAATTAGACTACTCATTATCCCATACCTAACAGGACGAGGCCCGGGTGCTGCTCCGGCAATTTTTTTGGCTAGCGCGACGGCTTGGCTAGCGGGGAATCCCTCCCAATTGCCATATCCCCCGCGGGTGTCATCGCGACTGCCCCTATACTCTTCGGCGAGCGGTTCCCCCTTGGCGTCCTCATTAAGCATCGTGGTAACGCTGAACAGCTCGGCCGCGGCCCGGTTCAACTTGGCTACCAGTTCCTTGTGAATATCCGGCGAAGGTCCTGGACCCGGGTCACTGGTGGCTGGGGGCTGGACATTGCCCTGCTCAATGGCATTCATCATTCCCAGTATCTCTTCCCGCCAGCGAGACAGGTCATCCAACAGTACCTGACTGGTCGGTGCCTCAGCATAGGTGTACTCCTCAACAAGGCATTTCTGTGCCTCCTCTTGGATAATTCTTCTTAACTGTCTTGCTGTTAGTCTCATGGTTTCCACTTTTTCTCATCTATTTTTATGTTGACAGCATCGACCGTGGCCTCGACTGAACGATGCTTCTTCTCCTCCGGGTCACTGAGGATCGTGGCATACACTTGCCCGTCTTCGTCTTGGGCGACGTTGAAGCTGGCATCGGTATAATCACGGGTATAGTTGACATTGATCGAGTTATTATCACTCCGGTATGTGTGGTGAGGCCGCAGCATCAAGGCTTCGTGGTTATAGAAGTTATCAACGAACTCTACCACCTCTTCACCGGCCGTGTCGGCTGTCTCATTAATGGCACCCTGAAGCTCCTCCTGGATTATCTGTCTTAGTTGTGATGCTGTTAGTTTCATGTTATGGGGCTCCTGTACGTGCGTGTACATACTAAATATTAGAGAGAAGCTCAAAATTTCCCGAGAAAAATTTTTAGAAGTAGGCGTTTTAGGTTTTTAGAAAAGTTTTCGGAAACGATTTTAAAAATGCACGTAGATTGCGTGGGGGCCTGGCGCCCTCCAGCGGGCCCTTTAAGCCCCACACACATGGCCCTTTTTGGGGCCCTTTTGAGGGCCATTTGAGCAGCCCTTTGGGCAGCCCTTGTCCGGGCCCCTAGGCGGGGCCCCGGACGGGCTGTCGGGGCAGCCACTCCTACCGGGCGTTGGCGGGCTGTGCCCAGACCTCACCGCGGTCGGCGGCGTTCTGGTTGCACATCAGCTGGTAGCACTCCAGCTCGTAGGACTCGCCTCGGTCGAAGGTGACGTAGACGGTGCCATCGGGGCGCCGGGGGATGCAGGTGATGGTGCACCACTGGGTACGGGCCGCGTCGCGGGACCAGGCCAGGACGCGCTGCCCCTTGGTCCAGACACCGTACGACTCGATGCGGGTGCGGGGGGTTGTGGGGTTCTGGTCGCGTGGGATGGTGTAGGACATTCTGAGTCTCCGCGGGGGGTTCATCCCCCCATTAGCTCTATTATAACCCCTCAGCGCTCCCGCTACACGGGGGACCGGTCAGACCAGCAGCAGTGTCAGCAGCGCGGCGGTGGATGCCAGGGCCATGGCGCCGTCCCGGAGGAACGCCCTCACGAGGAGGGGTCCACGGCCGGGGCGAAGTGTGCCTCGACCACGTTGCGGACGAAGCGTCGGTGCTTCTGATCGATGTACCGGTTGCGCTTGTCGCCCTCCTCGTGGCAGCCGTTGTGCCGGACGGGGGAGTCGGCGTAGGCCAGCAGGTCGCTGCGGGTCAGGCCGGTGCCAATGGCGAAGGCGGCGAAGTGGCGCATGCCGTCCGGGTCATCTGCCCAGATTCCCATCCGGGTGTGTCGGGGCAGGCCTCGAAGGATGACGGCCAGGGTGGTAGGTGCAACGTACATGATGGTTCTCTCCCAGGGGGTTCATCCCCCCATTAGCTCTATTATAACTCGCCGGCGTCCCCACTACACGAGGAAGTCGAACTCGTTGATGTAGCCCTGGATGATGGTTCCGTCATCGAGCCTGGCGGTCCAGAACTCCGGGTCACGTCCGAACTCGTCGGGGGGCGCCTCCGGAGTGAAGGCGATGATGGTGCCAGGGCGCTTCTGCACGCCGTGGAAGACGATCCGGTCTCCGACCCGGAAGCCGTCGACCCAGCGGCGGCCGTCAGGTGATGTTGCGAGCCCCGCCATCCTAGCAGTCCGCCTGGACCAGGTCGCGGTCACAACAGTTGTAGATGCGGCCGACCACGTCCTCCACCATGATGCGGACACCTTCGTGGCGCCCCCGCCGTGTCGGGGCGTCGAAGCAGGGGGGAAGGACCTCACGGACGATGCCGGTGAAGCCGGGGACCAGCTTCCAGTGGTCGGCCCGGGGGCCGAACGTCCGGAGGTGTCGAAAGGCCGGAGGTGTCATGCGGACGATGTCTCCGACAGCGAAGTCAGTGTTGGGATGCGCCATACTAGTTGGTCTCCGTGACGACCCAGGCCTTGATGGCGCTGGGGGTGAAGTAGAGCAGCTGGTGGATGGCGCCCTCGGCGGAGTCCGCCTTGACGTTGCGGTAGTTGGTCTTGATGGGACCACCCTGGAAGGAGAAGGTGAAGCCGATGCGGTAGTTGTTCATGCTGAAGTCCTAGGAACTGGTGTTGTCACCGGGGGTTCATCCCCCATTAGCTACATTATAACCCACCGGCGTCCCCGCTACACGGGATTCCCATCCTTGTCGCTGATGACGGTGCAGTTCTCGAGGAGCGCCCGAGCTCGGCTCAGGCTCTTCAGTGCCCGCTCCAGCTCGTTCAGGGCACAGCCCAGGTCATTGCCGAGGACTACGTTGCCCTGGGTGTAGAATGGAGGAGACATGTCCGCTGAGGACTCGTACATCCCCTCGACATCGAGGGTCACCCCCTGGAGGAGCCCCACGGCATTGGTAAGTCGGAGCTGGTTGGTCGGGATACGCATCCCGGACCAGACGGCCACTTTCTGTCGGTCGTCCATGTTACCAGGGCCTGTCGTGGCCGAACAGCTTGTCGCCGTCGGGCATCGCAGCCAGCTGCTGGAAGAGGGACTCCCGGGTCGTCCCGACCGGGACGTCCGGCGGGGTGGACTCGGTGTCGGCTGCACGGCCCAGGGAGACGAGGGCGTCCTCCAGGCAGGCCACGGCCTCGCGGATGTCGACCAGGGCCTCCTTGAGCTCTCGGCTCAGCGTCACGTTGCCGCGGGTGATGGTCTCCGGACTCGCCTCCGCGTCGTCCGACAGGGTGCGCAGGTCCTCCAGGACCCGGCCTGCCGGGCCCAGGACGTAGTTGATGCGGCCGATCATGTTCGGGACGCGGATGGTGCGGATGACTGGGACTCGGATGTCGCCCATGTTAGCGGACCTCCAGGGTTGAGATGGTGTAGGGACTGTGGTCCTTGAATCGGTTGAGTCCGGACTCGAGGAGTCGGACGGCCTCGATGGCGAACTCGATGGTGAGGAATGGGACAGTGGCCCAGGCCGGGAGGCCTTCGCGCTGGCCGTTCTTGAGGATGACGTAGTGCATGTTACTTGCCCTCCATGTAGGCGGCGTAGGTCGTGATGGTGTAGGGGCTGTGCTCAACCAGTCGGTTGATGCCACGCTCGAGCATCCGGACCATGTCGATGGCCTCCTCGATGGTGTCAAAGGTTCTTGTCGCGCAAATGGACTCGCCGTTTTTGAGGACTACGTAGGACATGTGTTTTCTCCCAGGGGGTTCATCCCCCATTAGCTACATTATAACCCGTCAGCGTCCCCGCTACACGGGATCAGTCGTTGTCCACGAACAGGACCTCGCCGTGATCGCCCCACCAGCGCCAGCCGGTCACCTCGCCTTCCCAGTTGCGTACCACCTCGCCGCGACGGAAGGTCCGGCCGAGGTACTCCATCTCGAGTGGCGGCCGCCACCCCGGACCCAGGGTGGACGCCTCGAGGCGAACCCTGAGCCCATCGTAGGGTAGGTAGGTCGGTGACAGTCTCATCAGCACCTCCGGGTCGCGAAGACGATGGCGGCCAGGGCACCCGGGATCCACCCGGCTAGCCAGAGCAGGGTGGTCAGGAGGATCGCTCCCAGTCCCTTGTCCAGCACGGCCAGCGGGGGAAGCAGGACGCAGAGGAGGCCCCGCCAGATGCTCACAGCGTGGGCTCCCAGGTCGGGGCGGGCGCCTCGACGGTCGTGCCGTGCTCGAGGCGCCGAGCCCGCTTGGCCGGGCAGTCGCCCGACAGCTGCATCAGGGCGATCATCACGCCGTTGGTGTCACCGATGGTCCGGAAGTACTCCATGTTCGCCGCCACCTGGGCCCGGTGATCCGGGCTCACAGCGTGACGGATGAAGCAGTGGCAGTTGAGGTTGGTCCTAGGCTGCCTCCACGGCCGCGGCGAACTCAGCCGCGATCTCGGCCTCGAGGGCGTCGATGCGGCTCTTGAGGCCGAAGGCCTGGGAGCGGAGCTTGCGGAGGCGGACCTCACGCTTCTCGACCCGGCTCTTCTCGCGGGCCAGGGCGACCAGCGGGGTGGCGGACTTGTTGGAGGCGATGACCTTGCCGACGTCGCCGCCGAACATGAAGCCGTCGGTGTCGTGGGTCCGGACGAGGCGCCACTTGCGGCCGTCGTGCTTGGTCTGGAAGTGACCGAACTGCCAGGTCTTGCGGACGGTGGGCTCGGTGTTGTCAGTGTTTTCGGAGTTTGCCATGAGTGAAGTTCCTTTCGAGAACGGGTGGGGTTCATCCCCTATTAAGTACATTATATCTTGTTGCTGGCCGCGTTACACGCGGGAGGTGGGAGGGGACCGAAGTCCCCGTCCCAGGGTCAACCTAGCAGGTTGCGGTGCCGAAGGCGGCGAGGAAGAGGTTTGCGCAGGCGTAGATTACGAGTGCAGTTGTCATGGTGAAGTCCTTTCAGGACGGGTGGGGGTAATTCCCCATTGAGTACATTATAACCCATAGCCGGGTCGGTTACACGCGACCTGGGCTAAAGCCCCATCAGCCGGTCCTGGATGGCGAACAGGATGCCGTCGGTCCTCTCCCAGGACAGGAGCTCCTGGGCGGCAGCCTGCTTCTTCTCCATCGCGGCGAAGTGCTCACGGTCGAGGCGGTCGCGCCAGGCGTCCTCCTCCTGGCGGATGTCAGCCTCGCGACTGAGTCCATCGACCAGGGCCTCGATCTCCTCGAGACGCATCTCGGAGGTCCGAACCCAGCGTGGCCGGATGTTGTTCAACTCCTTGTAGAAGTCACTGTACTCCGACGCTGCTCCGCAGTGCAGGTACTCGTAGACGTTGGCGTACTCGGTCGCCAGGGACTCGCACGGCATCATCAGCAGCTGCCAGCCTTCGGCCTCGGCCTGGGCCTTGAGCTCGGCGTTCCGAGCCTGGATGAATCCCAGGACGTCGGTGTTGGCGATGAAGGCGAGTTCGCGGTCAGAGTGGTTCATGTGTCTCTCCAGTGAGGCAGCGGGGTTCATCCCCTCATTAGCTACATTATAACCCAGGGTCGGGTCCGTTACACGCGCCAGGCCCAGGATACCCAGGTCAGGATGCCGGACTGGGAGATGGCGGCCTTGATGTCGGTGATGGACTCAGCCTGTCCCCAGGGCGTCCGTCGGACCAGCTTGAGGGCGGTGACCATATTGACGACCTGGGCGGCGTCGATGCCGATGGCGGCGATCTCCACGCACATGCTGAGGTTGCGGTGGCGCCTCTCGAGGCGGGCGGTGATGTCTGTGATGTCGTGTGCCATTGATAGTATAATACCACTCGGCGTCCTCGGTTACACGAGGCTAGGATCCGAATGCCCACTGCAGGATGAGGAGACCTGGGATCCATGCTGCCATGAGGGTGCCACCCAGGAGGATGCCCAGCACCTCGGGGACTGTGGTCCGTTCGGTGTCAGTCATTACTCCTCCGCCTTCGGCAGGAGCTGGTCACAGATGTACAGGAATGCGGCGAAGCCGACCAGGAAGGTGAACATCTAGTGGGTCCTCCGGAAGTCATTGACGACGTGTTCAACCGCCTGACGCCATGTCTCGGTGAGGTCATCGCGCAGGGCGATATACAGTTTTGTGATCAGCTCGGCAAAGGTAATTTGCTCTCCTGTGTGGAGTTCGATCATGGCCTAGGCCTCCCCGCGGGCCGCACGACGTGCCGCCTTGCGCTGTCCCTCGCAGAACAGGATGGAGCCTCGGGCGCCGGCACCGTCGCTGAAGACGAGGCGGCTGTACTTGGAGCCCATGTCGGGGACATCGAGGATTGCCTCGAGGTAGAGGTCGTAGCACTCGGCCACGTGCTCGACAGCGCCGATGGTGTCGACCTTGGCACACAGTTCGGCCATCGTGGCCTTGGGGATCTTGGGACGGGACATGTTGGTACTCCTAGAAGCAGAAAAGGATGATGGTGTAGAGGTAGCCGAAGCCGGCCAGGAGGAAGGCGCCACCGATGGCAGCAGGGTCAAATTCGAAAAGGTCCATGTGGTCTCCACCAGGGCTGCATTGCCCCATTAGCTACATTCTATCTGGTTCGGCCGCCCGCTACACGAACGGCCCACAGGTTGTGGTAGCCGCTGTTCCAGGGTTCGATGTGCCGGGCACGCTCAGGCCACCTGACGGTCACCTTCCCGAGACTCTTCGTCTGGACTGTGCCGACCACCGGGTCGGTACCTGGGAGGTCGCGGGCAGGATCCCAGACGTGGGTGACTCGGGTGCCTGGGAGGATGTATGTTTTGCTCATACCAGTATTCTATCCCTTTGCGGCCTTCGCTACACGGGCCTCTCGGATCCGCTTGTTGTCGAGGTACCGGTTGTCACATGGGACACAGGACCCGACCTCATGTTCGGTGTTGCACCCACAGACATCGCAGTAGGTGTGGTAGTAACCCTCGTCGTCGCATCGGCGGCGGCTGTAGGGTTGTCCGTTTCGGTTGTAGTAGCTCATTCACACTCTCGGCTCGGGGGTCTTCCCCGCCATTAAGTATATAATATCACTACCTCCCGCTGATTACACGACAGGCGGAAACGAGGACGAAGCCAAAGGCGATGCCAAAGGCTAGCCACGCTCCGGCCAGCTCAATCACAGGAGCCACTCCTCGTAGCACGCACCTGGTAGTGGTGGCGGCTGCCGTCCGGGGCATTGCAGATGGTGTGGATGATGGTGCCGTAGCCCATCGGGTGGAAGCTCCCGCACAGCCGCTTGCCCCACGCTTCGAGCTCAGCCTGGGTGGACGCATACACCGTGTAGGAGTAGCGGCCGCCGCCCGCTCGTCCGGTGTGGCTCGAGTTGACGAACACCGAGCTGTCGGCCGGGACCCAGTGTGGGTTGCGGCGCATCTCGAGGAAGGACCGCTCATGAACCGCCGCGGCCTGCATCTGCTCGACCAGCTCCTTGGCCTTCCACTCGGAGAGCTCCGCCTTGTGGGTGAAGACGACCCCGCCGAGGAGCCGGACCTTGACCCGATTGATTGATACCCACTGGAGCTTCGGTCGGCCGTTCACCATGGTGCGGGTGGTCCGATTGTCGGTGTGGTGAATGTGATAGCGTGGGTTCATGCGGTTCCTTTCGAGCGGGGTTCATCCCCTCATTAGCTAAATTATAACCCACCCAGCGGCAGGTTACACGACCCGCCAAAAGTAACTTACGCTTCGCCTGAGCCAATAATCGACCGCAGGGCGTCGACTCGACCCCACAGGTCGGCGAGGCGCAGCTTCCACGCAGCCTCAGCCTTTCGATATGACTGCCACTCCATCAAGCCACTGGGTGACTTGGGCTTGAGCGGGGGGTTGGCTTGAAGGACTATAGCCTCCTCCTCGAGCTCCCGGATGGCTTCACTGATCACGGTCATGCTGAGATTCCCAAGATCGCGTCCATCGAGGCCACGATCTTGAGAGTGGTGATGGCGGCGGTGTGCTGCTCGCTCTCGAAGGCGACCTCGACACTCCCACTGATCGGCATGCTGCACGCACGCTCCTCGGCCATCAGGTCCTCGATCAGCTTGTTAACGGCCTCGGCTCGGGCCAGATTCTCGGCCAGCGCCGACGTCCGGAGCTGAGCAGCCTCAAAGGGGGTCATCGTGTCTTCCATGTTACCAGTTCCTCTTGTTGCCCTTGTGCTTGGCATGGCGGGCCGCCTTGCCGCTGCCCTTGCCGGTGCCGCGACGTGCCTTGTTGATGTGCTTTCCAGCACCCCGGTGATTCCAGGCGGCCAGGGCAATCTGATTTCGTGTCTTGACTCGCATGATCTCACCTTTCCTCATTGAATAAATAATACCACACGTTGAACTCGTTTACACGTCGACACAAAAAAGTTCTCGTGCGCGCAAAAGAAAACGTCCCCGAGAAAGAAAAGAAGGGAGGGGTGGGAGTCGAACCCACATCATTCCAGCCCGTCGGAGAAGGCTCGTTCCTCGTGACGAGGGTCGACTCCCAGACTGTCGGGGGTCCTCCCCCGAATCCCACAGCTCACACAAGCAGCGGGCGATTCGACCCGTTCGATGGTGTGTGCCACCGGAACCGGCCCTCCCAAAGATAAGTGCTGAGGTTCCCTTTCTTCCCCAGCCAGACACGGCCTGCGACTCCGGCTCGTACGTCCGCTTGTCACGCTTACGCAACCGCTATGATCTAGATCAGCACCAGATTCGGCGCTCCTAGCGGTCCGTGTCCCCCACGAATTTTAAAGATCAGACCCCTTCTTCAGCCGTCCGCCGAATTGCTGCTCGACGACTCACGTCGTAGAGGATGCTTCGGAGATTATCGATCTGGTCCTCGTCGAGACGAAGTGTGAACGAGTTACCGAAGCGGAACGTCGTCATCCCGAGGGAATCGGACTCGGACTCGACGATCAGCTCACCGTGATTCTCGGAGCTGAGCGTGTCGGTCGTGGTGATGAGTGTCTTGTAGGTCATGTGTTTTCTCCCGGGGAACCATTCCCCCATTAGCTACATTATATCCCAGCGCTACGCTGGTTACACGAGCCTAGTGTGTCCAGGTTGGCATGTCGTCAGCGAGGTTGGGCTCAGGGTCCCTGGGCACTACACGAATGCATGCCTCGGGGTTGATGTTGTACTTCCCCGGCCAGCCGTCCACGTTGACGGTCAGGGCACCGGACCAGGAGTCCACCGCAGTGACCTCGCCGGTCTCGTTCTGATGTGTCCCGTAAAGGATGAAAACTTTATCGCCTACCTTGAACATTGTGCTGTCCTCCATTAATAATATAATATCACGCTCTTTGACAACTTACACGTACAAGCCGACAGTATTCGGGTCCCAACCACCGTTGACCCAGACGTCGTCGACCTGCCCACCACTGGGCGCTCGAGGGGTCGGGTCGTTCTGCTCCACGTGGTTGATGGACAGGTGCGGATTCAGCTTCAGGAAGATGGCCACGTCGACTGGCCAACGCTCCTCTAGCAGGATCTCGCCGGTCTGGAAGTGGATAATGTCATGAAGTTTGTCGCGCATCAGGACCCGCCCCCGAGGTTGATTTGGCGGAACACGGACTTGAGATAGGCATCGGCCGACTCACGAGTGAGCTGGCCCTTATCGACCATCCGGTCGAGCTGCCCGCGAATATCATCGGGGTCGTCGTCGCCCCAACCATCATCGTCGGCAGGATCGTAGAGGGTGCTGGTGATGTACCCCTCGTCGTGGGCCCGAAACTCAACGGTCTCAGGAACGCCTAGCTTACGGACCAACAGGATCAGGTCTGGGTTGGTCAGGGTGATGAATGAACCGTCGGCCCATTGCATGAAAATTCGATCTTCGCCGGACATGGCTTACCTCCGCGGGACTGCATCGTCCCATTGATAGTATTATATCAACGGGCGCAGTTCGCTACACGAGCTCTGTCGCGTTCCCGTTGATCCAGTGGCCGAAGGAATCTGGGAGCAGCTGCCGGAGCTTGGCGATAGCCTCGCGTTCGGTCCGCGCCACGATGGTGCGACTGCTTCGGTGGATGTAGTCCTCGGACGACCTCGATCGCTCGTAGTGGACTTGATATCTCAGCACGATACCCCCTAGGCCGCGTTCAGCATGTTGAGTGGGACATCCCAGGTCATGGCGAAGGGTGCCGAGCCAACCTTGACCAGCGCCTTCTTCTGCTTGACCCGCTCGATGATGCCGGTGAACGTTCCCTTGCGGCCGGTCCAGGTGACGCGGTCTCCGCTCTGGAATAGGAATCGCTTGCGTCGAGACTCTGCACTTCGCTGCGCCTTGATCTCGGCGATGAGTGCTGTGTTGAGTCGGGTCAGTTCGTCCGCGGGGTGGTTGCGGAGCTCGCGAATGATGTCGTCAATTGTCATGTGGTTTCTCCAGGAGGTCCATCCCCCATTAAGATAATAATATCACCTGATGTGGCTGGTTACACGACGATGTGAATCAGCTCCACCAGTCGCTTCTCAGCCTCATGCCGTGCTGCCATCCAGTCAGACATGACCTCGTGTTCCTCCGCTCGAGTCTCGACACGCTCCAGGTGGTCACGGAACTTCTCATCGATGGCGTCAACCTCCTCGAGGAAGCCTGACAGGTCTGGATTGGGGGCAACGGTCACTAGGCGGCCTTGTCATAATTCAGGTTGACCAGGACCATGGCACGGAACAGATCGTCCAGGTACTCGGGCTCGCCGTAGTCAGCGCGACCTGGGCACGGGACATCGATCCCCTGGCTTAGCAGGGACTGGATCAGATGCTTCATGCCTGCGGCGTGGGTCGCCACGTTCATCAGGCCTGAAATGAAGGTGACGCAGCCACCGGTGATCTGGAACCCACCACCGGCGTCAGATCCCTTGAGGATCGAGACCCGGATATTGGTGTCAGGAAATTGGTAGGTCAGGGCACCCGCGGTGAGGGTGAAGTCCGATTTCTCGAACCCCAGCCCTCGGAGGAATGCCGCGCGAGCGCGGGTATTCACTAGCTCGACACCTCGTCGGCAGCAGCAGCCTCAGCCTCGACCGCATCGGTCAAGTCGTTGAGCTGGGCGGACAGGGTCGCGACCTGGGCGCGGAGCTTGTTGATCTTGAGATCCCGCTTCTCGACGCGGCTGAGCTCACGTGCCAGGTTGACGAGGGGGGTCGCGGACTTGTTGGAAGCCAGGACCTTGGAGCCGTCGGCGTCGGTGCCGTTGGCGTTCTTGATGCGGACCAGTCGCCACTTCGTTCCGTCGTGACGGGTGCCGA
>Ga0209756_1004115_pt1 | contig 11441 bp, 10 predicted proteins | sample ETNvirenome_6_85_FD_184071 | JGI IMG/M metagenome (GOLD analysis project Ga0209756, IMG submission 184071) | Marine viral communities from the Pacific Ocean - ETNP_6_85 (SPAdes) (version 3) | ecosystem: Environmental > Aquatic > Marine > Oceanic | place: Pacific Ocean | collected 2013-06-19
AGATGTACCATCTTTTTGTTTTTTCCTTTGTACGTCACCATGTGACTGAGCTGTACCGTTGTTTACATAGAATATTGTATCTCCTAAATCTACTTTAGCGTCTTCTTTAATCACTAACTCCATGTGAGCTTGTCTTGACATTAGATTACCCGCCTTTGTTCTTTGTGTGCATCTTTTTTTATAGTCTTCTACACTTTGTTTTATACGCCCTTTGTTAGCAATCTTACTTAAAGGGATTTGTTTATCATATATTTTTTGGAGATATTCATAATAATAATCTATAAAATCACAACCTCTACCATCTAATAAAATTTTTAATCCTTTATCTATAAAATCTTCTAAATAACCTTGTAACTTTTTAGATTTAATAGAATTACCTGTTAACTTAATTTTACCAGTATCGGTTAATAACGCATAATTTTTTCTTGCTACATTAATACAAGAAGGCCATGAACCATCAGTATCTAATCCCATTTCATCAACCATATACAAATCATTATATTCTGCAACATAAGCATAACTACCTCTATATTCTTTATCTTTAATCACTAATTCATTATTACCTTTACCAATATACACATAAGAGTCAGCTTTAGGTGGTGTTGAGAAGTTTACCCCATCAGTATCTAGAACTAAAGGGTCATAGTTTCTCTCCATAAACCATTTAATCATATGTCTCAAATACTGTCTACCTGTACAAGTTACTTGTTCTCCTTTATTCATATCACCCCAAGGAAAAACCTGGGGAGCAGATAATGAACCAAACATTGAGTTAATGAAAATTTTAATAGGTAGTTGTTTTCTACCGTACGATTCAGATTTCTTTTTATCTGAGTCATAATATTGTTCAGATAGTTTCTTGTATTTAATTCTAGTATCTCTAAAATATTTTAACATAGATTTCATAGCTCCTGTCACATCACATTCTGGAAAAACGTCATGAACTAATTGAATTGATGGGTATAGTGAACTGAAATCTAGTTTTAATACGTTTGTTGAGTACCCTATCTTTAGTAGTCTCGATAATCCACCAACAAAAGGTCTTTTAGAATTTCTAGAAGGAATTGCCAGATTATTAGAATATGACCAAGCTAACATTAACATCTTCCATAATGTCGCTGTACCCATAGTGGAAACTCTTTCATAAGATGTTGGTACCATAGAAGCTAGTAAGAATGAAGCTTGATTAAATTGTGCGTCTACCTCCATAGTTTCCCATAAGTCATCTAACAAATATCTTTCTATTATATATTCACCAGAAACTTTTTTGTAAGTATCAGGATATTTTTTATCCAAGTTATTTAATCCTGGTTCATCCACAGATTTATATTTACCGTTAGATTCGTTAAGATAAAATTCTTTATTTTCTTGGTATGTAGAGGCAATCTTGTCTCCTGGAACGTAAACTCTATTTGGTTTATTGGATTTACTAAATTGGGTTATGTACTTTAGTCCCCAACTTTTAATGTCTGAGTTAATTGTTTGAGCACGTCTAACAGCGTGAGCAATATCAATAGAGTTGTATCCCCAGATTTGTATTTTGTTATAATCTTCTACTTCTGCCCCTAACTTTAACACTCCTTGTTTTTTCTTAAAACCTTCATTAGGGTTTAATGTTTTAAACTTAGTAGTGTCAACACCTAAGATGTGTGACCTTTCAAATAACCAATCCCAGTCAAAATTAGAACTATTGTACCCACCAATAATCGTAGGTCTTATGTGAGCTATAATTTCAAAAAACTCTATAATTGCTTGTCTTTCACTTTCATCGTCGTCTTTTATTTCTATTACCTTTTCAAAACCTCTATTATCTTTAATTCCAATCATGAATATTCTTCCTTTGGATGGGATTAAGCTGGTTGTCTCTAGGTCAAAAACAAAACGATGTATATTATCATAATCTTCAAAACCTTTAAATAGTCTTTTTTCTTTTTGTATAAGATATTGTTCAATAGGTGGTAGAATAAGTAGTGATTCTCTATTGTCTTGTGCCCAAGGTTCTATCCCGCCCTGACGGAAAAAACTAACTAAATCTCTGTAACTTTTAGTAGTTTTAACTAAATATTTCAAACCGTTTTCTAATCTTTCATCATTACCAGTATCTAACTTCTCTATAATGATTCCATATTTAGATATAGCTTGTTTTTGTAGTTCCTTATTATTTTTATAAAAATTCTTATCTCTTAGGTCTCCTACCCAACAAAAAGGTATAAAAGTGTCAGTTTCAATTACCTTACCTCTTTCGGGGTATTCTTTTATTTTATAAATTTTTCCGGTTCTATAGCCATACTCTAAAGCTACAATATATTCTTCAGGGTCTGTGCCGTGAAGAAATTTTTCTATATCTGTTTGTGAAATTTTACCCATTATTAGTTATTTGTCTTGGGTAAAGATAATAAAAAAAATGTGAATACTCAATTAACAATCACAAGAAGCTTGTACAAATGAATCGGTAATATTAATAAAAAGGTCTTCTCTAATAGGAACTTTGAGTTCTGAACACTCATCATGTAAATATATAGAAAACATTCCTTCAAATCTACCTATTTTTTTAACATCTTTCTTTTTCCACCTATAATAAATGTAGTATTCGGTTTCCGCGTTTTCTGATAATTTAGTTTTTTGGACAATCCCTCCCGGCTGATTGAGAATTTTATAGATACCACTATCGACATCTCTCATAGAAAATCTAATAGAAGAATTAGAGAGTTTGTCATGAAATGAACTAAAATCATTTCTGCCGTCTTGTACCAATTGCATTTTAAGAATTGGTTCTAGTGAAGATTTTCTAACAAAAAATTCCATTTTATATTTCTAAGATTGTTATAGTTTGGTTATTACCAAAGGTTACTTCTAAATCTCTAGTAAAGTATACGGTCCCACTATTTTTAAAAGTCCCATTAATTTCAAAAGTGTTGTGAATATGTAAAACATTATCCTGTGCTACACATTGTACTTTACCATAAGCTATGGGATTCTTATGTGCTCCATCTGCTTCTGCACAATCCAAAAATGTTACAGGATTGGATACGTCTCCTCCATTGAAGTTAGTTACCGTTTGTTTACAATTACAAGCCATTATAATTTATTTTATGATGAAGTTATGGCACTTAACGCGACTCTTGCCCACGCGGTTCCACCTGTCCATATAGCTAATGTTTTACCAAAACTATCATAAGTCATAGTACCTTCTGGTATAAAATTAGTATCTCCCGCTGTGTTAGATAAATTTCCAAAATTACCTACCACATATTGTCTAATATTTGCAGTATCCGCTGATGGAGCTTGTAGTCCCGGGTTAAATCCTTGTGCAACTGTATGTCCTGCTGCCGTCACTTGTGATGCTCCACTTACTATACCTAATGCAATATATTTATTCATTCCAGCTGAAGGGTCTCCATCATCAACCCTATAATGTCTACCAAAAGTAGCTCCTGATTCTGTAATAGTACATACATTAATTCTACCCGCGTTAGCTGCTGCATTGGCTCCAGTTGTAGTACCACTACCCGCTCCCACACTAAACAGTGATGACCACACGTTAAATCTACCAAAAACAGTTGATGGGTTATTAATTGTGATTCCTGTTGCTCTATTCGCAGTCCCTCCAACAAAAGCATTTACTGATGATGTGCTTATAGTGTTAACCCCACCAAATGCTGCTGAGGCTCTTCCTGCTGCTATATTTCCATTAGCTGGAGCAAGGCCCCCACCAGTAGGACCATTAGCAGCAAAACTTGCGAAACCACTAGCTGTGTTTCCACTATTGAATGCTGCGGTATTATTATTTATAGTAAACGTATTAAGAGGTCCGTACCCTACAGATGATGTACCTGAAGTAGAACCTGAAATAGTTAAAGAGTGTTCTAAATTTCCATAATAATTACCACCATTAGCATAAGTCCCAGAACTGAAAGGAAGATGGATGGCGACATTCTTATCCATGCCTTCTACAAAATCAGGTTGTAAGTATATGTTATCATTTATGCCTGCTGTACCCGCTTGAATTCCGAGAGGAGAAGATGAACTATAGTTATTGAAGTAGCATGTCCCACTTGTAGCCCCACTTATATCTCCATAAACTACTAAAGCAGTAGTATCTGTACCTGATGTCGCGTAACCCCCTGAATAGAAAGTACCTCCTGACATAAATGTCACGTTTCCGGAAAAAGTTCCTCCACTTGAAAACCCACCTACTGGGGTTGACTGACCTGTTGGGTCTTTTATGTATAATTGATATTGGCTTTCTCCCGCTGTACCACTCGAAGCGTACAAACCCGTATGCCCTGTTGGTGGGGTAGGGATATTGGAAGATTTTTCTGTTAATAGTCTTAAATAAGATGGCATGTTTTAATTTTTTTTAATTGTTTTATCCTTTATATATAATTATTTTGTAATCCACAAAAATTTTATTTAAAAGTATTACCTATTAAGGTTACTACTGATTGTAATGCTCCATCCATTTTAGTTATTATAACTTCTACACTATCATTCTCTAAAATACTAAATGGTGTTGTAACAGTAGTATTATTCTTTTTTATTGTAATTGTACCCACATTTTCCTGTGTGAGTGTCTGGAATCTAACTTTTTTACCACTACTAGTGATATAAATATTATTAGAATTGGTCCCAAAAATAAGTTTTGCATCATAGGAATTACCCTCTCTTAGATATAAAACTTCAGAATTATTACAACCTAATGTTGTACAATTTTTCTTAAAATCACAGTCTATTAATTGATACCTGTCTTTATTAACAAGGAAATTATGATAAATCTCATCTGCTTGTAATGGTTTTATGTAGTACCTCATCTGAGAAATTCCTCCCATCCAGGTACCAGCAAAGTTTTGTTCTATTAATAAACCAAGGTCGTTTGGGTCTTGTTGGTAAGGTGGGTTTGAGTCACATTTTGTCGCTGCGCTGTACGTGATATTTTCATATAAACCTTGTGAACCACCACCCCAAGACATATTAAATGGTACACCAACTTGTTTTTCAGGGTGAACATTTAAAGCTCTTGGTATAATTTCCTCAAAGTTTTTCACCTCAAATACTCTTCTACCATTTACATAAAGTACTAATTTACCATTTCTTAAATATTTTTCTTCTAACCACTTCCCGTAGGTAGTTCCTGCACTCATACAACAATTATTTCCAGAGTCTCCTGATATACCACTACAATCAAAATCATAATAACCATCTTCTGGTATTAAAGGATAACTGTCCGCACATCTAATATCATTACATCCAGTTTTACACCTTTTTACCTCATCCCACGCATATCTCTCATATCTATATTCGGTTGGTACTTTTAATAAATCATATGTACCGCCCTTATTATAAATTGCACATCCACTATAACATATATCACGTTCAAATACAGCTGCAACATGAATCCATGTATCCTCACAAGTCCCAGAGTTGATTAGTGGTGGACAAATTAAAGGAGAATATTTTTCTTCTATAACATAACCACATTCAAAAGAAGAACCAGTGGTACACGCAGATGTTTGTCCAGTAGTTACACATGAACCGGTATATCTAATAGCTCTATACCCTATTTTAAAGTCGGGTGTAATCCTTAAACCAAACGCATTACTATATGTGTCAGTTTCTGCTGAAAATGTTAATGGTTTTAAAGCTGTTGATTTACGTCCACAACCATCTGTAGTTGTAGTGGTGTAATAGGTTCCTGATAATTGGGTTGGTCCCATTGCTGAATAACAACAGTCTACTTCATTTACAGCTGTATACCCAGTTGTTGCTGATGTTGCTCCAGATATATTTAAACTTCCTTTTCTTACCGTCAATTCTATATCTCCTGATACAGCAGTAATAGAAGCTGGGTTACCTGCAATATCTATTATGTCAGGAGCACCGATAAGGTCTGAAGGTTTTATTGTTATTGTGTCATCTATTTGATACCCACTTCCTCCACTTACTATTACTATAAGTCCATCCACAAAACCTCCACTATTTGCAGTAAAACTAATAGAAGCCCCACTACCTCCATTTGCTGATTTTGGTAAAACAAAAGAACTGGCACCTACAATAAGTGCTGAATTGGTAAATGTTGCTGTTTTTGTAAGTTCTGGTTTAGCTCCCTCATATATTTCATATCCTGAAGTATGTAATTTTGCTTGACCGGTACACGTATCACCAGTATTCCCAGTTTCTTTACAATACCCAGAAAAAGTTGTACATCCGGTTTCTGCGGAAAATGGTTTCCAGAATTTATTTTCTGCTCTCGTCCCCATGTAATAGAAAAATCCAGAATTATTCGGGTATATGTCATTAAGTGTGGTTTTTTCTCTTACAATAATATCACTTATTGTTAGGTTGGCATTTGCAGCAAAACGCAAAGTAAAGTCGGTACCATCACTTACTATACCACTACTTCGATGTTGACCATCTCCAGAAAATAACTCTATTGCACTTGCAATACTTCCTAAGGCGGGCATTACACCACTCGCTACATAATCTGAAATAGTAAATAAAACTTCATAACTTGTACCAATATTTAAAACTCCTGGTAGTACAATATCCTGTATAGAGGTATGTCCTGCTCCCGCAAATGTATCTAAACCATTAACACTACTACAGGTGATATATGTAGGTACAGTCCATGAACTACACCCAAGTGTGGAACCACCCGATATAGCTCCTACAGGGTAGGTGTTACATAAATTTTTAAGTGTAGAAAAACATGTAGAAGCTGAATTAGGGTCCGTATTGCCAGTAGTTCTTAGTTTTAAAAATGTTTCCATTGACCATCCACAAGCAGGTCTAGTAGGTAATATTTCATAGGGGTAACCATATAATTTATAAAACCCTTGATAAAAACCTCCATTTAATTCTTGATAATATCCCGAAGTGTCGGTAGATGAACTTATAGCGTAAGAGGTATAAGCTGACTGAGGTGGTATTGCGTCAACATAGTCTGTATCATGATTAGTGTAGGTAGATGCTGTGACCTGATGCATTTTAAATCTTCTATCAAACGCGGTAGCAGAAAATTCTATATTAGAAGGTAAACTTTTGTGAATTTCTATAGTGTCACCAGTAGTCATTCCCGTAAGTAATCCATTATCGGGACCAGTTAACGCAATATTAAAAATAGTATATGCTGAGTTACCTCTACTATTACCTGTAAATGGGCATTCACATCCAGATTGTGCATCAGGCCAATATATAAGACTAATAATAGATTCAGGTGTACCTGTCCCTCCACTACATGTAAGTGGTGGTTGTTCACAACTTCTAGTTGTTCCGGTTCTATCTAAATCAAACCAGACAGGTAAAACATACCCATCGTTATACCCAATTACATTATCTGAATAGATAACTTCGTGGTTAAAATCGTTTTCATCTGACGCTAAGAAAAAATCATAGTAACTACTATAATTTAGTTTAACATCGAGTTTATTGAAGTAAAAGTTATTTAAATTTTGTGTTCCCATTGATAATAAATATCATTCTATTGTAACTTAATATTTATATAAAAAGACAAATATGGAAAAAGTAAATCATAAAGGTAAATGTGAGGACGTTCATCCGGATTTTTCTCATGAAGAATGGGAGGTAAATGAAACGGATTCGGAAGGTGAATTAGAAGAATTAGTAGATTTTGACGGCTCTGTTTTGGGAAATAAAGTGCCTTTGGGGTATGAAATGAATCAGACTATGTCCGCTAAAAAAACTACAGATGCTGTAGTGCCAGCTACAAGACAAAGTGGTCTTCAGGGTAGAGGATATATGTACAAAAGATATTGGGGGGAATCGGTAGAGGAACTTGGAGAAATGGATATGAGTGATATGTTAGGAGCTCAAGATGATGATGCTGAGGTTGGAGAAGAGGGTGTTCCTTTGCAAACTGATACAATGAGTAAAAAAGAAGTAGTTGATATGTATCAAGAAAAATATGGTTTTGAGGAAGATGAAGCAGAGGATAGAGCGGATGCTACAGGGGCTATAGAAGGTGATAAAAAAAGACTTATAGAAGATGAAGATATCTTAAATATGTTAGAGGTTATACTATCAAAAAAAGAAAATGATAATAGCATTCATTCAGATGAACCTCTTAAAGATGATATGTTAGAAAGAAAAGCTAGACATTTAAAAAAATATATAGACAAGAAAGGGTATGATATGAAAGAAATTATGAAAAAATATTTTTAAAATGAACAAAGATTTAAAAAATGATTTTTATACCTTTCCTAGGGAGTTAAAAGAAAAAATTAAATTTAACTTTAAAAACTCCTCTAAAAAGGATAATGGTTATGATAGACTTGAGCGGTTTAACTCCGATGGTGGTGTAAACCACGGTCAAGCTAAAAAAGTTAAACACGAGTTAGAGAATGATATGGACCCTTCTGCTTATAAATTAGTAGGAGGTGATGATTTATTAAGTTGGCTAAATGATACTCTAGGTAATAGAAGAAAGGTGGTCGATGGAATAAAAAGAACTAAAATGAATGCTGGTTTACCAAATCAATTTAAAAAGGCCCACGTTAAAGATAAAAGTAAAAATTCTACTAATGTTAATGTGGCTAAAGTGCAAAAATCGGCAGACGAAATAATTAATAATAGAACAGTCTATGAGAGTGTTACTCGAATAAAAGACATAATTAAAAAAATAATATAAAATAAAATGGCAGATTTTAATCAAAAACAACCAGGACAAACATTAACATCTTTATCAGATGCTGAAAGAAAAAAACTCATAAGTAGAAATCCTTATAACGCTGTAGATGAATATAATACATCTCATCCGAATGCGGTGTCTGATGGAGACCCTAAAGGAAAGGGAAACGCTAAATTTCTAGGAGTTTATGATAATGATAATACAGGTGGTAGTATAGATATTCTAGGAAATGGTGAAGCTCATACAGGTAGAATTGGTAATGTTACGACGAATTTATATTCTAGGGATAACGAATATTCTCCAGGTAATTTAGATTCTGGTAACGGATATACCCCAACTGTAGAAAATAATGTTTAATGAAACTTTACAACGTAATAAAAGAACTTATTCTTGAGCAAGCGTCTGAATCTACGATTATGGATGCGATAAAGAATAAATATGTTTGTGAAATGGAGTATGATGACGACCCAAAAATAGGACCTGGAAGAAGAGTAATAGAACCAGTTGCGTTCGGCACCTCAAAAAGAAATAATAAAGTATTAAGAGCATATCAAACTAGCGGGCCTTCTCTAAAAGTAAGCAAGGAGACTGGAGAAACTTTACCTGCATGGAGATTTTTTAGACTTGATAGAATACGAAACTGTAAACCTGTTAAAGGAACGGATTCTGTATATCAAACTTTTGGGAGACCACCTCTTTATAACCCATTCGGGGACAAATCCATGAATCGCGTATTTATAAATTCTAAATTTTAAAAATATGACAGACATCTCAACGTTACAAGAAAGTTTACTTAAAGCTAAAAGAGTTATGAATATGGAGGATGGTGGTAACACACCTGCTAAGCCTAACCGTACACTTTCACAACCAGTAGACAATACACAGTTATTAACTTCATTACCACCTAGAAGTAATACGCCAATTAACCCTTCTATGGGGGCAAATACAGAACTAAGTGAAGCAAAAAGAGTCAGCAATTTAGAAAGTATGTCTAAAAAACCTACAGTAGATAGGATAGAAAGTTCTAAATTACCTGATGCTATAAAACAATTAATGGTGGAACATCCTATCCCGGAAGTTAATTTTCAGAATTCATTACCTGATGAATTAATCGAAAATGTAAGTAAAAAAATGAAAAAATTAGGTGGCTTACCAGCAACTTCACTTAATAACAACAGTACAAACATAAAAAGAAACACTACGAATACTAAATCTAAAACTAAAATCAAATCTTCAGATTTAAAAACTCTTATTCGCAATACCATAATAGAAACTATCGAGGATGTGGTAGAAGATAAAATTAATGATAGATTATCCGAATCCAAGGTTAGAAACGAATCAATACAATTGGTGGTTGGAAACACGGTATTTAAAGGCAATATAACTTCTACTAAGAAATTGTCTTAATTATTCCTTTGACTATTCTGTCTATTTATTATATCTTTTTTTCATGAAAAAAGGCAAATATAAAATTTTAGTTATTCCTAGTGATAGGACTGGTGTAAGTAAATTTAGGTCAGTAGACCCACACGTTAACTTACAAAAAATGTTTCCAGAAGACTTCTGGGTTGATGTGGATTATAATCCAAATCTAGAAGATGAGAATTTTCTTAAAAAATATGATTTAGTACATTATCATAGGTGTTTGAGTCCTGATGGTAATGGGGATAGGTCTAATAAGGGTGTAGAAATGCTTAAAAAATTAGGCATACCAAGTGTAATGGACTTAGACGATTACTGGTTACCTACTGTCGACCATCCTGCTCACACAATAGTTAAACAAAATAATTTAGATAAACAGATTAAGACTAGTTTAATAAATGCACATTATGTGACTACTACTACTAAAGTTTTTGCTGAGGAAATTACCCCTTTAAATAAAAACGTTTATGTGTTACCTAACGCTATTAATCCTAATGAAAGACAATTTAAACCTAAAAAAATGGACACTGATAGAGTTAGGATTGGGTGGTTAGGTGGTTCTTCACATTTAAAAGACTTAGAGATTTTAGAAGGATTAGCAGTTAAATTACAAGGAAGTCATAAAGATAAATTTCAATTTGTTTTATGTGGATTTGATTTACGTGGTCAAATGACAATGATTAACCCTGAAACTGGGGAACAAAATAATAGGCCGATTGAACCTCACGAATCCGTTTGGTATCAGTATGAACAGATAATTACAGGGAAGTACCATGTAATCTCTAAAGATTACCATGAATTTTTAATGAAGTGGAAAAAAGAAGAATACCCTAATGTGGATGACACTTCTTATAGAAGAGTATGGACAAAACCAGTTACCACTTATGCTTCTAATTATAACTACTTTGATGTGTCCTTAGCTCCACTTAAACAACATATCTTTAATAGAGTTAAATCCCAATTAAAGGTAATTGAGGCTGGATTTCACAAAAAAGCCTTAATAGCTCAAGATTATGGGCCATACCAAATAGATTGTATAAACGCTATAGAATATGGTGGTAAATTTAATCCAAAAGGAAATGCTTTATTAGTCAATACGCATAAAAACCATAAACAATGGTACCAGTATGTTAAAAAATTAATGGATAACCCTTCATTAGTTGAAGACCTAGGGGAGAGATTATATGAAACTGTCTCACCTCTATACCATATTGATGTGGTGACTAAAAATAGAGCTGATTTATATAAAGAATTAATTAAAAAAAGTTAAAAATAAAAAATATGTATTACCAAGCAATAGTAGCATTTGAAACTGGTGTTATTGACAACCAGGGAAACCCAAAAGTCAAAAAATTTAAATATGTTGTAGAGTCTG
>Ga0209756_1004116_pt1 | contig 11440 bp, 20 predicted proteins | sample ETNvirenome_6_85_FD_184071 | JGI IMG/M metagenome (GOLD analysis project Ga0209756, IMG submission 184071) | Marine viral communities from the Pacific Ocean - ETNP_6_85 (SPAdes) (version 3) | ecosystem: Environmental > Aquatic > Marine > Oceanic | place: Pacific Ocean | collected 2013-06-19
TATTCGCCTGAAGGGTCTTCGTTGCTTTTGTCGATTTCTTCTAACTTTGTCTCCAACCAGCTAACTTCCGTTGAAGACAATTTATCAATCATAAAGCTATGCTGTTGATAATTATTAGCCATTAGTAGTTCCCTTTCGGTTTGGGGTCATGGGTTCCTCGTGAATGATGTGGTCGTGACACCCAATGGCTTCAAGCATCTATCTCCGCAACCTCAAGTATGTCTTCAGAAGTAAGCACAGGATATTCAATAGCCATGCAAGCGTGCCATTCATTTGCTTCATGGAATTGTGCAGCACGCTGATCCTTGTTGGCGATCTCCAATGCCTCTGTCTCTGTCTCAGCTTCAATTACATCCGTTTGAATCTGAACCACCGTTCGTCGTCTGGTTATCGTATATTCTTTCATTATCTCATCTCCTTGCGGAATTGTCGGGCTTCAAGTTGCCGTTATGGTGACATAATGTCCTGACCTCGAACCTACCCGTTGTACCCAACCCGAATGTTTCTCTCGACCTTGCTCGCTAGATTTAAGGGAGGTAAGTTCACCAATTCTAACCTCCAGCCCATCGAATCGCAGCAGCACGTTGGAGTCGTGGACTTCGATCATCGGATTATCAGGATCTCCTATATTAACATCTGCGACAAATCTGTCGCCGCTCTTAATCTCTATTTCCATCGCAGTAACCTCACTCGCTAGATTTACGGTACACAACAACCACTCAGGTACATCTTAACTCAACAGGACTCTCGCCCCGATGGAGGTCACCACACATCAACAAATCTCGACCGGGTTTGAGGAAAAGAACCGCAGGCAGGACTTTCTAGCTATGGCCTTCCCGACCTACCTGTGTGACAGCTTCGAGTCTGTCCGGTTCTTATATGTATATTGTAGCAGACGGCTCGTGTTTTGTCAAGCCCTATTACTGTATTTTTTGAAAGTTTACAGAAACTTTTTCATCTGGTGCAATCGTAATTCAGAATCACGGATCGCCGCGTTGTGACGCTCAACGTCAAGCTGATTACCAGCTTTGTGAGCCTCGGAAATCCGACGCAAGTGCCAAGCCATTTTGGAGGCGTGCATTTGACGCTCTGACTTGTTAGCGTTGCGTTGTAGTTCTATTTTTGAAATTCGTCTCATGGTTTTGATCCTTTTGTTGTTGTTTGTATAATTACATTATACCATACCTTATCTGTTTGTCAAACTCGCGTGCGTTATGTCGTGCAGCTTGTAGTGAGCCAGTTCGGCTAGTTCATCTGGAACTCCCTACGGATATGGGCAACAATAGCCCGCCAACGAGGCGCACTAATCCCATCAGGCACCCACTCAGCCCCTGCGGACTGATAAAGCAAACAGGCTTTCTCTTTGCTAATATTCCTACTCATCATCCCACTCCCAACCCCTAGCTGGCAAGCACTGTCGCGGATCACCCCACCCAGACATAAGATGCGGGGTAATATCACTCGGTAGCATATAGCCAAGCTCAGATTCAAAACCATCGACAAGACCAAAGCACCTGCCATCCGGTTCGACCGGACCAGCAAAGAACTCCCAACCATTGACAGCAACCCCAACCAGTTCAACTTCGATGACCGTGTCATCTTTCCGCATGTTTCGTGTAAGCATTTCATTTCTCCTTGTTACCTCCATTATACATTATCGGCATTCAATGTCAAATAGTTTAACAGAAAAAGGAGGAATTATTTATTTGTTGTAAGTCGTTTGATGGCGGGGGGTTACGCTTCGCGGGGCGGCCCCCGGCGACGTAAGTCCAATGATAGCAAGGGTTTACGTCAAATTAGCTGCGTTTACATCGCTTTTGCATCTTGGCCACGTTGGCCGCTGTCGTTTCCTCGTCCCAAGTCGGGCCGATAAAATCCTCGATCAGAGTTTGTGCCATGTCTTGACACTTTCCACAACCACGGTCGTTGATATCAAACCCTAGATCCTTCACATCCTGAACGCTGCTTTCATTCTTGAAGTACATCAAGGCCATAATGATAAGATTTTTTTCTTGCTGATTAAACATTTTTACCTCAGTTTGTTTTCTTTCGTGGTGTGTTGTTCATTGCCGTTCGGATCTCCGCTGTGATGTCAGCTTCGATCTTTTTCAGCAGATCATCTTGCCTAGAAAATGGAACCGCTTGCGAAATCGCTTTGCGGCAATTCTTCAGGGAATCCATTAGTGTTTCAATTGTCGTCATTTCGTTTTCCTTTGTTCTTATTCTCCCATTGTACAGTATATATCGTCAATGTAAAGGGGTGAACTTGAGATAAAAAGAGAAAGTTTTTAGTAATTGAGTGATTTCGACAGAGCTTACCAAACTCCACACCGGCCAAAGCCGGGACGGTCAAGCGGTTCTACTCCTCTTCAGGAGGGAACATCTCATCCCAGCACGTTGGACACGTACCAGAAATGAGAAGCTCGCGTTGATCCGCATCAAGCTCTGGAAGAGCATTTTGGATCAACTCGCCGCCTTGCCAAGCAACAAACCCTTCGACGTTAACCGTCAGGTCTGTTACCCCATTGCAAAGGCGACAGGGAACCGCAACGACACTTGTCATTGCTAACATGTTCCTATTATACTTTAATTATCGGCGTTTGTCAACCCCTATCGGGCAATTTTCTCAAGTTTTTTTGGGATGATTTATCCACGGATTCAAGTTGTTGATTAACTGAATACTGTTTATCCGCTTCTTTGGCGGATTGTAGGACTGAAGAACATCAGGGATAAAATCCTCGTCCACATTCATGTGGTAGTTCACTTCAATGTTCGACAATCCACTATCACGCAAAACGCGACCGATTTCGCAGATTTGGCTGTTCTCATTTGACAAGCCTTTTTTCATTTGGCTTGCAACCTTTTCGGCATGGTCTCTAAATTTCATTTTCGTTTCCTTTTCGTTTCTTTTCATGATTATATTATACCAAGTAAATCGTAAATTGTCAAGGGCAATCAGGGCATTTTCTCAAAATTTTGTCATCTTTTTTTGCTTCTTCCCTTGCTCCCTATATATATTATCGGCATTCGATGCCAAATAGTTTAACAAAAAAAGGAGGAATTATTTATTTGTTGTAAGTCGTTACTACCAAAGGACTTGTGGAGAATCGCGCCGGGGCCTCGCCCTAAGCCCTTGCTACCAAAGGACTTAGGACGACGTATTTCTCAACTGCCTCTTCAGCAGAAGAGAATTCCCCTTCCAACTGCATATCAAATAAGAAGTGCAGCATAGCACCAAGGTCCGAACCCTGTTCATAACCAAGGGCAAGCAAATGTTTGCCGGTTACGATAGGTTTGGGCACATCGGATTCAATTGCCAACTCTTCAGCCACTTCAACGATAGCGAGCATGAGGGAGTTGTTTTCTCTCGGCAGTGGCGGTCGCCCACCCATGTCAGCCTCAACAACCATCGACAGTTCGTTGATAGTTGCCGGTTGAATGCGTAAAGACAAACGCCGAACCGCTCGATTATTAACCACCATAGATATGTGAACCATATGTTCAGCAACCAATGGGAGAACGCGATCAATGATCTTTTTCGGGGCTCCAATCGACTCTAAGAACCCCTTAGCAATCGGAACGCCGGTCGAAGCATGCTTCGGGGCTCTCCATCGCCCGTCAACTTGCTCAGTAGTATTCACTTTGCCCATGTCGTGACATAACGCGGCGAACACTAATACTGCCTTATCTTCCCCTTGAATATTCTCCCTCTTGCATATATCCGCCATAGCATCACAAGTGTGACAGGTATGGGTGAATACATCGCCTTCAGGGTGCCATTCGGGATCTTGCGGGATGAACTCAAGGTCAGCAAGCTCAGGGAAGTTCAGAACCCAGAACGAATCAAGCAATAGCTCCAATCCACGGGATGGCTTGACGCTTTTAGTGGCCCACTTCTCCCATTCAACCCAGACCCTTTCCTTTGGGAGTTGAGAGTAGTGCCCCATCATTTTACGACAAAGGCCAGCAGTGGCCCCAGCCAATTTCATATCGAAACGCCCAGCGAATTGCATACCGCGTAAGACTCGCAACGGATCTTCCGCGAATGCCGCCGAAGTATGCCGCAACACCTTATGGGTAATAGCTGCGTGCCCGTGATATTCGTCTACTACTTCATTAGTGAGTAAGTCAAACGCCATCGAGTTGATGGTGAAGTCACGACGTGCCGCCGCTTCCTTGACAGTCAAGTCGCTTTGCATGTCAACCATAAACCCTTTGTGACCGCCAGCAACTTTGTTATCAAGACGTGGTAGAGAGATGTCAATATCTAATCCACCCATATCACATTTTAACACCCCAAAAGACAAACCGACAGCGTTAACTTTGCCGTCAGCATGTGCTTCGACTAGGGCGTTGACTTGTGCCAGCGTCAGATTGTAGACTTCGATGTCTATATCTTTAGGGGCGAAATCGCCTTGCAGGTAGTCTCGGACAGCACCACCTACAACTAGGGCACGACCGCCAGCGCCACGGACAGCTTTGCAGAATTGTAGAATTTTCGCGTTGTGGAGCATAGTTCTTCCTTTGTGTTGCTTCTATTCTACTATATCGGCACTATATGTCAACCATCTTGAGGAATAGAGTAAGAATAAAGGGGGAAATAAATAAATCGTTGTAAGTCGTTGATATGAAAGGGTTTACGGCGAAAATCGCCCGCCCCGTTTGCGTAAGTCTATACGTAGTAAGGGTTTATATTACCTCTTCGGAAATTTCGGCGGGGCGCAACGGTGGGCGTCGATTCGCTGATTGGCACTGTTGAGGTACTTCGTTGAATCTCTGCTCTCACCGTTGCCCCTACTTATGCGGCTTCCGATTTCCATTTTTTACTCCTGATCTCTCAGAAAAATTCTTATATGACCATCATAAGGGCGAACTTCAGTCATTTCTATGACTTTACCTCTTGCCCTATCAAGACTTATAGATACATAGAGTTTCAGAACCGGATTCCAGTATAGATAATCCATTTCATCGGCAAAATTTTCGCCTTCTTCATTTGTGAAAGCGGGCACTATATTACCTCTTCGGAAATTTTGTCAGACAGTTTACTCAGCGTCTCGCCAAACGAGCTGATACGAGGATATGTTTCAGCAAACTTTTTAGCTGCCTCGTCATTCATCCACGCAACGCCGTTCTCTAGATCGTGCTCAACAGCGTCATGCCAAGCATTGTGGATCAGCTCCATTAGTTCTAGCTTATTCATAAGTATTAGGTCGTTGTTGTCATCCGCTTCAGCTTCACGCTGTTCACGATCTAGCTCAGCCTCATAGGCCGCCCGCTCCCCTTCTGAGAATCCCTCTTCCGAATCCATAGACGGCCATCGTCGATCTACCATTAGCGCTTTCCTTATTGGGTCTTTCTTATATCTCTATTTTAATATATCGGCATTATATGTCAAGGATATTCACCCTAAATACCAAATAAAGTAAGAAAAAAAGAATTGACGTAAGTGTATGGTATCAAAGGACTTTTGAAAACCCCCGCGCCGAATTTGACGTAAACCCTTATCATCAAAGGGCTTACGTCGTTGTATGTTCCCCGATGCCGAATTGAACGGCTCTTCTGTACTCAGTCCTTTTCTGTGGGATATCACTCACAGGCTGGGTTGCCGAATACCGCTTCCGTCGAAGCGGACAACCGAAAAGTAGCGGTTGCAGCGTGCAAATACCTTACACTATACGGGCTCACTTGCGTGCTAAAAACTTGCGTGCTAAAAACTTGCGTGCAATGATTCGTTGGCGGCTAGGGCGCCACCTTGGCTACTACAGCCTAGCCATCCATCCCGAAATCGTGCTAAAAACTTGCGTGCTAAAAACTTGCGTGCTAAAAACTTGCGTGCAATGATTCGTTGGCGGCTAGGGCGCCACTTTGGCCGCTACAATCGCTTTCAGACAGGCAAAATGATACGACTTGCCTTTGACACCTTTGGCGACCACCTTGAAGGCTTTGCCACAAACCGCACAATTCGCGTGCGGGCTAACTTTATTCATCTATCCATCCATCCCGAAATCGTGCTCAAAACCCTCATAGTCATCACACTGACCATGATCCCAGTCGTCCCCACCCATGTAGTCCTGCCACTCGTCATACTCAGACGGTTGACCATCGTACTCCTCCTCACACTCAATCGCCGCATCCTCACACTTGGCACAGAAATCGTACTCGTCAAAGTCAATGTCCGCGAACTCGTTACCACAGTTTGCACAAAATGCCATTTCAACTCTCCAAAGAAAACAGGTAATCAATCAACTCCCTTATTGTAATATATATCGGCACATTGTCAAGCTTTTCTTCAACTAATATACACGAAAAACAAAAGAATATGGAATTGACGTAAGTACCTACTATCAAAGGACTTAGGACGACGGGGCGGCGATTTTTCGCCCTAAGTCGTTACGCCGTAAGGGGTTATGTACGGGACTGAGCTTGTGACGTTAACCCTGTCACCTTATCCCGGTTTAGTAGCCTGCTCAGTATGGGACGTTTGTATTGTGCCGCATTTATACCCTAATGGCAGCAGTTAGGCTTTCACTTTACCAAAAGGGAGCGGCGGAATTTATGGTTCCTGTCTTTCAGCCGGTAGGCATCAGCACTGAGGATACTAGTAATCTAATCTCAGTTGCCAAGTCGGATTTTTACCGACGACAGGATGTTGTATGGTTCTTGTCTTTCAGCGGTTAGCATCAGCACTGAGGATACTAGTAATCTAATCTCAGTTGCCGAGTCGGATTTTTACCGACGACAGGATATTGTATGTTTGTGACCCACCGCTAAAGGAAACAGTATTGGGGAAACTAGTATTCTAATCCCAATTACCGCACAGGAATCATTAACCTGTGGTCACAGTTTTGTTGCCCATATCCGCCTTTAAGCGGCTTCCGACCCATGTGACCCAATCAATACGTTGGGTACCTCCATAGGCGGCAGGCTGTAGGCTCTTTGGCGCCCTACTTCGTTTTTCTCATACTCCCATTATACTCTTTATCGGCTCTTTGTCAAGTGCTCTTTAGCGTTTTTTCGAAGTTTTTTATTTGCGACTCGTTTTCCGAATGGCCGGAAGTGTTTGCACCAACTGCAAAAGGTTTTGACTCGCTCTTTCCGCTTCATGTTTTATTTCCTTTTCTACTATATTATACCACATCGGTCAACCCCTCTAATGGAAGTACATACGGGGTAACGACTTACGACTTAGTGGACACTTAGGTTTCGGGATGCTTTATTGACGTAAGTTGTTGGTATCAAAGGAGTTAGGACGAAAAAACGCCCGGCCCGTCCCCCTAAATCCTTTTAGAGCAAGGGGTTACGTTAAAAAAGTTGTATATATACCAACCCTACTTCTCTCCACATCTTTCGATGCTTGTGGGCGTGATTGGATTTACCTTTCGGCTATGACGCCCCGTTATTAGAATGTGCTACGGTGTGTCGGAATTGCACCGACTTGTATTCTAGCAGTTCACCCCGTTCGAATCTTGCCGTAGATGATCAAGTCCACGCCGGTAATCTGTTCCTAGAAAACAGGTTTCCAGTCGATTCGCTGGCGATCAAACCAGCTTAACGGGCTGCTAGTGAGATACTATACCTCCCACACCGCTCATTGAATTGTTAAAGATCAGTTGTATTGTGTCCGTGGTTTTGATTACAGGGTACAACACACGGCTGAACTTCCCTAACCAGATTTATCCGCTGGGTATCGGTTTGTTTTTTGGCTTGCAGTGACTCTTAATCCTAGTCGATTCCAGTAGCTTATAGCTTGCAGTGGCTCTTAACCCTAATCGACTCCAGTAGCCTGTTTTCTTATATGTGTATTGTAACAAGTTGTCGGCAGTTTGTCAAGCCTTCTCGCCCAGTTTTTCAAAATTTAGACAAACTTTTTTAACTGGTGCATTTTCACTCTGCACTCTTGAATCGCCAGCTCGTGGCTGACGTTTTCATAAAGCGGGCAACCTTCGGTGAGTTGACGCAAGTGCCAATCCATTTTTGAAGCGAGCATTTTTCGCTCAGCTTGCCTAGTTGCTTTGAGTTGGGTGATTTTTGAAACTCTTTTCATCATTGTTTTCCTTTGTGTTGTGTTGTTTTTCATAATATCATTGTACCATAAAACGCTAAGCTTGTCAACCCCTATTCTGGCTTTTTTCCTGAATACAGGGAATGCAGATTCCTGATTTCGCGGGAATCATCATAACTCTTCCGCACTTGCGGCAAGGCTTGTCAACCGCAACCTTGAAAATGTTAGGGCAAACTGCCATAGAGCGGGCCATTTCTGCATCTGCGATGTGTCGTTTGTTTTTCATGTTTCCCATTATATATATATTATCGGCACTTGTCAACCCCTTTGGCCACTAAAAATGGGGATTTTCCCAAAGTTTTTTTAAAATCGACGTAAGTCGTTACCACCAAAGGACTTACGAAAAATCCCGCCGCCCCGTCGTCCTAAGTCCTTTGATAGTAAGCACTTGTATCGATTTGAGACTGCCATATTGGCAGGTCATTTCTTCATAAAAAAACTAAAAAAAACTCACAGCCCGTGTGGCAAGGTCTTTCCCTGCTCGTCAACTGACGACCACACAGCTTCAGTTTCCCATTGGTCCTATTCCTCCTCTTCTTCCATAACTCCCGCTTTTACCATAGCCCCGCAGAATACCAACTGGGCGGCGTAGAGCTTGTGTTCATCCTCAATATAGTCAAACGATTCCGACGTTTCGAGTTGGTGGCGATACGCTTCACATCGAATCGCTTTCGCTTCCTTCTCAATTTGGTGATCGGTTTTGGTCAAACCGGCCTTATCCTCAAACATTTTGTTAATCCGAGCCAGCGAACGCCCGCCTTCGCGATCATCGTGGTAGTCTTCCGGCAAATCTTCGTTGCCGATCCAAAGGCATTCAAGGGCGGCAGTTTCAAGTTTGGCAAGCATTTGTTTTGTGGACTCAAGCATTTCATTTCCTCAGTTAGATCAGTTAAATTCGATAAGTGAAGTTTACCATAATCGGCAAACCGTGTCAACCTATTTGGCGACGATTTTGTTTTTTTTCGTAAGTTTTCTCAGCTTGGCAACAAAGCTAAAATTGTTCAACGGCGCTCGCAACGTAGCTTTGACTTGTTTTTCGCTTCGATTGTCGATAGCACCAACTTGTACGCGGTTTTCTCGTCGTCGCATGATTTCAAAATTTGAAGGAATGACGAAAACGACGTTTTTCGCGCGCTTAAAAAGCGTACTAACTGCTTTGCTAGGCTCACCCGATACGGTAGCACTTGCCCCACTAATTACAACAAACTCGGTTGCTTTCGCTAGATCGGTGTCTACGTTGATAACTTGACTTCCGTCCTCAGTTGCGATAGTTGACTTGCCACTTCCGGCAACACCGTGAATTACCGTCACCGGCTTGCGAGATTTGATGATCTTATCAAGAATCGCATTTTTAACCTTAGTTCCACCCGTAATGCAATCGCCATCAAAAATCATTTTAGTCATCATTTTATTTCCTTTTCTACTTATATTATACCACATCGGTCAACCCCCCCAATGGAAGCCTATACAGGGCAACGACTTACGACTTAGTGGACACTTAGGTTTCGGGACGCCTTATTGACGTAAAGTGTTGGTATCAAAGGAGTTAGGACGAAAAACCGCGGCGGGCGTTTTCATAAGTCCTTACCCTCAAAAGGTTTAGAACGAATCCTACTTCCGGGCCGCCTCATCTAACAGACGGTTTGTGAATTCCGCATCACGCGCATCGTGCCATGCGTTCAGCTCGGCCATTTCCAGCCGACCGTAGTAATCTGCTTCGTCTTGGGCGGTGAAGGCATCTTGCGAATCGGCTCGGTTCAAAAGCGACATTTCAAAACTCCAAAACAAAGGAAACGATTAACTTCAACTCTTACTATTATATGTATATCAGCTCTTGTGTCAATAGATATAGAGCATAAATCAGAAATAAACAGGAAAACTTTTAGATCGTCGTAAGTTGTTGGTATCAAGGGGTTTACGAAAACGCCCGCCGCGATTTTGCCCTAAGTCCTTTGACAGCAAGGCTTTATGCCAATTCTCTGGGCGAATGGTGTGCCAATGGGCGGGGCGAGGAACCCAGTTAGGCTGCTCCAACCGGGTAAACACCGTGCCAATCAGTCACGATCTTTGAAGAAAAATCCTTCGTCATCAACCGGATCGTTGGGGTTATCTTCCCACCAATCTTTTTGATTTTCTAGTGATTCGATTTCTGCTAAAAGCGAGTCGATCTTTTTATGGATCAGAGCACGTTCACGAACCGAGCTTGCTTGCCGCTCTGATTCAAGAATTTCGATTTCATCTTGCATTCTGATAATCATTTCAAATCTGTTTTTGTTCATTTCGTTTTTCCTTAATTCGTTTCTGATATACTGAGTTTACACCAACTCGACCACTGTGTCAAGAGCAGACTTCGTTTAGACAGTCGATTTCACAAAGTTTTTCCGCGATTTCCGCTTGGATTCCGCGAGCGATTGCCAGCGCATTGAAACCGCCAAATGCATTTCGCATATCCATTTCATCTTCAAGCGCTTCAACTTCTAGTTTCAGTTCGTTGATTTTCTCGATTTTGTTCATTTTGTAAACCGTTTGTTTCTTCCGTGGGTTAGAGGATGTCGGCCAGAGCCAGTCTCTTTCAATCTTATATTTACATTATACCATAAAATGATAGTCTTGTCAAGCCCTAAATGGGAATTTTCTCAAACTTTTTTTGCTCTACAATCAAGCTCTTTTGCTAACTCGATATTAGTTTCATCATCGTCGTAGAAGTAAACAACGTCATAATTCTCAATGATACCCAACAGGACATGACGCTTTGATTTCGCTACGTCTACGTTTGCGTGAGAGCCAACGCAGTGAATCTCATTTGCTATAATTCCATCGTAAGATAAAAACTCCGCAATCGCATCAGACACGCAATCGTTTCGGGCAGTCAAGACAAATACAGAATGCCCTTCATCGTAAACCTCTTTTGCTAATGTCATCAGACCTAACGGCGTACCCTTGAGGACAGTTAGCGGATCTTTGAACTCTGCAAATTTATCTTCTGAACCATCTAACTCAACCGCGTTGGTGTGAGCCAATGTTTCATCAAAGTCGAATACGAATGCTTTTGTTTTACTTTTCATGTTTATTTCTTTCCTTTTCATAACCCCATTATAATATATATCGGCACATTTGTCAAGGGTAATCCAGTTAAAATTATAAAATAATCAAAGTTTTTTAATATTGCCGCAAACCCTTATCAGCAAAGGACTTAGGGCGAAAAATCGCCGCCGTCGTTTTCGTAAGTCGTTTGGCAGTAAGGGGTTACATCACAGCCCGTGTGGCAAGGTCTTTCCCTGCTCGTCAACTGACGACCACACAGCTTCAGTTTCCCATTGGTCCTATTCCTCCTCTTCTTCCATAACTCCCGCTTTTACCATAGCCCCGCAGAATACC
>Ga0209756_1004117_pt1 | contig 11438 bp, 8 predicted proteins | sample ETNvirenome_6_85_FD_184071 | JGI IMG/M metagenome (GOLD analysis project Ga0209756, IMG submission 184071) | Marine viral communities from the Pacific Ocean - ETNP_6_85 (SPAdes) (version 3) | ecosystem: Environmental > Aquatic > Marine > Oceanic | place: Pacific Ocean | collected 2013-06-19
GTTGCTGAAGAGTTTTACCAAGGTAGATGGGCAGGACAGATAGGATTGGAATATGACCCTTATGCAAAGTTTAGCACACAAGGTAGCATGGATGAAGATGGTAATGATACTGGTGTGAATAGCAGTAGGCATAGCACTGATGTCATTCCTTCAGATTTACATCAATCAGAATTTTTTCATAGAGTATTTGGAGTACACATAGCAAAGGCTCAAGTTCCAGTCTTATCTGAAATGGCTCAACAGAATGATTCATTTGAAGAATACCTTGAAGCTGTGAAAGATTGGGCTAGAGAACAAGCTAAAGAAAAATCATATAGAGTTAACATAAAAACAGAATATAGTAAAGATGACCTAAATGATTTAAAGGTTATGTATCTAAAAGACAGAGCTAAAATATCTAGATTTGTTCCTAAAGAACAAACTGGGTTATTTACTAGGATTTATAGGTCATTAATATTGCCAGTAGGAAAAGGAATTACTACAAAGAGAAGGGTTATTATTTCACCAACTGAAAGATTGGATACTAAAACAGCAGAGTCTCAATACGAAACTACAAATTTCTTTGAAGAAGATTTAAAAAATGGCAATCACGATAAGAAGGTTATTCATTTTAGAACTAGAGATATACTCAATGAATGGAAAAATGAAGATGGTGAATATGTATATTGGCAAGCAAGTAGTAGACTTACTGATGATATTTTACATGATTTAGGAGACTCTGAATCTAAGAGTTATCTCAGGCAAGTAATAAAACATGGTAAGGAAGATGCAAACTTACTATTTATATTGGGAATGAAGGGAGGTAACGATAATTCAATCCTAATGGGTAAGGCTGACAATCAATATGCTGACTTTACAGAGGCTGACTTCGAGGATTACTTGAACTCTGAAGTTGCAGCAGGAAGATTGAATGAAGACCATGTTAATGTGATGCTTGAAGATTGGCTTATAACTGACGAAGGTGCACAGAAATACGTTCTTGACTTTATTAATGAATATACTCCTGAGTTACTTGAAGGAGAGACATTAAAAGAAGCCAAGGTAAGAATAGCAAGACAAATTTATCCTCTTGTTAAGAATATGAAAATACAACAAGCGATTGGGATACACGAATATATGAAATCCATTAAGTATAATACATATGCAATGGATGAAAAACATATTCTTGATACTTATAATAGGCTGAGACTTGATTTAACCAATGGCTATTCTCCTAAAACATCAGATGGTAGCCTAGCTTCTAAGGTTATGATTGTTCCTAGGGATACAATAGCTAAGGTTACAATGGATGATGGTACAGTATTAGATGCTGGTGTTCTTGGTGATGGAGATGGACATACCCAAAGTGGCTCTAGGTGGTTTAATAGGCTTGGAGAAAACATTGGTACTCCAGACCTATCAGCAGTTAAAACAGTTATAAGACATAGAAGTAAAGATGGAAATGACTATATAGCGATGAAACATCTCCAAATGGTTCCATTTAAAGGTGAAGAATACTATAGACCTGGGGAAAACTTTCCATTTGCTAGGGTTATTGAGGGTAGAGATGGTACATATTTTGAAGCATTAGATGAAAATGGTAACGTAACTGGTGAATTTGACCATTTAAATACTGATAATGAAAGTAAACAGAGGGCTGGTAAATACAAAGATGACTATGTTATAAATGACTTACTCGAAAGTGATGTTAAAGTTATCATGAATCCAGTAGGTTCATCAAATACTGCAGCACACCCTATAGCCCTTGGTGAAATATTATTAGACCCGTCTGTTATTGAAAACGAGAATACTCCAGAGGCTAAGAATTTAGTAAACGCAATAACCAAACATTATGGTGAGGTTGCTCGGGATTACTTAAAGATGTTAAAATCAATGAGGAAAAATCCTAGAACATTTTTGGAAGCTGTTAAAAGAACTAGGGAGGAAGGAAGGATTCCTACAGACGCAGAGAAGTGGATGGATTTGATTGACCAAGCTAGTGGTCAAGGAATTTCCCATAAGTATCTTACAAATCTATTCGTATCTTATTTAAAGAATAGATATTTTACTGATGGATTATTTAAAGGTAGGAAATTAGCCAAAGGAAACGCCACTCACGCCTATCTTAAACCAGCAAGACACCTTGAGAATCTTATAGATGATGGCAATATAGCTGTTAGTTATGATAATTCAACTGTGAGAAATAGAGTAATAAAACATTGGGCTTCATTAAATAGAGGTATGATAGAAGGAGCTGTAGGAGATGCTTCTAAATGGAATGATTTTCAACTTTGGAAATATTTCTCACAGAATATGGATGAAAAAGACAAGCTTGATGCTCTTAATGAATCTCTAATGCAAGGAGATGGTGTCAATGTTATACTTCATCGTCAGCCTATCGCTAAAGTTACTGGTGTTGTTACAAGACGTATACAATTCTTAGTAGATGGAGGTCATGGAGACACAATGTTCCTCAAAAAGTCAGATGTTACTGAGGTATTAGATGGTGACTGGGATGGAGACCATGGTTTTGCTGAGTTTATTGATGGAGAATTTTTACAAGCTTATCAAGATTGGCAGGCTAGTGATACATTTGAAGAAAGAAATACAGTTGTTTCCTTACCCATGTTTGGGGAAAAACTTGAAGAGATTGCAGATTCCAATACTACATATTTAAGTAAGGATTCTAGAGATGCTGCTATACTAGGTGAAGCCGCTGTAAGTGGTGCTCAAGGTAGGGCTACAAATGCTAAGGTAATAATGAGTCAGTTGGCTTATAAAGATGCTAAAATCTTTGTTAATAGTATGGATGGAGGATTCATATCAGCTAGGAAACCTAGTGATTCTACAGTTATGGATTATATTGAACTAGATGTAAACCAATTAAATAAGGATAATGGAGATTTAATAAACCTTATATATAATAATGGAGACACAATAGTTGATGTTGATGGAAATGAAATTAATGTTACTCCTTCTACAGTTGAAGGTGCAGTTGCAGGTGCTTTATCTGTAGACAATAAAGGTGAACCAATGTATCTTAAAACAACAGTTGAAGGTGAACTTGCAATATTATTGCAAATGGCTGTTGATAATAAGAAGTTTGGATTACTGAGTAAGATTGGCTGGGATAATGATTTTATACTTAGAAGAATATTTAAGAGAAGCGATGGAGAAGAACTTACTAAAGGCAATATAGGTACAATGAGAATTGTATTCAATACACAAAATTTTAGTAGTCAAAGACAGGGATTGACAGCAGCTAAAAATGTAGCAAGTATGTCTAGGATTGTTGAAGACAGTAGAGACCTTGCTTCAAGATTCTTTACAGATGAAAATAAGAAAGCACCTAAAGAAGAAGTTGGTACTCAAATGTTGAGAGAGTTTAGAAAGTTAGTTGAGTTACTGAGATTCAAGCCTAAGAATCTAGAAAGACCAACTCTTATACAGACAAATGGTAAGATAACCCCAGGTGAATCTCTCGTAGCAAGCGTTGGTGTTGCTTATAATGATATGGTAAATGATATACAAGATGTAGAAAAGGCTGGTTCTCATTTTCTTGATTGGTCTGAAGAGGCATATCAAACAGCCCATGGTAAGACTGTTGATGAGGTTGGAAATGACCCATCCTTTGATGTAGATAAATGGAGTAATTCAGATTTAGCTCTGGCTTATGAATTTTTAATTTCTAAAAGAATAGATAAATTGAATGAAGCTGGAGAGATAACTGGTACAACATCTTTCAATGATGCATTTTGGCAGATATATCATGACGCTCAAAGACAATCTACTGATGATGTTCCAATACATATCTCTGCTGACTATGATAAATTCCTTAGTAAATTTGTAGAAGACCATGTAGAAGATTGGTTATCGTTATCAGATGGTGTACAAGATTTGGTGACTGCTTTGTTTTTAAAGGGGATTGGAAAGAGGACTAACGTATTAACAATGATGCCTATTGATTTAATGAGTGATAGGGTTCTCTTAAAATTCTTACCTTTATTCGATAAAAACTTAAAAAGTTTAAGTGAAGCTGACTTTTCAGCTCAAACTGGTAATAAAAAAGCAATGGCTGGTTATAAGAAACTTGCACAAATTAGTATACAAGGTAGTAAAGCTTATAAAGAAACTGGTCAAAGAATTAAACCGAGGTGTAAATAGTGGCTTCAGATTGTAAAACAATTATAGATGGTATCGAAACTCAAGTTCAAAGAGATATAAATAGTTTTAGAAGTGATGTTATATATGCCGTTGCTGATTTTATTGGTATCCCTAATAAGTCTGGTATAAAAAATGCACAAGCAAGATTAGATAATGCTGTTACTAGTTCAGAGAAAAAGAAGGCTACTAAAATACTTAGGAATGAAGAAGCTAAATATGCAGACCACAATACATTATTTGATAGTTTAGCCGCTGATATATTTGAGTCAGGTCAAGAACTTCAATTTGATGCAAACCCCATAGACGCTGTTGATGCTTGGAAAGTTTATTTTTCTAAAAGATTTAACTTGAATCTTGACCCAATAACAATCCAACAAAGTCAAAGGATTATCAAATCAGCATTAACAAGGGTTCAAGAGATTAATAAAAAGAGAGCAAAGATTTTAAAGTCTGGTAAGTTAAGCCCTAGAGAAGTAGCAGCATTTACCCCAGAGGTCATAGCGATTAAATCAGATAGATTTGGTGTTATGATGAAAGCAATAAGGAAGGGATTGAGACTTAGTGATAATGAAATTTCTTCTTACGAGGGTTATGCTACTAAAATAAGGAATACATTAGAGAAATTCAAAAACAATCTAATGGATAATCCTAAAATTCAATCAGTATTCAACCTGAATAATGCAAGTGCTTGGGGAATAGAAGGGTTTATTACTAGAACAGATGCTCCAAATCCATCTGAAAGAGTCGTACTAGTAGGTGAGGATGTCCAAAATGGTACTCCAGTATATCTTGTTAAGTATTATGACGAAGATGGAGCTATCAATGATACAGTATTCACATTAAATAAAGACCATTTGAACGCTAATGCGAGTGAGGTTAGGAATCGTATGGTTGGATTCTATGTTGGTGACTTTATCAACGAGGTAATGGATGGTCGAGTAAGGTATGTTAGCTTTGGAATGGTTCCGCCAATTGTATATGAAGCAGAGGCAGGTGGTCAGCCAGTTATTACTAGTGAAAGAGCTGAATATGATAAAAAATATAAGAAAAGATTGTCGTTTTTATTGGAGGAGATGAAGGAGGATTATGAATATGGAGAGACCAATGATGAAAAAAGGTCTACTCCCAATGTTCATTTTGTTAGAGGCAAGGATGGTAGTCAGTATAGGTATGCTTTACTTAAAGACAAAGAAGTCGGTGGTAAAGAAACCTATACTGCTATTCTTATAAGTAAAGAGCCATACAAAAATGAAGACCCTTCAAAAAGAACAGACTTTGCTGATAGTGGTTATGATATTAGTGAATGGGATAATATTGATATGAATGAAGGTTGGTACAGGGCTCAAGAAGAAAAATATTATGGAAGATTAAGAGACCCTGAAACCAAAGAAATGCTTTCTGGTAGTTCTAGAAAAGCTTGGCATCAATTTCAATATGTAGAAAAGCAACCTCCTCAAGAACTTATTGAACAGACAACTGAAGGAGAAGCAACTACAGAAATTGGTTATCAGAATTTTTGGAGAGCATTAGGTGAAATGAGAGATACCTATAAGGCTGTAGGTGAAGCTGTTACTGAATTTGAAAAATCAAATAGAGAAAATCTTGATAGTTTAAAGACTAGAATTGAAACAAGAATGAAAAAACTTGGTATGTCTCCAGAAGAAATGACTGATTTTATGGATAAGTTATTCTCAATAGGAGGGATGAGGTCTAGGGTTAATTATAATCCTCCAACATCTGAAGATGAAACTGGTAGTATTAGTACTCCAGACTCATTCTTTTCTTTAAAGAAAGACAATTACTTCCCTCATGTATTTAAAAAGCAAAACTTATGGAAGATGATTGACAATGCAATTGATAGACTAGATGAACAAATTGCAGAATTTCAAGGAGACCCTGAAGGTGAAGAGTTCAAGGCTATGGAAGAGGGAATGAAACATCTTAATGATATGAGAAATAGATTGGCAGGTAGGACGACAGATGACGATACTGATGCAATGACAAGAATGGTCGCAGCTCAAGCCAATCCATATCTAAAACACATTACAGCTTGGACTGATGCTTCATATATGAGGACTGATTCTGATGTACATGCTGACTATCTAAAGAATATATTTTCATCTTTGCATAAGAATGACTTGATGAATGATACTGTTGACGCTGTTGATAAGTTAATGCAAATGGAAAAACAGCAGGCTGTTCCTCAAGGGGTTGTTGATTACTTGGTTAACAGAATTAAGATGACTGTTGGAGATTCAGATACGAGGTCTACATCTTTTATAACTGGTAAGGAAGGTGGCTATGGTAATGTTGCAACACGATTAAATAGTCTTCCTTCTGTTATAAGAGGAGGCGTCAAGTTCACATCTCAAAGTGCAGAGAAAGCTATCAAATGGCTTAACTCTTTTCCTTCAATGAGATACCTCGATACTAGCTCTGCTTTGGGAAATATGACTCAGATTATGAACCAGATAATAGCCAACGGATTTGGTACATATATGGAAGCAGACAAGCTATTGGGTGGTGAGTATACCAAACAAAAATGGGAATCAATTGTAAATGGTACTGGTGTTTTAAATATATTGTCAATGTTTAATGATATTATGTTGCAAGGTGGGGATGTCGAATGGAATGATTTTGGCTTCGGACCGATACTTGGACTTCCTACTGGTCAGAATATGAGAGATTTTGTTCGATTACTTTCAAAGGGTAGAGAAAACTTCATATTAAATGGGGATAAAGATGTGGATAAGTTCTTAATGAATCTTGAGGCTCGTTCAAAAGGAATATTGAGAGAAGATGTAACAGCATTGAGAGAACTAAGTAAGCAAAGAAGGAAAATATTAGATAAGAAAAGAGGTCAGTTCTTTGATGCCTTTGCAGTAGAAGAAAATAATAATAGTGAAGCTATTATAATGAGTAGGTTTCAAGATTTGATAGGTGATATATCTGACCAGAAGATAAGACAGATGGTATCATGGAAATTGTCTTGGCATTTTACACCATTCAAAGGGTTTACATTTACTGGTACAGAAGAAAAACTTCGTAAGACAACTGCAGTTATGGCTTTATTGGATGCTGAAAAGAGAGGAATTTTAGGTGGGGATATAGATATTGATGGGTCTCAAGGAAATTTAAGTATATTTAAAACAGATAAGGCTCGTAAAATAGCGAGAGATGCTGTATATAATACACAGTTTGGCATGACTCCTCAGTATGTAGGGGAAGGATTCAATGGGGCAGGTAGGAGTTGGTATCAGTATAAGATATATGCGGCTCAACAAATGGCTCACGATTATAATGTATGGAAAAAGTTTAGTGAAGGTGGGTATAGTAAAACTGATAATCTAAATAGATTAATGACAGCGGCTGTCAAGTCAGTTAATATGTTGTCTCCTTGGGATAGAACAAAGGCTAAATCCTATGACCCTTCAGACCCAACTCTAGACCATGAAGCCATAGCTGTATTAAGGTTATTATTTTCTAGGGTAATAGCATCTGTTATTGCTAGTACAGTATCAATAATGCCATTTGTAGGTTGGATGATTAAGAAATATGGTTTTCAGTCGTTCAGTCTATTGAGAAGTTTTGAAAACCCAGCTGTAGGAGTAGCCTTTAGAATGGCTGCTTGGGGTTCAATAGTTAGTATGGGTGCTGACGATGATGATTCAGATAGTGCATTAGAAGAAGTAATCCAAGACTTCTCCTTTATATTCTTACCAGTTATTATTGGTATGGTAGGTAGGGATATAAGTAAGGGTGTTGAATGGTGGGGTGAAGACTAGTCAACGTAGACTATTCTATTCCCTACTTTTTTATATTTATATTCTATATCATCCCCCTCATTCACATAAGTAATCATACAATCATCTTTATTATATTCATCTGCTGTAGTAGACTCTCCGTCTAAAGTAAACTGAGCAATCATTTTCATGTTTATATATCCTTCTTGGTCTATTATTTCTTTAAGACCTTTTTCTAACCATTCAATACGTTGTTTTAATTCTTCCATTGTTTTATCCTTTAATATGTCAGGTGGGAGCGTTGGTAAGCGAAGAGAGAGAAGGGAGGAAAACGCCCCCGACCTGACTAATTATTATTTATGATTTGCTTTCCATTCTGCTCTTTTCCAAGACAGAAAGTTAGCACCTTCGATTGGATTAAAAATAGTAGTAATCAATCTATTATCATCATCGTCGTATTGTGGGTCTATGATTGTAACTGGGCAATTGAATATATTCTTATCATCTAATCCTAGTTTGTCTGCATAGTTGTCCATTATTTTAAATGAAGCAACTTGTAGTGCGTGTGAAATCAAGCCTGAAGCTGCGTCTTTTAGAACTTGATAACCAGAGACATGAGTATGCCCACAAGTTAATACATGGTCTTTCCATCCCATCTGAGCTGCCTTTGCTACACCATGAGCAGTATTCCACATTGAATTACCTTTCCAAGTATGTCTTGCATTTATTCTGATTTCTTTTCCATTTGGAAATATGAGATTCATTCTTGCTCCCCATCTCTCATATAATCCCTTGTGGTCTCTCATTATAAACTCAAGAGGGTCTCCATCCCCACTCCATACATCATGATTTCCTGCTACTAAGTAAATCCAATTCAATTTGTTTACAAAGTATTCAGTTAGTCTCCAAGATTCTTTGGCTGATGTTGACTGTTGACCATACAAAGCGGATAGTCTACCTATCCAATTGTTCTGTATATCACCTAGATTACCTGCAAACATTCCTTCTGTATCATTGATAGTATCCATGTACATTATTATTTGAGATAGGTCTGTTCCATCATCATCAACGTGAGGGTCTCCAAAGTGTGCAATGCCTATCGGTCCGTCAATATTTATATTTATATTTATAAGTTTTCTACTTTCTTTTGATTTCTTTTTTTGTTTGTATGCCTTTTTACGAAAGCTTATTATGTCTTCTACAGGCATCATTTCTGGGTCTCTATCAGCAACTTTGAATGGAGACTCTTCTACTATTATTGGGTTTAGTGTCTTTCTATAGCATGAATTACAAGCCCATTGTTGTTTTTTACTTTCTTTATAATAAGACCAACCGTCTTTTTTTAGATTCCTAGCTCCACACTTAGGACATCCAATTATATTTCCATCGTCATCTGTTCTGAACTCGTCAACTATTTTCTTATTTGTGGTGTGTGAATTACCCATTATTGTCCTCCTCTCAAAACAATACAGCTTGTTTATTTATTTTATAGTTAATTACTAAAAGCTCTGTCTTTTCCTCACCTCGTATGTCTGGGTTTGCTCCAGAGTATTTAGTTTTTATCGTAATGATATTATAGTTCTTATACATTTCTCTCAACTCTTCTCTATCGTCATAACTTAACATGAATTTGCCATCATTTAAAGAGATATTGTCTATGGTATCTTTCAGTTTGAGATGCATACTCTCATCAAACCTATTTCTATAATAATCTCTGTTGTCTGCTACTACATATGGAGGGTCAAGATATACAAAGTCTCCATCTCTCATTCCATATCTTTCTATTAGTTTTGCAAAGTCTAAGTTCTCTATGGTTGAACCATTTAGTTTTTCTTTTGATTGCTTTAGTTCTTCTATCATCTGAGTACTCCAGTATGTATCCTTTGAAAAAGTATTCAATGGTTTATTATTAAATGCATTTCTTACTATGTAATAATATTTGGATGCTCTGGTTGTATCTGGTATGTCTATTTCTTGTGTTGCTTTAATATCTGCTCTAAAGTCATCGTGTAATTTTCTACTTCTTGGATACCAATATATCTTTTCTGACAGTTCATCGAATTTATTTAATATACATAGGTATAGATTTACTAGGTCGTTATCAATATCATTTAATATATTCCACTTTGCTTTCTTTTTTCTAAAGAACATCGAGCCACCTCCGAAGAAGGGTTCAAAGTATCTAAGGTGCTTAGGGATATATTGTAGCAACTGTTTACTCATAGTGAACTTGCCACCATAATAAGGTATGACAACAGGACAATCTGTATCCATTGTTAACTCCTTTTAGTATTCTTTTTATTTTTTATATCCTTTATCATCCAAAGTAGGGAGTTTAATGCACTTGAAATATCTTCAAGTCTTTTTACTATTTCATTTATTAATTGTCTATCATTCATAATTAGACCACAGTTTTAAATTAAAAGCAAATGATGCTCTCCATACTTTTAATTCAATTGTTATACTATAGTCTGTTGATGTGCTTATTACTAATATTACTGGTCTTATTCCCATGTAAAGGAATATTGTTTTTCTAGCCATTGCTGTGTCTTCAGTATCCATTACAAATGCAAATGATTGTAATTCAAATGGATGTTTGCTGTAATTAAATATCTTCTCTGCTTTCATTCAGTCTCTCCTTCTCTTGTTCTGCCCCGTATTGAGCTATTAATATGGAATCAGCGTTCCATAATGTTGTTGGTACTTTATTTGAATAAATATTAGCCAATTGTTTTAACTTGGCTTTTCTTTCTTTTTTTACTTTAGGCAATTTTATATTATAATAATCTTGCCAAAACTTCATCCATTTTTGTGGAGATACTTCAATTATTCTATGGACATTTGGATTGGTATGCAATATTCCTAACCATACTCCATAGTTTACTCCAAATTTGAATAAGGAGCTTCTTCCATCGTGAGGCATTGCATGAACTTTTTCTATGTATGCTACACATTCATCTGGTTCAAATGCTTCGACTGCCATTGATATAGAAGTTCTCCTTCCTATAATATGAGGATGGCATTTCATTGAATTAATTTTGCTAGTTTGTACTTTCCCTCCAATCCATTCTAATTTTGTAAAGCTCATTGCCCCACTTGCACCTGGGTCTATGCCTATTATTGTTACCGTTTTATTAAATATGTGACCATCTGATGTGTAATCAACCATTACTTATCCTCCTTGGGAAATTGTTTGTTTTCTTGAACCACATGGGCATACAAACGCCTGAGTCTTGCAAGTAGTTTTACTAATGCGGAGTTAGTAGCATTACTCAGACGCTTATAGCCTATAATCTTCCTTTTTTCTTGGACTGTTAATGAGATTGCTTTTTCAAAACCAATTATCTTTTCAAATTCATATTGTGCTAATGCATATCTTGAAATTAGTTTGTATTTTTCCTCAATCTCCTTCGAGCCAGTCTGTTTTTGGTTGTTCTTTTTCACTTTTTAAATCGTTTATTGCTTGTTCTCTTGTTGCGTAGAATCCACATCTATTACCTGCAAAACCAACTTTATATCCTCCAACAACTCCATATCTGGTCTTACAAGATA
>Ga0209756_1004120_pt1 | contig 11430 bp, 10 predicted proteins | sample ETNvirenome_6_85_FD_184071 | JGI IMG/M metagenome (GOLD analysis project Ga0209756, IMG submission 184071) | Marine viral communities from the Pacific Ocean - ETNP_6_85 (SPAdes) (version 3) | ecosystem: Environmental > Aquatic > Marine > Oceanic | place: Pacific Ocean | collected 2013-06-19
TCCTGCGAACCCTATAGCTGCCACTACTCCAACACCTATAAGTTTCATTAAGAATTTTGACCAATTCTGTTCTGGTGAAATTATGTTTTTAACGGTGTCAATTACTGCCTTCATTAAGTTTCTCCATTAGGAGGCGACAAAAAACGAGTCGAGGAAGTGGTGGAATTTCTGCGAACGAGGGACTTCGCATCCTTCTCGACGTTGCAGGAGATTGCCGACAAACTGGAGGGCAAGACTCAGACGTGAATCGACTCCATGTGATTGACCAACCCCCTCTCGGCTCCTCTGGCCATGGCTCGGTCTACAACTTCCATCTCAATGAAAGCCTCCGTCCCAGAGGACCACTCGTTCAACCATAGACGCCTGAACTCACTGTCACGTCCCTTCACTGACGGGTCGTTCTGGGCCGCAGCGATGAACTCAGGGGTGTGCCATGGCATCCGAGCTTCATGGTCCCAATAGACGATTGTAGCCCCATCATCTGAGACGTATACCGGAAGATCCTCCAGTCCCGGTATTTTTATGCCCATTTCCTCGTTGGTGTGGGGATCTGGCTTGACGACGTTCTCGTAGATCCTCCACAATAGGGCTGATTCGCCGTAGAAGCCTGCATACGTCGTGACAAACCGAATAGATGCCGCAAGGTTCGGGATTGGCTGGAACTCCGTCCAGAGGCGCTCTCCGCGCTCTGAGCTAATGCCCCAAAGCTCGTCAAACACACACATAGCGTTCATGCTGCCTGCCTCACCGGCATAGTCACTGGCAACATACTTCAGAATGTGTGGGGCGAAGTTCTTTTGATTGCCCTCTGCGAACTGGACCGAGCCAGCTAGGGCGATTCTCTCACGTCTCTGTTTGTTGTCAGGCATTATCTCATCAAACAGAACCGGGTCCTTCTCTTTCATCATAAGAAGGGCTTGTACCATCCGGTCGTACATGCGATTCTTCGCACCTTCCTCGTCGTTGGCAATGGAATACATCTCACCGCCATACCTACGAGCAAATGCGTAAGTAACGCCTGCCGCTACTTCTGTCTTACCGGATTTCTTAGGGCAAGAATAGACCATCGTCGTGTAGACGAGCTTGCCCTTTTCCTCACGGAACATCTCGTTGAGGATGCGCTTCTGGTGGGGAAAGAGTTTGATCTTCTTGCCGGTAGACTTCAGCCAGAACTCTTTCTCCATGGTCGTGACGATCTTGGAGTTGACGGCCCTCAACGTATGCCTGGAACTGTTGTGCCCTGTGCTTCTTTGATGTTGTGCGCCTCAGTGAGTCTCTGTGCGGCCTGGAAGTAGGTCATGCCGTCAGTATCCCATCCTTCGGGGATCTTCTTGTGGATCTTGGTGAGCAGACCCATGACGGCATCCTTCTGCCGGGAAGTGGCCCCCAGAACAGGTATGATGCCCGCGCCGATGGCTTTCGGAGACACAAGAGGAAGCTGCATGGCGATAAACAGGGGGTTCATGCCAAAGTGTAACTGTGTGCCCATCGCCAGAATACCCGAAAGCTCGCTTCGGGAGATGAGTCCTGACCCGATCCAGTTGTTGAACAGGGCACCAGCCGCCGCAGGAAGAATAGGAACACCTGTGGCTTCCGACATCTGCCGCACGATCGTTCCAGCCGCCTCGCCTGCGGGGTCGTCCTTCAAGGCTCGGATGAGGTTCCTCACCGCAGAGATCCTAGCTCGGCCCAACTGCTCTCTCTTCAGGTATCCCCCGGCACGCACACCAGACGCAGCTTCAAAATCACCGATGAGGTCGGTTGTCTTCTTCCAATCGGCAAGCATCTCCCCGTATCCACCCTTGACGTTGTCTTCCAGCACATCGCGGATCTTACCGTATGCTCGCTCGACCAACTTCCGGCCCACCCTGTCACGCTCAAGGTGTCGTGACGCCTGCCATGTCTGCTTACGTAGGAGGTCAAATGACCCTACGTCCAACTCGCCCGCCGCATTAACAAACGCTGACGGGTCCTCGATGTTCTGGAGCCACTTTCTGATTACGTTCTGCTCGGCAACATCAAAGATGCCGATACGGTCGAAGTTGATCGTATTGAGATCGGAAACATCACCTATGTCGTACTCTTCAAGTACGTCCATTACGGATTTTCGCACACGCCTATGGACACTCGCAGGAGGTCGTCTCAGACTAAGATTGGGCCAAATCTTCTGCCAGTTCTTCGATCGGTTCTGCATCACCGTGCGAAGAGCTTCCTGTGCCATGGAGTGGAAGTTCAGTAGGGACTCGTTGCCTCTGACGTACTTGTAGAACGCAGCCCTAACATTTGGATCGGCAGAGCGAACCGACTTGTACGCCTCTTGTATGGCTTCGGCACCACGACCCGTCATCAGGCCTGTGTAGTGCTTGGCACCACCTGTAACAACGTCCTTAACGCCTTTGGCTGTTGCCCTGGTCGCACGTAGAGCCATCATGGCAGGGTTCACCGCATTTACCAGCGCAGCCATCTTCACAGGCATTGTCGAGGTGGGCGTAAGTCCTGCGGCGATCAGCATGTTGCTGGCCGGTTCCTTGATCCACACCTCAGGATCAAGGAGGCGGTCTACGGTCTCGCCTACAACTGCTCCAGCCATCATTTCACTGGGGTCTCTTGATGTTGGAGGACCCGTAGCTGAGAACTCCTGACCACCTTCTTGTCCAATAGCCTGACCGAGCATGGAGTCGTCACGGGTGCCGATAGCGCGGATTGCGGCTCGGCCAGCACCCTCGCCAACAGTCTTGATGCCTTCCCACGTCTCTCCGATTCTGGACGGGCGCAGCGCACCAAGGGTATTCAAACCCTCTGTTAGAAGATTGCCGGGGAACCGAGCCGTTGCCTCTGCGAGGCCCGCTCCTATAGCAATGCCGGGGATGCCAGAGTTACGCATAGCAGAGAAGTCATCAGCAAGTCCTTCCAGACCTGTCATCCGAGAGAATCTGTTTCCTACTGTGTTCTCGTGCCCGCCTGTGATCTGCTCGCCGGGATCGTTCTCTCTGACATGAATCCACGCATTAGGATTCTTCTCCAGAAACAGACTCGCAGCTTCCATGCCTGTCATACTGCCGTACGTGTCTGGGTTCTGTCGCTGTGCCTCTGCGCCGATTTCGGATAAGGTGAGTTCGCCAGCCATTACCAGTTATACCCCTTTAGTACTTGTCCTGCGCGAGTTGAAGTGGTGTCGCTGGTGGTTGTTGAATTGAAGGCAGGCGTCCCCGGCACACCCACAGGAGATACGCCCAAGTCTTGCTCGACCCTGTGTAGGGTGCTTGCGCTTCCAATATCCTCCAAGTAACTGCCTTCGATGATAGATTCCTCCATGTCCACCATAACACCCATCAAACCCCTCATGTTCTCCCGAACGGCAGCAGGATTGTCGGTGATGCTGCCAACAAGAGCCGTGTAGAATCGGACCTCTTCTTCAGTAAGGGCGGCACCTGACTGCAACCTTGACATAAGGTCAATGGTCACGCCCATCTTGTTCAACACAGACCTGACCCTCAGTGGAATATCCCATGCCTCAGGCTTGTCGTCTGGGCCGGGAATGAACCAGTTGAACAATCTCTGCTCCAACCTGGATTCCATACCTGACAATCCACCGAAGAGGGCCGATACTTCGGGGTCAGACAAATCTTGGAGTGTCTTGGCAAGGGTGCGCTTGATGGCTCTTATGCGCCCGAGGCGAGTTTCATTCTCCCCAGAAATGTCAAGACGATAGTCTGTGGCGCGAAGACTGCCCCACACAACATCAGCTTCACCTTCCCCCCACCCGCCAAGTTCTCCTATGTAGTGATTTAATTGTCTCCAGACAAGACCCGCCCGCTGATCGCCAACCGCAGCCTCGATCGCTTCTTTGATAAGCGTTTCTCGCCTCTCACGCCGTTCTTTGACGGTGCCTGCGGCAGCATCTTCAAAGGCATCCTTTGCCTTTTTCTTCAGTTCCTCGTTGCCGTAGTCGCCCATAGCATCGTTGTAGTGTTCCATTGCACGATTTACCCCATAGTCCGTCGCCGTCTTGAGAAACTCGGTCCTATAGTTTTCGTGTCTTTGGATTGACATTCTATCCGTCAGGGCACCCAAAAAATCCTGTGGAGGCTGTGCCTCGGAAGGATCTGGACTCGGCGCTTGTGAGATCGTATCAGGCTCATTGGGCGCAGGAGGGGCGTCTAAATCAGAGGTAAATTCATCTCTGGAAGACGGCGGCTTTGTTGCGTAAAAGGTTGAGTTGGTCAACTCATTCTGGAGTTGATTGTAAGTGTCGTAATGCTCCCGCATCATCGCCGGGGGCATATAAACATCAATGCCCATCTGTATCATCTCACGGACTTCCTTCATCTCGTCAAGAATGCTCGCCCGTCTCTTCCCCTCTGCTACCGCACTGCTAGTAGCAATAGAAGCGTCTAGCTCTTCCTGCCGCATCCCAGAAGTGATGTCAAACTGCGCCTGATTCTGGTCCAGACGTGTCTGTTCCATCCGCTCCTGAGGCCAGTTCTGCGAAGCCTTCGCAATCCCCGAAGATGCGTCTGTGAGACCTCTAGCTAATGCGCTACCAATGCTCATCTCATCACCTTATGGCATGGGGAACCCAGCGTTGCCCCAAGTCTGGAAGATGTTGCTCAGGAATCCGGGTTCAGCCCCCGGCACGTTGTATCCGGGTACGCTCCCACCACCCCCGCTAATGGCTTGTAGGAGGAGTTGCAGCGACTGGTTCTTGGACTGATCCCGACGCCAATCAAGGTCGGACTGAAGTCTGGTTGTGTCAGACCATTGCTGGTAGGCGTTTTTGTCAATGCCCATGTCCTGCTCGTACGTCGAGTTGATCGCACCCTGCATCTGCGGAGCAACCATCCCAAGAGCCTGTAGTGCTGCCTGTGCGTTGCCAGCATCGTGACGGATGCCCAAGTCAGAAAGCTCCCTCATCCCCGGAGTGGAGTTGAGTACGCCTCTGTTGGATAGGCCCGCCTTCATGTAGTCCATCTCCTTCGACTGACGTTCCCTTGAGCCAGCAAGGATCTTGTCGAGATAGGGGACGGAGGTCTCTCCGGTCATCATGCTCCACAGAGCTTCTCTCTGCCCCGGCAGTTGGGCCAAGCCGGGAAGGACCGGAGACTGATACTGTAGGACTGTGTCTGTCTCTTGAGGTTCAGGCAAGGGAGCCTCATTGTCTATGACGGGATCTACGACCGGATTCGCCGGTATGACGGGATCTACGACCGGATTCGCCGGTATGACGGGATCTACGACAAGTTGTGACGTATCCCCTTGGGTCCTCATGTACTCGTCTTCTATCCCACGCTGGTAGTCATCAATCAAGGCTTGGTTGGATGAGTCCCGATTCGCGTTGTAGTTGCCAATGGTGCGCCTCATCATCTCTTCAATGGAGGCTGTGTCAACTCCAGCATTCGCCATGCGGTCAGCAGCATTCATGGTCTTGGAGATTTCACCGACGACATTGCCATTGCGGTCCTTATAGACCCATGAGGCACCATTGTCCAGGCGCATCAGGTTCGAGTCTGCTACGCCCTGTTCAAAGGCGTACACATCTTGGGGGCCATCGTAATTCCAATCGCCCCAGACGGTCGTGTCCTGCTGCAACCCACTCAGGTCTGGTCCTGAAGGCGCGGCCAACCCCTGAAACGCAGGATCTTGGAACATGCCCATGACGTTCGCCATACCATTCGTGCCATCGCCGTAGGCGTTCTTCAGGGCGCTGACTTGACCGGGCGTCAACCCAGAGAAGATTTCAGGGTTCTCGTTGACAAATCCTCCGAAGTCCATGAAGGATTTGTCTACCACGGGAGCAACACCTTGTGTGCGCATGTACATATCTTCAACATTCTCAACAGATCCCGTATTCAGCCCAGTATAGTTCGCATTTATTACGGATTGTCCTTGTGTGAGCGGATCAACCGTTTTGATGAACTCGTCGTTACCGGAGCCGTCCTGTGCGTTCAAGGCATTCGGGTCCTGCGAGTAATCCGTGGCCAGGCCAGGAGACGTAACCACTGGAGGCAGCTGCCCGCCGTATGTCTGACCATAGACTGGTCCAGGCGGGGGTTGACCACCGTATGTCTGACCGTACTGCGGACTTGTCGGTGCTGCGCCCATGCCGGAGATCTGCAAATAGGGATTCGGCTGGTACGTTTGGCCGTACTGCGGGGGTGGCTGGTACGTTCCGCCGTACTGTGGGGGAGTCGCACCCATACCGGCAATGTTCATGTACGGATTCTGGTAGGGGTTATTTGCCCCCGCGCTCTGGCCGTAGACGCCGTACGGGTCGTTCGCACCCGCGTTCATGCCGTAGGTCCCGCCACCCATGTACGAGTTGCCGTACATCGAGGAATCGTACCCCATGCCGCCAATCTGCAGGTACGGGTTGTCCTGTGGGGCCGCGCCTGTGCCGAAGTTGAGTTGTGTCACGATATGACTCCCATCCCGCTGCCATCCATGGAAACCGGCCCCAGCATCATCGCGTACAGGTTAGGAGGAAGTGCCTGCACCCACGTGGAATACTCGCGCCAGTCTATGTCCCCACCTGAAGGCTGCAAAACTCCTGTTTCGGAGAACTGGAACCCAGGCGGCAGCGACATAGAACCAGACCTTATCGCTTCAAGAACACTCGGGTCGTTGATCTTCCGCAACTGAGCCAAACCGTAGTCTCCATGTTCCTCGATGAAGTCTTGTAGCCACTCCTGCTGGGGACGGGCCGTATCGCGGGGTGGGGCAATTTGCTCGGCTCCCATCACGGCATCAAGGTAACCCTCAATCCCTGTCAGTTCTGGCGACTGAGCTGCCATGGCGGCTCTCCATGTTGCCAGTCCTGCCGCGGGATCGTCTTGGATTGACGGAGGCCTTGTACCTCCCATAATGCCCTGCAACGCCTCATAAGGGTTCGTTCCACCACCCTCTTCAATCTTTGGCGGCTTCGACGCCATGGAGTAGTAATCGCTGAGAGACCTCGACGTGTTGTCGTCTTCGATGGCAGGCTTTGTGCCGCCCATGATCCCCTGTAGAACCTCATAGGGGTTCTCCCCGCCATCTTGCTGATACAATGACGGAGGAGTCACCATCCGACCACCGGCCCCATAGGGACTACCGTCCTCGTCGTGCTGTTGCAGTGACGGATTAAGGCCCATGGTGCCGATTAGCTCGTACGGATTCTCGACACGAGACGTGAGGCTTGGATTGTAGCCCATGATTCCCTGGAGGACTTCGTACGGATTCTCGACGCGAGACGTGAGGCTTGGATTGTAGCCCATGATTCCCTGGAGGACTTCGTACGGATTCTCTTCGTCACGCACAGTCAAGCTCGGCAGCATGCTCAATCGACCCATCTCATCATAGGGACCGTCTTCGATGCGGGTCAGATAGGGATTGAATCCCATGTTTCCCAGGCCAATCTGGGTGTAAGGGTTCACGTCGAGGGCATCTGGGCCGGGGCTTGCTCCGGTGTCGTCAACCGTGTGATCATCAAAGAACCAAGCTGGCCCCACATCATAAGTCGAGGGAGTAGGGTAGTTCGTGCCGAAGGTCTGCACGTCGCGCATGGGGCCGAAGGGATTGAAGGGACGGGACTGGATTCTGCCCCTAGAACGCCCACCAACGTCTTGGGCGTTGCCCATAATCATCGCCAGAGCGTCACTCCGAACGCCTGACATCTCAGGCAGACGACGCCTCATGTCTTCTAACTGAAGCTGGGCGGCTTCGGCCTGAATGCCGAGCATCCGCTTCTGTTCTTCAGAATAGTTGCTGCCGAAGAGAGTTGAGAAGAAGTCTGTTATTTCACCCATGCCGGTCCCCTTGCCTTCGTAAGATACAGAAGATACTGGCGATTAACCAGTTCTTCCAAGCGCCCCTTTGATCTCGGCTAAGATCAAATTGCCAGCCTGTTGTGCCTCAACCATCTGGTCCATCTTGCCCTCCAGACGATCTATCGACTGCTCTGTGGGGTAGCCGTTACTGTTGGATTTACCGAAGATCCGGTAGAGGCCGTACCCCACAACTCCAGTTCCGGCTCCACCTCCTCCAACACCCATCAGCACATCTACTACGTTCGTTGGATCGGCCATCATTCATCTTCCCGTTATCCGCTCAATACCGATAAGGTCATCAGAGTTGATACCGTGGGACTCATCCAAGCTACTGTCTTTCGGATTTCCCCTTTGGTCCACTCTGTTGATCCCTTTTTCGGACCAACTTGCTTTGGGACTTCCACCACCGACGCACGACGGTTCGCCTTGCTGATTTGGTTGATGTCCGCCTGCGCTTGAGCCAACTGAGCGCGGAGGACACGAAACACCTCGTCTTGCGATCCAGAGCGGTCTATCCCGTTCTGCCGTTTGTCGTGTCGTCAGTTCAAGCACGTCTACTCCCCGTACCGGGCCTCGGCGTAGGCTTTTGCCGCATCCACCAAACCCTGCACGACGATGAAGACCAACAGAGGGACTCCCTGTAGATCCGTGCCTGCTGCCGCGCCTTCTGCGAGAACTGCCGCACCAACCTTCTTCGACACGAGAGACTTCACTCGGTCTTTGGCAAAGTCCATAAGATCACCCATCTTCAGGCTCCTCCGGTTCGGGTGTATTGCTGCTCAAAACCGCCTTGTACGCTATGATCTGCCCTCCGATAGACTGCATGATCGGATCGGTATTGTTCAGTTCGTTCAGTCGCTGCTCGGCTCGAACCTGCAATTGGTCGATCAGTTCTTGGATCTTCTCGTCAGTCATGGCCCGCCTTCAGTTAGAATAGTGTTGCCTTGATTGTGTTCTGAGCTTCAACAATCGAAGAGTAGATACCTTGGAAGATGTCTTGTAGGCCGGGAATTTTATCAGTCAAAAAAATCACTCGCCATTAAGGCACACCCTGAGTCGCCATAGCGGCGACGAGGAGGTCCACCAAAGCCTCGGCGATGCCGACATCCAGCCCCAGGTCTACCAGTAGGCCGACGACGATGACGGTGATCGAGGCGCGTTTTTTGCGGTGCGTGATCGGGGTCGCCTCGGCTTCCCGTACCGTGCCAACGACGCCGCCGATCTCCAGGGCCTTCCGGCCCAGCCTGGTCAATAGTTTCAACTTGTCAATCTCTCTTTTTTGCCCAGTGGATCTCTTCGGTGTTCGTTATTCCTCTGCCCAAGTGATTGAAGCTGCGGTCAGGTCGGTTTTGAGTTTGGCGTATAACTGCTGGTGGATGTTGGCAGTGATATTTATGCCGGTTGCCTTGACGCGATCCACGGCAGGGCTGACCAACATCTGGCCGACTAACTCTCCATCGACCACTCTGGCGGCTTCAGCGGCATCTTTATATACCGCCAAGTCGCCACAGGCGTAGAACGTGCCGTCACTGCGATCTTTCTTCACCACATCTACCGCACTGATGCGGACATAGCATCCTGCGGCCACATAATCCCCCCGTAGGGGGACGCTTACGATCAGTGCCATGTCAGTTCTCCAACAGGCGTGTTACCTGCGTTTCGAGTTGTTCGATTCGATTCTCCAGCATTTCACGTAGATCTTGTTGTGCTGCGCCTAACTGACCAATCGCCCCATTGTGAAGTCGAGCAAGGCCAGTGAAGTTTATCAAGCCAAAATTGCCCTCGGCATCTGGCTTACGTGAACCGCCCAGAATGTTCAGCCGGATGAGATCCTCTTCGTTATACTTCAGAAACTCATCCCACTTATTCTCGATATAGCCTTTTGCACCACCAGCGGAAAGACTTTGATCAAATGCGCGGCAGAGAGCTACGTCATCTTCCCCGTCAAATACAGTCACCGCAGTAGTAGAGGTGCCGCCATTGGCAAATATGTCACCCTCTTCGTCAATGATAAACTCAGCCAAAGAGTTAGAACGTACCACCAGAAGATTACTATTGGCCGAGAGGTTGGTGGTGCCAGTGCCATTAGCTAAAGCACCCGAAAGAAGAATTGCCCCATAAGCACCCGTGCCGTGTGTTGCGTCTTCTGTCGTGCTAAATCCTTGCAGGGCAATTCCTATCAGACCCTCTGAAAACCCGTCTATTTCAATCCCCCCGCCCGCTGATGATGGCTTACAGATTTTGCCGTAAGTATCAGTTTCGGTCAAAGTGGTTATCCCATGCGCCACATCGCTGGACTTCAGGGAGAGGATTTCGTTGTCGCTCCCGCCTTGGTTGATCGTCAGGCCGACGGTTATGTTGCCATTGCCAGTTTCATTAACTTGGAAATTCCCGCCGTCATTAAAGCGATATGACTGCACATCATTAAACAACATATCAAAACGCCGGTTGCCAGAATTGTACACAGCCTGAAGTTGTGCATAGTTATTGTCCGACGGAACACCAAACAAAAGGTTTCCAGAACTGGCATCTGGAGTAAGAATACTGATTCCGCCTTCACCGCTGTTTTCTACTACCAGATCAGTTGATCCCGATTCAGCGGCAACGGTACCTGCTGTAGCTGTATGTACGTGCAGTGTACCATCTGTCCGAGCTATGCCAATACCGGCATTCCCACTACCAATGACATTTAATGTAGTTCCATCAAACGTCAGATTCGCCTCGCCTTGGAAAGCATCTGCGCCTGTGACGGTAGTGACGGTGTTATTGGTGGAGCCGGTGAGGGCCGCACCGCCAACTGCCGAGCCGTCTACCGAGAATGCCATACCAGCGGCGAGGTCAATGCCCCCATCATCTATGTCCCCGATCTCCACATCGTCCACGTAGAACGAGAACTTGCCATGCTCTGCGGTGCCTGAAGCGGTCGAAGTAGTAAACCGCACTTCCTCTGCCGTCTTGTTCGCGGCCCCGTTCAACACCTCGATCTTCAGGGCTTCCGTTGCGCTGGTACCGATAGAGAGGGACGTATCGGCGTTGTTGTTGTCGTCGAACAGGGTCATATCCCCTGCTGTGACGTTGATCGCGTTGGTTCCCGCACTCAGGGCGAGGGCAGAGCCAAACGTCAGTTCCGTATTGGTCCCGTCATATCCCAGCCTCATACGCTCTGCGGCTGTCTCCGACTCGGCCACAGCGAATACGAGGTCAGTGTCGTTGTTGTCGGCTGCGAAGGTGTCATCGGCCTCTGCCCAGATACTGGCCGCCACCAGGATGGCGTCGGTGCCGTCCGACTCCAGTGGGGCCTGGAAGTCAATGCGCCCCAGGATGTCGCCATCGACAACGGTCAGCTCTTCGGTTTGCAGATTGAGCGACCCCGGCGACCCGGCAGCACCGACGATGTCGATAGCCGCATCGCTGCTGTCGTAGCGCAGCACCGTCAGCGCGTTGGCCGTGACAGTCAGGTCGTTGGTGCTGTGGTCGTATACGATGGACCCGATGTCATTGTCATTTACATCTCCAAAATAGATAGAATTTGTCGTAGAGGCCCCTGAAAGGAACGACATCCCAGGATTGGCTGTGCCCTCGATGACAAAGTCGTTGCCGTTGGCATGAGCCGTGACTGACCCAG